>Ga0209084_1000067_pt1 | contig 100811 bp, 84 predicted proteins | sample C_130820_MF_Meta_FD_187309 | JGI IMG/M metagenome (GOLD analysis project Ga0209084, IMG submission 187309) | Freshwater microbial communities from Lake Croche, Canada to study carbon cycling - C_130820_MF_MetaG (SPAdes) (version 2) | ecosystem: Environmental > Aquatic > Freshwater > Lake... | reverse complement strand
AGTAAGAATGATTGAAGTAAAACTTCCAGCGCTTGGAGAGAGCGTAACCGAGGGAACTGTAACCCGATGGCTAAAAAAGGTTGGCGACACTGTTGCCATCGATGAGCCATTAGTTGAGGTATCAACTGACAAAGTCGATACTGAGATCCCTTCACCGGTTGCTGGTGTTCTTCAGCAGATCCTGGTCCAGGAGGATGAAACCGCTGCTGTCGGTGCTGTTCTTGCTATCGTTGGCGACTCGGTAGCTGCTGCTGCTCCTGCAGCAGTTACTCCACCGGTTGTTGAAACTCCACCAGTCATCGAGCAAGCCCCCGTAGTTGTCCCACCAGTGGTTTCAGCTCCGCCAGTTGTTCCACCAGTGGTTTCAGCGCCACCGGTTGTTCCGCCTGAAGTAGCAGCTCCTACTCCAACCGAACCGATTGCAGCGCCGGTTAGTTTGCCAGCATTCACACCACAGGTTGTTAGCGCTCCCCCAGTTGTTACCGCAACCACAGGATCAGATTCGAGTTACGTCACCCCGCTAGTTCGCAAACTCGCAAATGAAACTGGTGTGAACCTTGCTTCTGTTTCAGGCACTGGCGTTGGTGGAAGAATCCGACGTGAAGATGTTATGGCCGCAGCAGGTTCGACAACAAGAATTGCGGCACCAATACAGGTTCAGGAGTCAGCCTTACGCGGCACCGTAGAACCAATGTCAAGACTTCGTAAGGTCCTTGCTGAACGTGCAGTTGCATCGATGGTTTCGACAGCACAACTAACAACAGTTGTTGAAGTAGACGTAACTGCAATTGCTCACCTAAGAGCAGCAAAGCAAGCAGAGTTCACAGCTAAGACCGGTGTGAAGCTCAACTTCATGCCATTCTTCTTCCTGGCTGCAGCTGAGGCACTTAGAGCACACCCGAAGATTAATGCAAGCGTCGATGGCGAAAACATTGTGTATCACCCATCAGAGAACATCAGCTTCGCCGTTGATACAGAGCGTGGACTTCTCACTCCTGTAATCCGTGACGCTGCTTCTCAGTCACTTTCGAGCATCGCGACACAGATTGCAGATCTTGCTGCTAGAACACGAGAGAACAAACTAAAGCCAGATGAACTATCAGGCGGAACATTCACTCTTACCAACACAGGTTCTCGTGGAGCGCTATTTGATACACCAGTTGTGTTCTTGCCTCAGTCAGCAATTCTTGGAACCGGTGTAGTTGCCAAGCGTCCAGTTGTAGTAACAGACGACCTAGGTCAAGACAGCATCGCTATCAGAAGCATGGTTTACCTCGCCCTCTCATACGATCACAGAATTATCGACGGAGCGGACGCAAGTCGTTTCCTAGTTGATGTCAAGAACCGTTTGGAAGATGCAAACTTCCTGTCTAATTTCGGCATCTAGTTCACTGAAGTAATTCGGTACTGCTTGTCCTCGAGCCAAGCAGACAGATGAAAACGCTTGTGGTCGCATTGGCTTGTCAGGATCAGTTCTAGGTAACCACCTAGTTGTTGCTGTCCTGAAAGTTTTAGGCGCATACCCATGACCAAAATCTCGTGCTTACCGATTGTCCAGGTGAAGAGCTCCCCCACCAAAGCATCAATCGAGCAAGCAGGAACAATTTTCACGGATGGTGATTTCAAGTCACTTTTAGGTGCTTGAGATGTCGCCGCTGCAGATCCTTGCCAAACCACACCCCCAACACACAGGCTAACTAGGACTAACGCTATGGAAGCATGATTTCGTTTAGGTTTCCGGCTGACAAGGCCGAACCCAGCTAAGGCGTCGAAGGTGTTGGTTTTGAATCTTGCCACTTTGGCCAACTCTTTCACTCCAACACTGGAAGGAAGATTGAAAGCCACTCTGCCATCTCGCAGACGGACTAAAGATACGTCGACCTCTTGAAAGACTTCAAGGTACCGAGGCCAAGCAACTGTTCGGTTCGGTACGAATAAGATGTTGGACTGATGGGTGCGTCGATCTTGAACAGAGTAAATCGATCCAAATCTGTTTCGCTCCAACCTCTCTAAAACCGCAAAATTCCTTAGGCTCGGTTGCTTGGACTTAAACACAATCTGATTGTTAGGCGCTTTATTCTCAATTACCTGCCACTTCGCTGAGTTGTTGATGACTTGGGTTCAGTTGTGGCTGGGGATGGATTTAGAATTGACTCATGCCTGTCTTCGAAGTTGTTGGCCTAGCCCCTGATTATGTGGATTACCAGCAGGCTTGGGACTTACAGCGAACTGTGCATGCGGATGTTGTCTCGGGCTCTCGACCGGACACGGTGCTGTTATTAGAACACGTTGGTGTCTACACGGCAGGAAAAAGAACCGAAGACGAAGAGCGTCCAATGGATGGCACACCTGTCATAGATGTCGACAGAGGGGGCAAAATTACCTGGCATGGCCCCGGCCAGCTTGTGGGCTACCCAATTATGAAACTCCCAGACCCGATCGACGTTGTTGGCTATGTCCGATGGCTTGAACAGGTCTTGATCGACAGTATTGCTGAATTCGGCCTTCAAACCGAGCGTGTCGAAGGTCGTTCAGGAGTGTGGGCACCTGTGGGAGATACCCACGTGAAGATTGCTGCTATCGGCATCCGTGTGGCTGAGAGAACTACGATGCATGGTTTCGCCCTGAACTGCAATAACTCGTTAGCCCCCTATGAAACCATCATTGCCTGCGGCATCAAGGATGCCGCAACGAGTACGATTAGCGAGTTGCTACAACAAGATATAACTCCTGCAATGGCAGCCGAGGTAATTCAGAGACGTTTGACTCAGATTGGTAAGTAATTGACTCAAGAGCCAGCCGAACCAAAGCGCATGCTTCGCGTCGAGGCACGCAACGCAGAGGTCCCTATCGAGCGTAAGCCGGAGTGGATTAAGACCAAAGCGAAGATGGGTCCCGAGTATCAAGCCCTTCACACGCTCGTAAAAACCGAAGGATTGCATACCGTTTGCCAAGAAGCTGGTTGCCCAAACATTTTCGAATGTTGGGAAGACCGTGAGGCAACCTTCCTGATTGGTGGGGCTCAGTGCACCAGAAGATGTGACTTCTGCCAGATTGATACTGGCAAACCAGCCAACCTGGATCCGGATGAACCGAGAAGAGTTGGTTCATCTGTCAAGCAGATGGAGCTTCGCTATGCAACAGTCACCGGAGTCGCAAGAGACGATCTACCTGATGAAGGCTCATGGCTGTATGCAGAGACAATTCGCCAGATTCACAAACAATCCCCTGGTACCGGTGTTGAGATTTTGATTCCAGACTTCTCTGGTAAACCTGAACTTCTTCAGAAAATCTTTGATGCTAAGCCCGAAGTTTATGCACACAACGTTGAGACGGTCCCAAGAATCTTCAAACAGATTAGACCTGCCTTCACATACGAACGTTCCCTTGATGTCATTACCCAGGGCCGCAACGCTGGGATGGTTACCAAAAGCAACTTGATCCTCGGTATGGGAGAAGAAATCAGTGAAGTCATCCAGGCACTTCATGACCTACATGACGCAGGAACAGACATCATCACAATCACTCAGTACCTTCGCCCATCATTGAAGCACCACCCTGTTACTCGCTGGGTCAAGCCTCAGGAATTTGTTGAATTGAAGGAGATCGCTGAAGGTATTGGTTTCCTCGGTGTGCTCAGTGGCCCACTGGTAAGAAGCAGTTATCGGGCTGGAAGGCTATGGGCTCAATCCATGATGAAGCGAGGCGACGTCATCCCAGAGAACCTAAAGCACCTAGCCGATGCCGCCTTGCGCGACGGTTTCAGTCAAGCAGTGAACTAGGCTTAATCCATGGCTAAAGAATCTAAACCAGAAAAAGCTCCAGGTATCTTCGCACAGTTCGGCGAGCAGGTGCGCTTCCTAAAGGGAGTCGATCCAAAGGCATTACCAACGGCAATCTTGCTGGGTGTTGGCACATTTGTGGCCTTGACTGCACTTGGACTCTTTATCTCGAACTTCCAATTCCTCGGTATCGCCATTTGGACTATTCTTGGCCTAATTGCGGGTTACCTCACTGCGCTTCTTACTTTGACCAGACGGGCCAACAGGGCTATCTTCACCAAGTATGCAAATGAGCCTGGCCGAATCAGCTTGACGGTTGGGACTCTCACTCGTCGCATCTACAAAGGAACTAATCAACCGGTTGCAGTCAACGCTCGCACCCGCGACATGGTCTTTCGAGTAGTTGGCCCTGCAGGTGTTGTTCTAATGGGTGAAGGGGCAAAGACCAGCACTCAGCAGTTACTAGAGGATGAGAAGCGTAAGGTCCAGCGTGTCGCCTCGGGAGTTACAGTTCATACTTTTTACTCTTCTGAAGACGGTTATGGCGTTCCAATCGCAACCCTCCACAAGCAGGTCAATAAGCTAAAGCGAACCCTCACCAAGGCAGAGATCAGAGCCGTTCAGAACCGACTATCAGCAATTGATTCTCGCGGTGGGCTACCGATCCCTAAGGGTGTTGACCCAATGAAAATGCGTGCTTCTAAGCGCATCCAATAACTTTTTACATCCACGAAACATACTATGGAGGCCTAAGTCATCCTTAGGCAGTAAAGTTGTTCTTGAGCGTAATGGATCGCTCAAATCCCACAAACCTTGAAGGGCTCTCCCTATGTTTAAATCAGCATCCGAGGTCATCAAATTCATTAAGGATGAAGACGTAAAGTTCCTTGATGTTCGTTTCACTGACCTACCTGGTGTCCAACAACACTTCAACCTCCCAGTAAGCCAGATTGACGAAGACTTCTTCGTGAATGGCCAGCTATTCGACGCTTCATCGATTAGAGGTTTCGCATCAATTCACGAGTCAGACATGCAGTTGATTCCAGATGTTACAACCGCATACCTTGACACCTTCCGCGTCGAGAAGACTTTGGTTATCAACTTTGACATCTACAACCCGCGTAACGGCGAGATCTATGGTCGTGACCCACGTCAGGTCGCTAAGAAGGCTGAGGCATACCTTGCATCAACCGGTATTGCTGATACTGCATTCTTCGCTCCAGAAGCAGAATTCTTCATCTTCGATGAGGTTCGCTACGAGACCAAGGCAAACACTGCTTACCACTTCGTAGATTCAATCGAGGGTACTTGGAACTCAGCTCGCGAAATCGAATCAGATGGTGGACGTAACCTAGGAAACAAGACACCTTACAAGGGTGGATACTTTCCAGTTTCTCCAGTTGACCACCTAGCTGACATTCGCGATGAGATCGTTCTAAACCTTGAGAAGGCTGGCCTTTCAGTTGAGCGTAGCCACCACGAAGTTGGAACTGCTGGTCAGTGTGAAATCAACTACAGATTCGACACTCTATTGAAGTCTGCTGATGATGTTATGAAGTTCAAGTACATCGTCAAGAACACTGCGTTCAACTACAACAAGACCGCAACTTTCATGCCGAAGCCACTATTTGGTGACAACGGTTCAGGTATGCACGTTCACCAGTCACTATGGAAAGATGGCAAGCCATTGTTCTACGACGAGAACGGCTACGGCGGTCTATCAGATCTAGCTCGTTGGTACATCGGTGGTCTACTAAAGCACGCTCCAAGCTTGCTTGCATTCACCAACCCAACAGTTAACAGCTACCACCGTCTAGTACCTGGCTTCGAAGCTCCAGTAAACCTTGTTTACTCAGCTGGTAACCGTTCAGCTGCTATTCGTATCCCAATGACCGGCACCAACCCGAAGGCAAAGCGCATTGAGTTCCGCGCACCTGATGCCTCTGGTAACGCATACCTTGCATTCGCTGCAATGTTGATGGCTGGTCTTGACGGTATCAAGAACAGAATCGAGCCACACGCTCCAGTGGACAAGGACCTATACGAGTTACCTCCAGAGGAAGCTAAGAACATCCCACAGGTTCCAGGTTCCCTAGAAGAAGTTCTAAAGGCTCTAGAGGCAGATCACGACTACCTACTTCAGGGAGATGTGTTCACCAAGGATCTAATCGAAACATGGATTGACTACAAGCGTGAGAAGGAAATCAAGCCTTTCGCACAGCGTCCTCACCCATACGAGTTCGAGCTTTACTACGGCGTTTAGTCCTAAAGACAAAGCGGGTCACCAGAGATGGTGGCCCGTTTCGCTTTAACTGCTATTGAAAGAAGACTCGCTCGAAGACCATGCGTGCTCTTCTGGTGAAGGCAAGGTAATCCTCTTCGAGTTTCGAAGCACTGCCTCTTGGATACTCGAGAATTCTTGCCATACCCTCGAGTTGTTTTCTATCTATTGGCAGGACATCAGAACGTTTGTTGGACCAGAGCATCGACGCAGAGCGAATACGGGAAGAAAGTAGCCATGCCTCTTCAAGCACTCTCGCATCGTGAGCTTCAATCAGTCCGGCTTGGACACAAGCAGCCGATGCCTCTAAAGTCTTTGGAGTTCGAATCTCTGGATGTGCATTACCGAATTTCAACTGCAATAGTTGCACCAGCCATTCGATATCACTCAGTGAGCCTCTACCAAGTTTGAGATGACGCTTAGGGTCCGCACCCTGCGGCAACCTTTCGTTCTCAACGCGAGCCTTAATTCTTCTGATCTCAATCACAGCCTGTTGCGGTAATTCAGCTGGATATCGATATTTATCTACTAGTTCATCAAAGCCATTTCTTAACTCAGCACTTCCAAAGAACATTCTTGCTCGCAGTAGTGCCTGGTTCTCCCAGATGTCTGCCCAGCGTGAATAGTATGCGGAATAGGACTCCAAAGATCTAGCGATAGCGCCATTCTTACCTTCAGGACGCAACCCCATATCCAATTCAAATTCAAGTTGTGGATCTTGGGAGTGCTTCTTGATTTCAGCGATAACTAGTTCAGCAGCCTTCTGAGCGATGGCCACTGGAATAGTGTGCTTAGGTTCGTAGACATACATCACATCTGCATCGCTACCGAAACCTAGTTCTCCGCCACCGAATCGTCCCATAGCAACAATGCCAAAGTCCAATAGGTCAACAATCTTTTCCTCATTGTGCTTCATTGTCTGGATGAGTTCTTCAGCAAGCGAAGCCAGATACCACTGAGTGAGATCAGTGAGACCTTGGCTTAACTGACTGAGAGTCAGTTCCCCCACTACCGCACCCAGCGCAAGACGCAATGTTTCACGTCTTCTGATATGCCTTATCGCCTTGGCGAACTCTTCCATGCTCTGGTGACGCTCAGCAAGTGAGTGAGATTGCGAGATGAGATTCTCGAGTGACTGAGGTGTTAGTTGTTCAAGATCTTCAAACCAGGCGGCACCTTCTGGAATTAATTCAAGAAGAGCTGTTGCCAACTTACTGCTCGAAAGCGCAATTGTCATTCGCTCAGCAGCACCACTTGAATCTCTGAGCATCCGGAGATACCAGTGCGACTCCCCTAAGTTCTCACTTAGCCTTCGAAAGGCAAGAATTGCTGCATCTGGGTCGGTGCCTTCAGCAAACCACTGCAATAGAACTGGCAATAGCTGACGTTGGATTTGTGCTCGACGAGATAACCCTGAAGTTAGAGCGTTTATGTGAATGAGCGCACCATTAGGGTCTTGAAAACCGATGGCGGCAAGACGGTCAACTGCCTGTTCACTACTTAGCTCAAATTCACCACTTGCCTTTGATACAGCAGCCAGTAAAGGACGATAGAAGATCTTCTGGTGCAGTGCTCTCACCTGAATCTTGACCTCTGCCCAACGAGCAAGTAATTGTTCAGCGGTCCAATCAACCTGAATTGACCGAGCAATAGATCGCTGAGTTAGTTCATCCTTAGGCATGAGGTGAGTTCTTCGCATTTGACGCAGTTGGATGCGGTGCTCAATAAGCCTTAGGAACTTATAGTGATTGGAGAATTCATTTGCTTCAGAGCGGCCGATGTATCCGGCAGTTGAGAGGGCTTCAATAGCGGAGATCGTATCTGGCATCCGAACAGTTTCATCGGTTCGACCATGCACTAATTGCAGAAGTTGAACAGTAAATTCAATGTCTCGCAACCCTCCAACGCCTAGTTTGATTTGCCAGTCAGCTTCATCAGCTGGAATGTTCTCACTAACTCGTTCACGCATGCGCTGAACTGATTCAACGAAGTTCTCTCGCTGAGTCGATTGCCATACCAAAGGGTTTATAGCTTCAAAGTATTTGTGACCCAATTCGGCATCTCCAGCCATTGGACTAGCCTTCAGTAATGCTTGGAACTCCCAGTTCTCAGCCCAACGTGCGTAGTATGCGATGTGCGAATCAAGGGTTCTAACTAGAGCTCCTGATTTTCCCTCAGGCCTTAGGTTCGCATCTACCTGCCAAAGTGCCGGCTCAGTGTTATTCGCATCCATGGCTCGCATCACTCGGGTGGCCAACCTGGTAGCGATAGTCAGCATTCGATCAGATTCCAACGAATCAGAGTCGGCAACGTAAATGACATCAACGTCTGAGATGTAGTTCAGCTCTCTTGCTCCACCCTTACCCATACCAATGATGGCAAGTTTTGTGGCAGCAACTTCTTCTGCGCTGTGATTTCCGAACTCTGATGTTTCAACTAGTTCTTTACGTGCAATTACTAGACCTGCATCAAGTGCGCTGGCTGCTAGATCTGCAAGGGCTGCTGAAACTCTTTGAATTGCATTTACTGGCTCTGGCTGAGACAGATCAAAGATTGCAATGCGAAGAAGGTTTGTTCTGTAGTTGCTGCGTAATGCGCTTACGTATTCTGCAGAAATGAACTGATTCTTATCCAATACTTTGAATGCCTCAACAAAGCTCTTATCAAACTCGGCCTTGGAAGGTAATACAGACACGCTTTTCTCGATAAGTTCAAGGTCTTGAAGATTTCTCTGCAGATGGTCGTAGGTTGCTGTGGATGCTCCAAGAACTTTAGCGAGCCTTGTCCCCGAATCTTCTTTGCTCAGCAGTTTCTTTATTTTTGACTTATCTAGTTCAGCAAGCAAAATGATTTGATCTAAAGCAAGATCGGGTGAAGATGATTTAGTTAGGTATGCAAGAGCAGATCGCCCAGAATCTCCAACAAGAGAAACTAACCGATCAAGTTTGCCAATAGTCGCTTCGAGATCAACAAAGCCAAACCTTGCCAGGTTAGCTAGCGAGGAACCAGAAGGAACTGTTGCCATTAGAGAACTTCGAGGTTGGTCTTCAATTCATAAGGGGTTACTTGTGAACGGTAGTCACTCCACTCGCGACGCTTGTTCGCAAGGACATAACTGAATACGCTCTCCCCTAGAGTCTCAGCAGCTAGTTCTGAATCTTCCAACTTTCGAATCGCGTGATCAAGGGACTGCGGTAGCGGCTGGATACCCATGGCTCTGCGCTCTGAATCTGAAAGATCCCAAACGTTATCCTCTGTTTCAGCTGGTAGTTCGTAACCCTCTTCGATTCCCTTTAGACCTGCTGAAAGAAGAAGTGCGTAGGAAAGGTAAGGATTTGCAGCCGAGTCAATTGCTCGGTATTCAATTCTTGAAGAGTTACCTTTGTTCGGCTTGTATAGCGGAACACGAATTAGAGCTGAACGGTTGTTGTGTCCCCAACATACGAATGAAGGAGCTTCACCGCCACCCCATAGACGCTTGTATGAATTCACATACTGGTTGGTAACTGCTGTGATTTCAGGAGCGTGCTTTAGAAGACCGGCGATGAATGATTTTGCTGTCTTAGAAAGTGAATACTGGCCTGAAGGGTCAAAGAATGCATTGGTGTCACCTTCGAAGAGTGACATGTGGGTGTGCATTCCAGAACCTGGGTGTTCAGTGAAAGGCTTAGGCATAAATGTCGCATAGACACCCTGCTCAATTGCAACTTCCTTGATTACAGTTCTAAAGGTCATGATGTTATCGGCCATTGTTAGGGCATCTGCATATCTCAAGTCGATTTCGTTCTGACCAGGACCGCCTTCGTGATGGCTGAACTCGACTGAAATACCAAGCTGCTCGAGCATGGTTACCGCACGACGTCTGAAGTCGTTGGCTGTTCCACCAGGTACGTTATCGAAATAACCAGCCTTATCCACTGGAATTGGGCCTTCTGGACCTATCTGGGAGGACTTTAGGAGGTAGAACTCAATCTCTGGGTGGATGTAGAAGCTAAAGCCCATGCTGGCCGCCTTAGCCAATGCGCGCCTTAGAACATTTCTAGGGTCGGCTGCCGCTGGAACACCGTCAGGAGTGGTGATATCGCAGAACATACGAGCTGTTGGGTCAATCTCCCCACGCCAAGGCAGGATCTGGAAGGTAGATGGGTCTGGCTGAGCCAACATGTCGGCTTCATAGGATCTAGCAAGACCTTCAATGGCTGAGCCATCAAACCCAATTCCCTCCGAGAATGCACCCTCGACCTCAGCGGGAGCGATTGCAACAGACTTCAGGGTTCCAGCCACATCGGTGAACCAAAGCCTTACAAACTTCACATTTCGCTCTTCAATAGTGCGCAGCACATAATCGCGCTGTTTGTCCATGGGAGTACCTTTCGATTGCCTAATACTAGGCTAATGGTTATGCCGATTGTTCGCCTAGCCCTAGCCCAAACCAACCCAACCGTTGGTGCTATTGAGGCAAACCTCGCACAGGCATTAGCTGAGATACGTAAAGCTAAAGAACAGGGCGCCGACCTTGTCGTTTTCGGGGAAATGGCGATAACCGGCTACCCGATCGAGGATCTAGCAAGCAGAGAATCTTTCATCCTCGAAGCTGAGCTTGCTGTTAGAACATTAGTCAGTGAGCTCTCCTCCCCTGAGTTCAATGGTCTCGCTGTTGTTATCGGGCATCCTGCAATGGCCAGCGCTCAGGAACAGACTGGTTGGGCTATCGCTAAGAACTGCGCAACGGTAATCATCGGTGGGCAGATTGTCGGCAGGTATGCAAAGCACCACCTTCCGAACTACTCAGTGTTTGATGAATACAGAAACTTCGTCCCAGGTAATGACCTGCTCACCTTCGAACACAAGGGACTTAGGTTTTCAACAGTTATCTGTGAAGATATTTGGCAGCAAGGTGGACCGGTAGCGATGCTCGCCGATCAGAACACCGATGTCGCCCTGATTCTTAATGGCTCACCTTTTGAGATTGATAAAGACGACAAACGATTGGCTCTAGTCAAAGAGCTGGTAAAACGACAGCACTGCGCGGCAGCTTATGTGAACCTGGTTGGTGGTCAAGACGACCTTGTCTTTGACGGTGATTCAATAGTTGTTGATAGCAAGGGCAGATTGGTTGCCAGAGCGAAGCAGTTCAAGAGCGATTTGGTACTAATTGACATTGAAGCTAAAGATGAACTGAAAGTAGTTGGTGGGCACCACCTAACAAAGCCAAACGATAACTGGCAGGCATGGAACGCTTTAGTTCTAGGGCTTCGTGATTACATTCAGAAGAATGGTTTCAAATCAGTAGTACTCGGCCTCAGCGGTGGAATTGACTCGGCTGTGTGTGCGACTATCGCAGCAGATGCGATTGGCGCTGAGAATGTTTATGGAATCTCGATGCCATCACGATATTCATCAGCTGGCTCAAAAGATGATGCTGAAGATCTTGCCTCTAGACGTGGAATCAACTACAGAGTTCAACCAATTGAAGAAATGGTCAAGCCTTTTGAAATTGGTTTGGGTCTTAGTGGGCTGCCAGCAGAGAACCTTCAGGCAAGAGTTCGTGGAGTAATCCTTATGGGACTGAGCAATAAAGAAGGACACCTCACACTAACTACTGGTAATAAATCTGAACTAGCCGTTGGATACTCAACAATCTATGGCGACACTGTTGGTGGTTATGCTCCCCTCAAGGATGTTGAAAAAACTCTAGTTTGGGAATTAGCTAGATGGCGAAATCAGTATGCAGTTTCAAGAAATGAAGTCGAACCGATTCCAGTTAGCTCAATTGAAAAAGCTCCTTCAGCTGAACTCCGCCCAGACCAAGTGGACCAAGACAGCCTTCCACCCTATGACGTTTTGGATGCAATTCTTGACGCATACGTAAACCAACGTAAGTCAACAGCTGAGATAGTCGCTTTCGGCTTCAATAAAGAACTTGTTACCAAGATCCTCACCTTGGTTGATAGAGCTGAATGGAAACGACGCCAGGGTGCAATAGGGCCAAAGATAACCGGTATGGCTTTTGGTCGCGACCGCAGGCTTCCAATCACAAACAAATACAAGGGCTAAGCACATGACTGAACTAACACCTAGAGTGATCAGAACCAAAACACTGCAAGAATTCAAGAATTCGAAGCAGAAATTCTCTTGCCTGACCTCCTACGATTTTCTAACTGCTGGAATCTTTGATGAAGCTGGAATCGAAGTTATCTTGGTTGGTGACTCAGCTGCCGATAACGCCCTCGGATACAAAACCACATTGCCAATCACAGTTTCTGAAATGATCCCCTTCGGTAGAGCTGTTGCCGGAGCAGTTAAGCGTTCACTTGTTGTTGTCGACATGCCATTTGGAAGTTACGAAGAATCTCCTGAAATCGCGTTGACTAATGCAATCAGAATTATGAAGGAAACGAATGCTGGAGCTGTAAAGCTAGAAGGCGGATTGAGAAGCGTCGAGCAAATCAAGACTTTAACTACTGCAGGAATCCCAGTTATGGCACACATCGGTTTCACTCCGCAGAGCATCAACACTCTCGGAGGAGCTAAGGTTCAAGGACGAGGTGATGACGCAGACGCACTCATTGCAGATGCTAGAGCGGTTGAGGAGGCTGGCGCTTTCGCAGTGGTGTTGGAGCTTGTTCCTGCAGAACTTGCAACCGAGGTAACCGCAATGCTTCAAATCCCAACAATTGGTATTGGAGCAGGTTCCGGCACCGATGGACAGATTCTTGTCTGGACTGATTTTGCTGGACTATTCCCCGGTAAGCCTCGTAAGTTCGTGAAGCAATATGCCAACCTTCGTGAGACTCTTCTAGAGGCAGCTAAATCATACCGAACTGAAGTCTCTGACGGCAGTTTCCCGTCCGCTGACCATTCACACCAGTAAATTAGCGTTCCTGCTGATCCTCTTCATCCCAGTCCTTGGACCTGGATTTCAGAGTTTGCATTGCGTTGGCGGCTTCTTCCCTAGTTTCAAAGGGCCCAATTCGGTATAGGGCTAATACCTGTTTGCCAACTTCGACCTCTTGTGTCTTGGTGTTGAACCAGAACTCTGGCTTGCTATCTTCAGTAATCTTCTCGTCCTCGCTTGTGTTTCATATCTGAGCATACTTAGTTCTCAAACTTAGGATGGACGTATGCCTAGAGACCCCAAAACAGGAACACTCACTCCTGGTTCAGTCTCACCTCGCTTAGCAGTCCCTGAAGAGATTGCTAGACCTGAGTATGTTGGTAAGCAAGCTCCAGTTAAATACACCGGCTCAAATGTAAAGACCCCAGAGCAGATAGAAAAGATTCGAGCGGCTGGAAAGATCTCTGCCCAAGCTATCGCTCTAGTGGGTGAAAATATCAGACCTGGAATTACCACCGACGAATTGGACAAGATCGCTCATGAGTTCATAATCGCTAACGGTGCTTATCCTTCAACTCTTGGCTACCGAGGTTACCCAAAGTCCATCTGTTCATCTATCAATGAAGTTATTTGCCATGGTATTCCCGATAACACCGTTTTGGAGGACGGAGATATCGTAAACATCGACATCACCGCGTACCTCGATGGTTACCACGGAGATAGCAATCAGACTTTTCTGGTTGGAAAGGTAAAGCCAGAGGTAGTCGAGCTTGTCGAAAGAACTAGAGAAGCACTCAACAGAGGCATTGCAGTTGTTGCGCCTGGTCGTGAGGTCAATCTCATCGGCCGTGCAATTGAATCCTATGCAAAGAGATTTGGTTATGGAGTGGTCAGAGACTTCACCGGCCACGGGATCGGGGAAAGCTTCCACAGTGGACTAATAATTCCCCATTACGACAGCGCTCCGCTCTATTCAGATGTGATGGAAGTTGGCATGGTCTTCACAATCGAACCAATGTTGACTCTTGGTACACACGAGTGGGAAATGTGGCCAGATGGTTGGACAGTTCTCACCAAAGATAAAAGCATCACCGCGCAATTCGAGCACACACTTGTAGTCACCGAAACTGGTGCAGAGATACTAACCCTCCCCTAGGAAAGAAACAGATGAGCAAAAAAGCAATTGGAATTGACATTGGTGGCACTGGAATTAAAGGTGCAGTGGTTGATACAAAATTTGGCACACTGCTAAGTGAAAGACTTCGGTATGAGACACCTACAGGCGGCACTCCCAAAGCAATTGCGGAGACACTGAAAGATTTGATTGCTAACCTGCCTGGGGCGCAAGGTTTACCGGTTGGCATCTGTTTCCCTGCTGTTGTTCAGTATGGAAAGACAATGTCAGCAGCGAATGTTTCCAAAGAATGGATCGGCTTTGATGCTGACACAATGTTCGAAGAAGAGCTAGGACGTGACGTCCATGTCCTGAACGACGCAGATGCTGCTGGCATTGCCGAAGTTAGATTCGGAGCGGCTCGTGAGAAAAAGGGTCTTGTCATTGTTACAACTCTGGGTACGGGAATTGGAACCGCGCTAATGTTCAATGGAAAATTGATTCCAAACTCAGAACTGGGACATTTGGAAATTGATGGTGTTGATTACGAATCGAAGGCGGCCTATTCAGCAAAACAACGAGAGAACCTCTCTTGGCAAGATTGGGCGAAACGCTTGCAGAAGTATTACTCACATCTAGAGGCACTTCTGACTCCAGACCTTTTTATCGTTGGTGGTGGAGTATCTAAAGAGCACGAGAGTTTCCTACCGCTGCTAAAGCTAAGAACTCCGATCATCCCTGCCGAGAACAGGAACAGTGCCGGCATACTTGGGGCCGCCTATTTCGCAAAGAAGCATGCATCAGATTAAGTAGTTGGAGGGTCGGCCGATACGCCGGGTTCTGTCCCTTTCGGTGACGGCCATCTATCTAGCGACAGTGTTACCACTGCCGTCAAGCGGTCTACCCGAAGACTTGGGCGAGCAGCCCTCAAACGCCTTCTGTTCGACCTTGCTCCCAGTGAGGTTTACCTAGCCGCTCTAGTTGCCTAGAACGCTGGTGGTCTCTTACACCACCGTTTCAGCCTTACCACTTTCGTGGCGGTCTACTCTCTGTTGCACTTTCTTGCGGTTCACACCGAGTGGGTGTTACCCACCACTGCGCTCTATGGAGCCCGGACGTTCCTCGTTAGTTTTGCAACTACCGCGACCGTCTAGCCGACCCTTCCGCTTCAAGGGTAATGCAGTTGGGGAGATAGTAAAAGGCTTAGAGATGGGTCGTGTGATTGACAACTGTGATCTCAGCTGCCTCTTCGCCCCAGAAACGCAAGATTGTGATGGAGCAGGGTGCGACGCTGGCACGCCAGTAAATATGCCAGTCGGCAACCGTTGCTGCCTTCAGGAAGCCCCTGATAGGCATTACATGGCTAACCACAACGACAGTCTGACCTTCGTATTCAGAGAGTATTCTCTCTCTCCCGCGTTGGACTCTTTGATCAAACTCCTCCAACGATTCACCACCGGGAGGAGCAATCTGCACATCACCTCGCCAGGCGTTGTATTGCTCTGGCCACCTAGCCGCTACCTCTTGATTGGTGTGACCATCCCATTCACCGAATGCGATCTCCGCGATGTCGTCCTCTATGGAAACAGACAAACCTAACTGCTGAGCAATCACCTCAGCGGTCTCCCGAGTTCTGGCTATCGGTGAACTCACAACAGCAGTCGGTGCAAATAATTTTGCAAACGTTGAGCTTTTACCGACCTTGGCTAATTCAGCAGCAACCTTCTTAGCGTCTTCTCGACCTAGTTCGGAGAGTTGAGGGTCTTCGCCGCCACGACCAGAGAGTTTGTGAGACTCTGTGAGTGCTGTCCGACCATGCCTAACCAAGATGACGGTAGTCAATTTCTTGGTGACATTTCTAGGCGCACGCACCGAGCTTGGAAGTTCAGGATTGTATTCAAGATCAGCAGCTGTGATCTGACTTGCTGAAGTAATCACGTTTATGGTGGAAGTTCCTGGTTCTCCTACGAACTTTCTAACAACAGAACTCTCCGCATCCATAGCTTCATTTGCAAGCGAATCAGCTTTACTGTTCTGCTCTCTTGGAATCCACTCGAAGGTTACATCTCTTGAACCGATAGCCTTGGTCATCTGCGCCGAGAGATCCTGCATGCCCTCGTTCTTGATTTTCCAGCGTCCTGACATCTGTTCGACCACGAGTTTGCTATCCATACGAACCAAGAGCTTGGCATCAGGCGCTATCTCGTTCGCTAATTCAATTGCAGCAAGTACTGCCCGATACTCGGCTACATTGTTGGTGGCAACCCCGATGAATAGAGCAATTTCCGCGAGGACACTGCCGGAATCAACATCAATTAGAACTGCACCTGATCCAGCTGGCCCAGGATTGCCTCTTGAGCCACCGTCGGCTTCGATGAGTAAACGAGAAGTCATCGAACTATGAATGCCTGGCACTCAGGACAGACACCCAACTCTTCATCGACTAGGTCGTTGATGCTATCAATCATGTTTGCAGTGAGTCCCATCCGACAAGCCGTGCAGGCGCGGTTCTCAATTTTGCCGACTGCAACCTGCCTAACTGACAGAGCAGTGTATTTCTTCAAGACTTCTTCGCTAATCTTGCTCACTAGGATTTCGCGATCGGCAGTGAGCTTTCTGCCTCTCCCCTTGAGTTCATCAATTTTTGTTTGAATTGATTCTTGAAGAGTTTCAAGCATTGCAGCGTTTGCGTTCTTTTCACTTGCGACGGCATCCATGGCAGCTTTCGCCTGTTCTAGTTCTGCAAGGAGTTCAAGTTCTGCATCTTCCAGGTCAGACTTGCGCCTCTCCAATGATTCAATTTCACTCTGGAGTCCCTGCACATCCTTTGGCGACGAACTTTGTGAGAGGCGCTCTCTATCTTTCCTGATTCGCTCTTCGACTAGATGCAGGTCGTCGTCAGCTCGACGCTGTGCTGATTCATAGTTTTCAAGGATTGTTCTTGAGGCAATCAAAGCACCAGCTAGTTCACTTTGCTTTGCTCTGAGATCGACGAGTTCTTGAGACTCGATGTTCTTAGTGATCTCTTGTTTGATGTGAGCTATTTCTAAATCAACTTCACTAAGACGAAGTAATGCTGACTGCGATGCTTTATCTAATTTCATGAACTATTCCTCTAGGTGTTCTTTGGTGCGTTCATAAGAAAATCAAACACATCGGTGCGTATCTCGCATACCTCTATTGCCAAATCGGGTGCAACTAGTTCAATTTCTGCCTTAGCCTGGTCAAGCCATAGGTACTCTGCAGCCCAATGCGAGATGTCAATCAGTGCGAATTCTCGGTTCCGAGCTTGGGCCAATTCCAACACTTCTTGAGCGGGGTGATGGCGAAGATCAGACGTGATGTATACATCAGCGCCTTTGTCTAAGGCAAGGGTTAGGTATGAGTCTCCCGCGCCAGCACATAGTGCGATAGTGCTCACCTGACGCTCAAACGAACCAGCGACTCGAACTCCTGTTGCAGTTGCTGGCAGAACAGAGTTCAACTTAGCTGCTAAATCACCTAATGAAATTGGTTCCTCTAACGTTCCAATTCTGCCAATGCCGTGAACTCCATCAGCAAAGCTATGGAGTGCAACAGAATTTCTTAATCCAATCGAGTTAGCCAGGATTGCTGACGTACCAGTGGGGACAGCGTCACTGTTGGTGTGAGCTGTGTATAAAGCTACGTTTACTCTGGCTAGCTTGCTAAGCAAACTTCCTTTGGAAGTATCTTCAGCAATGTTGTTAATTGGCTTTAGGAGAAGCGGGTGGTGAGCAAGGATTAGATTCGCACCACATTCGATGACATAATCAACCACGGTTGATGTTACATCGACGGTTAGCAAGATCTTCGTAATCTGCTGTTCTCTATTTCCCGCTACTAGCCCAACAACATCCCAATCTTCAGCGTTGGTGATTGGCCAAAGTTTTTCGAATTCCTTTATTAGTGAATCAAGTTGATGGGACATTATTCCAGTCCAAGAAAAATGTTGTTCAACTGTTCGCGTCTAGATTCCACTTGCAAAACTTCACGCTCTTGCTTTCTAATCTCAGGAATGCGAACGGCGAGAGTTAGAACTACACCTAAAGCAAGCACCATGACGAAACCAACAGGTGCAGTTGAAACATCTCTTGCCAACCCAATTGAATCATCGCCAAAACCGGTGAAACTTAATCCCCTTAGGTGGACAGGAATAAGAGCAAGAGAAGCGATAACAGTCACCAACCATGAAGTGATTGAAATGATGCTGAAGCGCTTATAGAAACCGTAAGACCGGCTGAGCGAAAGCTCATGATAGGCAATTCGTCTAAGTGCCACATCGGTGACAAGCATTCCAATCCAACCCGCACTTAGTGCTGATACCAGAACCAGAACATTCACCAAATAGTCAACCGAGACGTTTGCTGGCTGAAGACCAAACAAAACTAGAGTTGCCAATATTACAAACAAAGTCAGCAAGACTCCCGCTATCCGCTTCACTGGAATAAGAGCGGTTAGATCCAACACCGCTGACTTAATAGTTAGAAGAAGTGAGTAACAGATAGTTACAGCAACAGATACTAGAAGCGCAATTCTTGCAAACCTAGGAAGTTCCATCACGATAGAACTGAGAGTATTTAGATCTAGCGGAAGACTCACTGCAAGCTGGTTCGCTCTTGGGCCAAGCCACGACAGTGTGGCAACTGCAACTAGTGCTGGAACAACAAAGTTGGCAATTGCAACAAAACCAAATACCTTCAGTCCTCTTTCACGCATTGGGATTGACTTGGCCAGGTTAGGCGCAACAGCAACCCAAAGCACTGTAACCACCATCACTACCAGAGCGAATCCCAAGAGAGATTGCTTAGACCCAAGACCAAATATTCCAGGTGCAACCAAGCCAAGCTGCTTACCGAATACACCAACCAACGCAATCAGCAAAGCCATGAAGGCGCTAGCGCTAAGCACAAGCTGGATTACTCGTGATGCTGCTCCGCGAATCAAAGCCACTATACCGAAGACTGAAACAGCAATCACAGATGCAATCAGTCCAACATTGATCTCAGTGCTGCCGAGTGACGTAACTCGAGCATTTAGGTCAGTAAGTCCTGTGTCAGTTCCACTAATCAATACACATGTAAAAGCAAGCAATAGTGCGGCGACTGTTGTCCTTATCAAGAATACGAATGTTCCTGGGATGGCATTACCCCAAACTCCGAACACAGCTCTGTTAACAATTGAAGTTGACAGACCACTTCGCTTTCCAGCAAGACTTGCAGTTGCGATGACAGTTCCAGCAACGAAATAACCCAGAGCGAGATCTGCAATTATTGCTGTTGCGCTAAGACCAAGTGTTATTAGCAACCAAGTAAGAATCATTGGGACAACAGTTGAGCTGGCACCTAACCATATAAACAACTGTGAAATCGGCTTACGATTTCTATTTTCATCTGACGGAATGACTGTGTTCTGTGATGAATCTTCAGTTGAGACATTTTGAGAGAAGCTCTCGCTCTCTTCAAGAGCAGTCAGTTCTTCCTCAGCTGCAGCACTTGCTAATAGGTGCTCGAACTCATCGACGGTTTCAGTTCCAACTGGCGATGCTGGATTTATGAATGAACTTGTTGGTTCTTCTGGAACTAACTCATCATTAGGAACTTCTTCAACAACAACATCTACAACGACAACGTCATCGATGTTTGATTCTTCTTCGATTTCAGGTTCGGGTTGTGTAAACCAAGTAAACGCCGCCGGTTCAGGCTGCACTTCTTCGACAACTTCTTCAGAAATTTCAGGTTCAGCTGGAGATTCAACTGGAGGTAATTCAGCGAGCCCCGACTGAGTTCGACGAAAGTTCTCAGCAGCTCTGAGCGATTCCGGTGAGCCCTCGGCTTCCATTTGTTCAAGCCAGTTTTCGATCTCTAAATCTTCTTGGGCTCTAAGCGCTTCCTGCGCCATCACTAAATCCATCATGGCCTCAACGCCCATTCTGGTGGAGGTGGCATATTCGACGCGCGCAGCCAATTCCTCGTTAGTCAAAGACTTTCGAACGGGTGGCTTGTATTGGTTGGATTCCATAGGCAAATTCTACCGCCGAGGCAAATAACCTTTGCCTCAAGGCGGTAAAAGTCGAAAAGTGGGCCCTACCGGGCTCGAACCGATGACATCCACGGTGTAAGCGTGGCGCTCTACCAACTGAGCTAAAGGCCCGACTCTCGACGCAGCGCCATGTGGCGCTTAGAAAACTATACCCTAGGCTAGGCGGTCAATGTTGCCAGAGCGCGATCGTATTCATCTAGAGAACGAGCCTGACCTGGTGCCGTTACGAACTTAGCCACCAAAACACCCTCTTTATCGATTACAAAGGTGGCGCGGTTAGAGATTCCGTGCTCCTCCAGGAATACGCCGTAATCCTTGGCAACGCCACCGTGAGGCCAGAAATCAGCCAAAACCGAGAACTTGTAGCCCTCATGCTCAGCAAAAACCTTCTGGACATACTTACTGTCCACTGATATGGCTAGCAATTCGACCTCGCTTGACTCAAAACGAGCGAAGTTGTCCCTAATCTCACAGAGTTCACCGGTACAGATGCCAGAGAAAGACAGCGGGTAAAAGACCAAGACAACTGGCTTCTGTCCCCTGAACTGGCTAAGCGTCACATCCTCACCGAACTGGTTTGGCAAGGTGAAATCTGGGGCTAAATCGCCGATAAGCAATGACATTAGAACTCCTTTGGTAAGTTTCGGGGGCTAATCCGAATAAGCCTCGCTAACAAACCCTAAACTTAGTTAGGGTCCGAACAGGGCTAGGTTACCATTTTTGTTTGAAGACGCCATGAATGGCTTCAGACTGAAGAATTGAAACGAGGATAAGTTGTCCGTTAACAACCAGGACGCTTTTGCAAGCAGCACGCCAGACCAAGATCCAGAAGAGACCAGAGAGTGGCTCGAGTCCCTCGACGCCTTAGCTAGAGTCCACGGCAAAGCCCGTGCTAGAGAAATCATGCTTAACCTGCTCCGCAGATCTCACGAACTTCAGCTGAATGTCCCTTCAATTCCTACTACCGATTACATCAACACCATCGCAACCGCAGATGAACCTGAATTCCCAGGCGATGAAACAATCGAAAGAACATACCGTGCTTGGATGCGTTGGAACGCTGCCATCTTGGTACACCGAGCACAGCGTCCAGGTATTGCCGTTGGTGGACACATCTCAACATTCGCTTCTTCTGCCTCGCTTTACGAAGTTGGTTTCAACCATTTCTTCAAAGGTCAGGATCATCCATCAGGTGGTGACCAGATTTTTATTCAGGGACATGCAAGCCCTGGCCCTTATGCAAGAGCGTTCCTAGAAGGCCGTCTCTCAGAAGAACAACTAAACGGTTTTAGACAAGAGAAATCACACGCCGGTGGTGGACTTTCTTCATACCCACACCCGAGACTCATGCCAGAGTTTTGGCAGTTCCCGACCGTTTCAATGGGTATAGGTCCAATCAACGCCATCTACCAAGCGCAAACTAACCGCTATCTAGCTGGACGTGGCTTCAAAGAAACCCAGGACCAACATGTCTGGGCTTTCCTTGGCGATGGTGAATTGGATGAAGTTGAATCACGTGGAGCCCTTCAGCTTGCTGCAAACGATGGATTAGACAACCTAACTTTCGTGGTGAACTGTAATCTGCAGAGACTTGATGGTCCAGTTCGCGGTAACGGCAAAATCATTCAAGAACTTGAATCCTTCTTCCGCGGAGCCGGCTGGAATGTGATCAAAGTTATCTGGGGACGCGAATGGGATTCACTACTTGGTGCAGACAATGATGGCGCATTGGTGAACCTAATGAATGCAACTCCTGATGGTGACTTCCAAACCTACAAGACCATGGATGGCGCATACATCAGAGAGAACTTCTTCGGAAGAGATCCAAGAACCGCAAAGCTTGTCGATGGCATGACCGATGCACAAATCTGGGGTCTCAAGCGTGGTGGACATGACTACCGAAAGATTTACGCGGCTTATGCTGCAGCGTTGGCCCACAAGGGTCAGCCAACAGTAATCCTTGCAAAGACAATCAAGGGTTACGGTCTTGGTAAAGCCTTCGAGGGTAGAAATGCCACTCACCAGATGAAGAAGCTAACGCTCGAGAATCTAAAGTCATTCAGAGATGATCTAAACATTCCAATTAGCGACGCCGCTCTTGAAGCAGATCCATATCAGCCGCCATACTTCAGACCTGAATCAGGTCCTGAGATCGAATACATGCACGAAAGACGCAAGGCACTCGGTGGATACCTTCCAGAACGAAGAAGCAAATATGTTTCGTTCGAATTGCCAGATGACAAGGCCTACGAAATCTCAAAGGGTGGTTCTGGTACTCAAGAGATTGCCACCACAATGGCTTTTGTCCGTTTGCTAAAGGATCTACTCAGAACACCAGGTCTTGGTCCACGAATTGTTCCTATCATTCCTGATGAAGCTAGAACATTTGGAATGGATGCGTTCTTCCCTACTGCAAAGATCTACAACCCAAGAGGTCAGCACTACATTTCAGTTGACCGAGACCTATTGCTTTCATACAAGGAATCTGATGCAGGTCAGATTTTGCACACCGGAATTAACGAAGCTGGTTCCGTCGCAGCATTCACAGCAGTTGCAACATCGTATGCAACTCAGGGCCAACCGCTCATTCCGTTCTATGTCTTCTACTCCATGTTTGGATTCCAAAGAACTGCTGACGCTATCTGGGCTGCCACAGACCAGCTATCTCGCGGGTTCATGATTGGTGCAACAGCAGGAAGAACAACCCTTACCGGTGAAGGCTTGCAGCACGCTGATGGTCACTCACCGATTCTGGCTGCCACTAACACCGGTGTCCTAACATACGACCCTGCCTATGGTTATGAAATTGGCCACATCATCAGAGCAGGTATCGAGAGAATGTATGGCGGATCACATGTTGACCCGAACGTCATCTATTACATCACCGTATACAACGAGCCGATCGTGCAGCCTGCAGAACCAGCCGGCGTCGATGTTGATGGAATCCTAAAGGGTATCCACCGCATCAGCGTTGGCCCAGATGCAGCTAAAAAAGCTCAGATTCTCGCATCTGGTGTTGCTGTTCCTTGGGCATACGAGGCTCAAACTTTACTCATGGAGGATTGGAATGTCTCTGCAGATATTTGGTCTGTGACATCATGGAGCGAGCTTAGAAGAAACGCTCTAGCTTGCGATGAGCAGAAGTTCCTCTACCCATCTGAGCCTGCACCGCTTCCGTACCTGACCAACAAACTTGCTGGCGCACAAGGCCCTTTCATTGGTGTTAGCGACTACATGCACCAAGTACCTGATCAGATCCGCAAATGGATTCCTGGTGAGTATGCAACTCTAGGCGCTGATGGTTTTGGTTTCTCAGACACCAGAGCAGCAGCTCGTCGAGCGTTCAAGATTGACGGTCCATCGATTGTTGTCCGTGTACTAGAGCAGCTTGCATCTCGCGGCGAAGTCGCAGCACACATCCCACAGCTAGCAATCGATAAGTATCGTCTGCTGGATGTGACTGCAGGAACTTCTGGTGCTTCAGGTGGAGACGCTTAACCCGATGATTGCAATCCTTTGTCCTGGTCAAGGTTCGCAGAAACCTGGTTTCCTAAATGAATGGCTAGATCTTCCAGAATTCAGAACAAAGCTCACTGAACTATCTGATTCGATTTCAATAGATCTAATCAAGCATGGAACCACTAGCGATGAAGAAACAATCAGAGACACCGCTATCGCTCAACCACTGATTGTTGCTTCAAGCATCGCAAGCTCATCCTTACTAAACCTGAAAGCTATTTCTGGAGTTGCAGGACACTCAGTTGGTGAAGTTGCTGCAGCAAGCATTTCAGGTATTTTGAACGATGTTGATGCGATGAAACTTGTCAACGTCAGAGCACAGGCCATGGCAAAAGCTGCAGCTGCATCGGAGCAATCCATGGCAGCTATCCTCGGTGGCAATCAGGACCAAGTACTTGCCAAGCTCAAAGAATTCGGCCTATCAGGAGCAAACTTCAATGGTTCAGGTCAAATAGTTGCAGCAGGTTCTAAAGCCGCCATTGCGGAACTAGTTGCCTCTCCCCCGGAAATGGCTAAGGTTATTCCACTGAGTGTTGCAGGAGCATTTCACACTTCTTTCATGGAACCAGCGGTATCCGAGCTTGAAGCATTTACGAACACTCTGAACGTATCTGATCCAACAATAAGCATCTGGTCTAACCAGGCGGGTCAGCTAGTTACCTCCGGAACCGAATTCATTCAGCTGTTGGTGGGGCAGGTTGCTAATTCTGTTCGCTGGGATCTTTGCATGGAAGCTATGGTCAAAGCTGGTGTGACTGGGGTAATTGAAGTCTCCCCTGCAGGAACACTCGCTGGATTAGCTAAGCGAGGAATGTCGGGAGTCGAAATAGTTGCGCTGAAATCTCCAGCAGATCTTGAAGCAGCCAATAGCCTGATTGAAAGACTAGGGAAGTAATTAGATGACACATGCAAAACTGAACCAGTTTGAAACAGTCAAGTTCAGCAAGATTTACTCTCTTGGTGCATCCCGTGGCAGACTTCGTGTTACCAACGATGAAATCGCTGGCCCTATTGACTCAAGCGATGAATGGATCAGACAGCGCACTGGAATCATCACTCGTGCACGAGCAGCTAAAGACCAATCACTCATGGACATGGCAGTTGAAGCTTCCAAGGAAGCAATTGCTTCTGCTGGTATTTCTCCTCAAGAAATCGGTGCAGTAATCTTCAGCACTATTTCTCACCCATATCAGACTCCATCAGCGGCAACTTTGCTTACAGAGCTTGTTGGTGCAAATCCTGCTCCTGCTTTTGACATCTCCGCAGCTTGCGCCGGTTACTGCTACGGAATAGCGCAAGCTGATGCACTAGTCCGGTCTGGTGTTGCCAAGTATGTGTTGGTTGTCGGTGGCGAAAAGCTAAGTGATTTCATCGAGCCAACTGATCGCTCTATTTCATTCCTATTGGGTGATGGTGCAGGAGCTGCAATCGTAGGACCTTCAGATGAAGCAGGCATTTCCCCAACCGTATGGGGTTCAGATGGCTCACACTGGTCATCTGTAAGCATGACTGCATCTCTTCTCGATTTCAGAGATGGCGAAGCTAGCTGGCCAACCCTTCGCCAAGATGGACTAACCGTATTCAAGTGGGCAGTCTGGGAAATGGTTAAGGTTGCCAAGGAGGCACTCGAGGTTGCCGGAATAAAGGCTGAAGATCTTTCAGCCCTGGTTACCCACCAAGCCAACATCCGAATCATCGATGAACTAGTCAAGCAGCTTCAGTTGCCTGAAAGCGTTGCTGTAGCAAGGGATATCGTCAACACTGGAAATACCTCAGCAGCCAGCGTTCCGCTTGCCATGCACCAATTACTCAAGGAAGGCGCCGTAAAATCTGGTGGCTTAGCCCTTCAGATTGGCTTTGGCGCAGGCCTCGCCTTCGCTGCCCAAGTGGTAGTTCTGCCCTAGACTTAAGCCAACAAACAAACCAACAAGGAGCAAAATCAATGGCACTTTCGCATGACGAAGTACTAGCAGGCCTAGCTGAGATCGTTAACGAAGAGACCGGTATCGACACCGACTCTGTGAAGTTGGAGAAGTCTTTCACCAACGATCTAGACATCGACTCAATTTCAATGATGACCATCGTCGTCAACGCTGAAGAGAAGTTCAGCGTAAAGATTCCTGATGAAGAAGTGAAGAACCTACTAACCGTAGGCGATGCAGTTAACTTCATCACCTCAGCGCAGGGCTAATAAACTCTTGAACCAAAAAATCGTTGTTACCGGGATTGGCGCTACCACGCCACTCGGTGGCGACGTTAAGAGCACCTGGCAAGCTTTGCTTGCCGGTGAGTCTGGCATTGTCACACTCGACTACGAGTGGGTAGCTAGGCATGAACTACCTGTCACCTTTGCTGGTCGCGCAAAGGTTGATGCATCTGCAGTTCTAACTCTTCAAGAAACTAAGCGACTAGATCCATCAAGTCAGTTCGCTCTAATTGCTGCGCGTGAAGCTTGGGCGGACGCAGCTATTACCGACTTCGTTCCAGAACGACTATCTGTAGAGTTTGCTACCGGTATCGGTGGTGTTTGGACACTTCTAGATGCTTATGACACTCTCCTAGCCAAAGGCCCGAGAAGAGTTCTTCCAATGACAGTTCCGATGCTGATGCCTAACGGTCCAGCAGCTGCAATCGGTATGGACATCTCAGCTCGAGGCGGAGTTAGAACATCTGTTTCAGCCTGTGCTTCGGGAACTGAAGCAATTGCTAATGCAATCACCAGATTGCGTTCTGGAGAGATTGACATCGTCGTTGCTGGTGGTTGTGAAGCCGCTATGCATCCACTACCAATGGCAGCTTTCGCTTCCATGCACGCTCTATCGCGTCGTAACGAGGAACCAGCCAAGGCATCTCGCCCCTACGACATCAACCGCGATGGCTTTGTAATGGGTGAAGGTGCCGGAGCAATTGTTCTGGAACTAGAAGAGCACGCACTTGCTCGTGGAGCAAAGATTTATGCAGAACTTGCAGGTGGTTACGTCACAAGCGACGCTCATCACATCACTGCCCCTGATCCTGAGGGAACTGCTGCAGCTAGAGCTGTTATCGGAGTTCTAAATCAGGCAAATGCAAAGCCTGAAGATGTTGGACACATCAATGCTCACGCCACCAGCACACCGGTTGGTGACATCGCTGAATACACCGCTCTCAAGCGAGTATTCGGAGAGCATCTAAAGAACATTCCAGTGTCAGCAACAAAGTCATCTACCGGCCATCTACTCGGTGGTGCCGGAGCTATCGAAGCAGTCTTCACGATCCTTGCTCTGCATGAAAAGCTCGCTCCCCCAACTCTGAACCTAGACGATCCAGATCCTGCAATTGATTTAGATGTTGTCACTAGCCCAAGACCTCTTGGCGATAACATTCTTGCAATCTCGAACTCATTCGGTTTCGGTGGACACAACGCTGTAATCGCGTTCCGCTCCTATAACTAACCCGCTCGGTTTAATAAAACAACATTCTCCGAGTGAGATACCGCTCTAAACGGTTCAAATAGATCATCCCAAGGTTGACCAAGCGCTAACCTGAGTAACCTTGTGAACTCCCTGTGATTACCTGAGGATTCATTCAACATAAGTTGAAGGCGGTCCTCACTAAGGACAATTGACCCAGCAGCATTCAACTCTCCTCTAAAAATTCCCAAGCCTGGCTGTTGCATAAATAGGACACCAGATTCTTTGCCAGATTGCGTCAATTCGAAAGAGCAGTTGGGTATCTGAGCCAATTGGGAGGCGAGGTCTTCTGCTTCCGTGGCAGTCAATCGAATAGACACAGAACCAGTCTGAAAGCCCAGCGAAAGCGCTTGAGGTCTCCACTCAGTTATCTCTCGGATACGGCCTATCTCGGCCGCAGGGCAGGCGTGAATGACTAACCTGCTGGGTATTTGGCCTCTAGCCATAATTCCTCCGAAACAGACACTAGGTGCGTCTTCCCCAACGTCCTGGTGTGCTTCAAGAGAGTTATAGATTACGACTACAGCGCTAAATGCGCAAACCAAACTCTTCTGCCCTTTACCATTGGTTATGGCTTAGAAAGGCTGATGGATGGCTAAGTTATATTTCCGCTACGGAGCGATGAATAGCGGTAAGAGCACCGCTCTATTGCAGGTAGCCCACAACTATGAAGAACGTGGCCAGCAAGTCCTCATAGCCAAGCCAGCTATCGATACCAAAGGTGATTCAACCATCGTCTCAAGACTTGGCGTTGATCGCCGAGTCGACTTCCTAGTCACCCCAAACGATAACCTTCGAGAGCTAGCGCACGAGAATTCCAATAACTCTCTCATCATCCCCGGGATAAAGAATCTTGCCTGTCTGCTGATTGACGAGGCACAGTTTTTAACCAGAGAACAAGTTGACCAAGCCTTTGAATTGGCAGTTCTAGATGGTGTTCCAGTGCTCTGCTATGGCATCAGAACTGACTTCCTAACCGTTGGTTTCCCGGGATCACTGCGACTGATGGAGATGGCACATACTCTAGAGGAACTAAAGACTATCTGCCGCTGTGGACGTAAGGCTATGTTCAACGCGAGGAAATTCGATGGCGAGTTTATCTTTGAAGGTGACCAAGTAGCTATAGATGGTGTCCAAGTTACCTACGAGTCACTCTGTGGTGTTTGCTACCTCAACGAGCGTGGTTAGTTGGCAACCAAGTTTCACTCAGGACCTATCTATCTAGGTAATGGTGAATTCGCCAAAGAACTTTTCGTATCTGACTTTGGAACAGTAATAACCGAAGTTGAATACGAGCACTCAGCCTCGCAATCAGAAGTCAGCTTAGAAGGAAAAATTCTGCTTCCGGCTTTTAGAGATGGTCATGCGCATCCCCTATTTGCTGGGAGAGAAGCTAGAGGCGTTGACATCTCCTCATGCCAAAACGATGAAGAGCTAGTTCAAACTCTTCGGAGTTATTCGATTGCAAACCCTGAAATCAAGTGGATTGATGGTGCCGTATTTGATCGCTCACTGAACATGACTTTTAATCGCAGCACACTTGATAGTGCAGTTCCAGATTTACCAGTAGTACTGCACGGTGATGACCATCACACCCTTTGGGTTAACTCCAAGGCTCTTGAAGTTGCAGGATTGCTTGGTGAATTGCCTCAACTGGAATCAGGCAGCATCGATGTTGACGAGCATGGTGTTCCGACAGGAATTCTCCGAGAGTGGCCGGCAATGAGCTTAGTTATGAGCAAAGCACCAAAGATTACTCAACAGGAAGACATTGAAGCCCTTATCTGGGCTGATCAAGCACTCGCTAGTAATGGAATTGTTGAATGTGTTGATGCCTGGATAGACCGAGGAATGGCCGAGACATACCTTGCTGCCTATAAAACCGGCATACTGCAGCTCGATTACACACTCTGCTTTAGAGCAGATCCAATCACCTTTACAACAGACATCGAATATTTCATTCAGATGCGTGAAGAGCTAAAACAAACAAACGGTCAAGTAGTTGGATCTAGTATCAAGTTCTTTGCTGATGGTGTTTTTGGGAGCGCCACCGCTCTGGTATCCGAACCGTATTTGAGCACTGAAGAACATGGTGAGGCTACCTGGCCAGAAGCTGAATTTAGAGCGGCCATTGAACTCGCACATAAACACAACTTCCAAATCCACATCCATGCCATTGGTGATAAGGCAACAAGTTTGTCCTTGGATATACTCGAATCCCTGGGTGATTTCGCTCTCCCACCAGTCATAGCCCATGCTGAACTGGTAAATGAAACACTTATACAGCGCATGGCAACACTGAGAGTAATTGCCTGCGTGCAGCCCTATTGGGCCCAGAACAATGGTCTTTTACTTAGTTGCGAGCATCACCTAGGTAGGCCGCGCTTAGAGTCCCTCTACGCCTTCAAAGACATGTTTGAGGCTGGTGTGGTAACAGTATTCTCGAGCGACTGGCCTATCTCAACATTCAACCCGATCAAGGGTCTTTCTGTTGCGGTCAACCGAAGGGAAAATCCGGACCAGATTCAACATAATCCCAGCCAAGCGGTTTCAATCCAGCAGGCAATCTCTGCATACTCTGCCAATACCAAAATGATGTTAGCGAGCCGTGGCCAAGGGACATTGACTATTGGTCAACTCTTCGATGCTCTGATTTTGGATCAAAACATTTTCGAAGTTGAAAAAGCAGAACTTATCCAGACTAAGGTTCTAAGAACCTATAAGGCTGGTAAAGAGTTATTTAGTACTAACCCTTAACTGCTCCACCGGTAAGACCTGAAGTTATGTATTTCTGCAAGAACAGGAATAGCACAAGGCTAGGTAGCGCAGACAGCACAGCGCCAGCAGCAAACATTGACCAGTCCTTAGAGTATGGGTCATTGATGAATTGCTGTAGACCAGTCGCCAGAGTCAACTGGTTAGGGTCACTTAGCAAAATCGAAGCCAACACATAGTCGCTGGTGACACCGATGTAGCTAAGGAGCATTTGAACCGCCAAGACAGGTGCTACCAGGCGCAAGATGATGCTGAAGAATATTCGAGCATGGCCTGCACCGTCAATGGTTGCAGCCTCATCAATTTCCTTCGGAACAGTGTTGAAGAACCCATACATCAGATAAGTTCCAGAGCCAAGGGCTCCACCCATGTATACGAGAATTAGGCCCAGCTGGCTGTTTAGACCAATGATTGGAAATACCTGGCCGATGTCACTGAGCAAACCAAAGATAGCTACCAAACCAAGAATTGAAGGGAACATCTGCATCAGGATCAGAGAGAGGAGCCCTCCTCTTCTGCCCTTGAAGCGCAGTCTTGAGAATGCATAAGCCGCCAACGCGCTCAGGAACACTGATCCCACTGCGGCAACTAGACCGATGTATACGGTGTTCATGTACCATCTAGCGAAAGGTCTAGTGCTTTGAGCAAATAGGTCTACATAGTTCTGGATTGAGAAAGCTTGGAACAGAGCAGTTGTGTTGTTGATGTCGTTATTTGGATACAACGATGTCGACAGAATATACAGAATCGGGAAAACTGCGTAGCCACAAACAATCAATCCAAGTAGGTGACGCCAACCAGTTTTGAGGAACCAACGGCCTAGGTTGAAAGGCTTCTTTGTTGAAACTGTGCTCATTAGATAATCTCCTCAAAGGCCTTGGTTCTTCTGAAGCTGATCAAAGAAATGGTTGCAATCACGAAGAAAATCAAAATCGAGAACGCGCTTGCAAGACCATAGTTCTGACCGGTTCCAGAGAACGCGATCTTATAGACAAAGGTGATAAGAATGTCCGTCCCGCCGACGTCGTAATCCGTGATTCCCGAATCGTTCGGCCCACCTTTGGTAAGTAGATAGATGATCGTGAAGTTGTTGAAGTTGTAGGCGAATGACGAGATTAACAATGGAGCAATAGAGATAAGCAGCAGCGGCAACTTAATTAACCTGAAGTTCTGCCAACCAGAAGCGCCATCGATTTCTGCAGCCTCATTCAACTCGGATGGAATTGACTGAAGAGCTCCAGTTGTGATCAGGAACATGTATGGGAATCCAAGCCAAAGGTTTACCAGTAGCACTGCAAGTCGGGCTGGATTTTCCTCTAGCAACCAGCCGAAGTTACCTTCATTGCCAGGTGTTTGCCCAAGAATAACCGTGTTGATGAATCCATTCTCACGATTGAAAAGACCAACCCAAACATAGGCCGAAAGGAAGCCGGGGAACGCGTAAGGCAGAATCATGATTGCTCGGTAGAACTTCTTGCCACGGAGCTTCTCATGGTTGAACAAGAAGGCAATCAGCAATCCCAAGACGAAGGTAGAAAGAACAGTTAGGAAAGCGAAAGCGAAAGTCCAAGTAATTACCTTCATGAGCGGATCACGAAGTTGGACATCTGTAAAGATCTTCTGGAAGTTAGCAAAGCCAACCTCAACGCGCCAACCACCATCAAGCTTTGCCTTATTAACATCGCCATCAATGTGGAAGTAACCATCTGTAGCCGGTTTGAAGACATCCCCTGTTACGTAGTTACCGTAGTCATCATCGGCAATCGCTGTGAAGAACCCTGTCTTGTCAGAATAAGAAAGTGTCGCCTGCACCTGAAGCGCGCTGGCAAAGTCGGCGGTCTTGATTCCGACATTTGGGTTAGCTAAATCGGTTGCCACTCTGATTGAGGCATAGCTAAGTTTCTGTGATGGAGAAAGAGAATCAACTGATACTGGAGAATAGCCAACTGCTTTCTCTGCAGCATGCATACAGGTTGTTACATCCTCAGCATATGGGTCAGCACACTTAGGGCTCAGCGTGTATCCACCTGAAGGGACTTGAACCAAGAGCTTACCGTCTTCACCGATATAAACCTTTTGATCTAGGTTGCTGGTGAGAAGTAATGCTTCGTGACCATTTGAATCTGATTTCACCAAACCAACTGAATAATCTTCGCCATCAAGAGTTCGATACGCAGCGTTCTTGATGGTTTGAACGGCAAGCGATTCATCACCGTTGTGAGCACTTCCGTAGTTTGTAAAGGCGGTGTAACCACTGAAGAGCAGAACATAGACCTGGAACACCAAAAGAAATAGAACACCTGGCGTTAGGTACTTTGCAGGAAGTCCGCCTTTGCGCAGATAGATCCAATTCACGATAAGGAGAACTGCAACGCTTAGCACAGCAACCCAGATGCGGTTCTGTGCGAGGAGGATCATGATCATGGTTACCGCAACCGCGTCAACTACTCCGAGAACACCAAGCTTCCAGAGAATTCCAGCCATGCTAGGGGTCTCTGAGCTCCATGAGCGTTTCAACAATCTGGCCATTTATTTGCCTCTCCGATAACCAGTCTTACCATGAACTAAGCGTAAGTGTGGGTGCCCCAACTGATTGAGACACCCACACCTATCGAACTTATTTAGTTAGTTTTGTTAATAGCCGCTTGCAAGGTCTTCACCATTGCCGCCCAAGCAACATCTGGTTTAGCTTCCTTACCCTGAATGATGCGGGTCTGAGCCTTACCCCAAATGGTCCAAGCTGCATCCATCGCTGGAGAGTTTGGCATTGGCACTGTGTTAGCAGCGTTAGCGAAACCAGCGATTACAGGGTTGTCCTTAGCCTGGGCGAGTGCTGCAGCGTTTGCAGGGGTCTTGTTGAAGTTGTCATACAAAGCAAACTGTGTTGCCTGTGATGACATGTATCTCATCAACAAGGTTGCGCCAGCAACGTTTGTGGTGTTTCCAGGACCGTTAGCAACCATCAGGTAGCCACGGATACCAAGGAACTGGTGAGGCTTGATGCCGGTAGGTCCAGTTGGGAATGGGTCAATTGCATAACCAGTTCCGATCTGAAGCCCCTTCTTACAGTTACCTGCACCGCTTTCAATAGCGTTAATGTTCCAAGCTCCAGTTACCCAGTACTTAATCATTCCAGTCTTCTTGGCCTTGTTCATTGGGTTCAAGAAATCACAAAGAATGTTTGCGTTTGCAGGAGGACCAAAGAACTTTGTTCCCTTTAGCTTCAGCCACTTTGCGAATGCTGCTCCATTTGGACCACCCATACCAACAGTGTTGGTCCAGTCACCGTTTGCATCGGTTGTGAACACTGGTGCACTGAACATGGTCTGGAATGGGTAGAAGTGATAAGGGTCCGAAGTTGTAGCGGAGTAGTTGATTCCTAGCTCACCATCCTTGATGTCATTTACTGACTTAAGTGGCTTAGGCGCTTTACTAACGTTACGGAGAATCGCAATGTTCTCAGTCCATCCAGGCACACCGTAGTAGTGTCCGTTGTACTTCATTGCTTGTAGAGCGCCTGGAACAAAATCATCCTTGAAGTTGTTTGGAAGCTGAGCATCAATCGGCAGAAGCACGTTAGCTGCCACTAGGTTACCGATCCAGTCGTGAGCTGCTCCAGCAAGAATATCTGGACCCTGTCCCTTAGGAACTGCAACTTTTAGAGCGTCTCTAACAGTACCGAAGTCCTTTTGAACCAAGGTAACGGTGTAGTCAGCGTTGTCTGTGTCCCATTTCTGAACACGGGCTTGGATGGTATCGATGGTGCCCTTGTCTGCCCAAATGGTTAGGTTAGACACAGCAGATGCAGGAGAGGCAATAGTGATGCCGCTTCCTAGAACTGTGAGCGTTGCCAGTAGGCCAACAACTCTTTTAGCTGTTATTTTCATTTCCTGTTCTTTCTCTTGTGTTTTCGATTTCAATCGCTTTTGATGTGATCTCGAGGTTTACTTGTGAATTACTAAAGTGCTGTGAGCTGCAACAGTTGCAACCTTTGTGTTCTTCAGAGTAGTTAGCGTTGCAACACCAGCGCTGTCTCCTTGAACTACGACGCTCCAATTACCGACGCTTGGCAATGTCACCTTCGCCGGGCTGTCTGAAGGGTTGGAGATCACAACGATCGATGACCAGGTGTCCCCAGCGGCTTTTCCGTTGATGGAATACGCCAGAACATCTCCAGGTGCCGTTAGGAACTTTAGATTTGCAGTGATTGCTGCAGGTGTACTCATTCTGAATCCAGCATGCGCTTTACGGAGAGCGATGAGGCCCTTGTAATAGTTCACTGTTGTTAGCTCAGTAACTCGTTGAGTCCACTTTAAAGAGTTGATTGAGTCGTCGAGGTTATAGCTGTTTGGCTCGCCATCTTTAGACCTCAGGAACTCTTGCCCCGCCTGAATGAATGGTGTGCCTTCAGCTAGGAAGATCAGTGATGCAATTTGGCGATCTTGCTTTGCAACAACAGGTCTTGAGGTTTGGTTATTCACTGCGAACAACTTGTCAAACAGTGTCATGTTGTCGTGTGCCTCGGCGTAATTCACAGACTGTCCTGCGTCTAATGTCAGCCAAGGAACAATGACTGTATCTGAGGATGTGTGGCCAATGATGCCAGCCTTTAGAGCACCAATAGTTCCACCAGGGTTGCCATTGACATAACCACCATCAGAAGTTCCATCAGGGCTTCCCTTAACGGCATTTCTAATTCCATCGTTGAAAGCACCGATACCAGGCATGTTTAACAACTGGCTCTGTGTTCCTTGAGGAACGCCAATGGATGGACCCATGCTCCAACCTTCACCAATGATGGTCGCCTTTGGCTCTTCAACAGAAACAGCAGCTCGAACTGCATTCAAAGTTGTGACATCCCAAAGCCCCATTTGGTCAATTCGGAATCCATCAAGTTTGTATTCTCTTGTCCAGTAAGCCATTGAATCGACTATGAATTTTCGAACCATTGGGCGTTCAGTTGCCACGTCATTGCCACAACCTGATCCATTGGTTAGGTTTCCGTTGGCATCTTTTCTGAACCAGTATCCAGGCACGATTAGCTGTTCGCTGAACTCAGTTGCGCTAGCAACGTGGCCATAAACCACATCCATGGTGACGCGAAGGCCAGCCTTGTGAATAGCCTGGATGGCAGTCTTCAGTTCCTTTACGCGAAGAACTGGGTTGGATGGATCAGATGAGTACTGACCCTCAGGTGCGTTGTAGTTCTTAGGGTCATATCCCCAGTTGAATGAAGGAGAATCCTCAGAACCGCCGGATGCGAAGTCATAGAAAGGCTGTAGCTGGATGTGGGTCACACCCAACTCTTTGAAGTAGCTCAGACCAGTTGTTCCGCTCTTTGCCCCTACCTTAACGGATGTGCCTAGTTGGGCTAAGCCAAGATATTTCCCTCTGTTAGCAGCAGACACACCGCTCGATGGATCCTTGGTTGCATCGCGAACGTGCAGCTCATACATCACAGCGTCTGTTGCTTTACCGGAAAATGCTGGCTTTGCCTGTGTTGCCCAACCGGTTGGGTTGGTAGTAGCCATGTCCAAAACAACTGACCGGTTTCCATTCAAGGTCACTGATCTTGCATAAGGATCAACTGCCTCTTCGGTATCCCCCGCAACAGTAACTCGGTAGTTATAGATCAGACCATTCTTATCTCCAGAAAGTGAAGCAACCCAAGTTCCTTTGACATCCTTGGTCATTGCTGTGACAGTTCCTGTTTCAACTCCAGCTGATGCACTTGCATAAGTAACTAGTGACACATCGCTTGCAGTCGGAGCCCAAACTCTAAAGTCTGTCTTAGCTTGTGAATATGTTGAGCCGAGATCGTTGCCAGTGTATGTGTATGCATCAACGAATGCAGGGCTGGTAAACACACCAGCAGCCACAAGTGTTTTTGAACCGAAACTTCTTGCTGGGTCAGCATCAGTGTGGGTCACTGTGAGCTGAGCACCTAATGGAATATCTGTCGCTGTAGTCAATAACCATTGCTTGTTCGATGAACTAACACCATTGTTGAGATCTTTAATTTTCTCGGCGGAGGCAATTGCTGGAGCTCCGGTACCAGAAAGCGAGAAGCCTGGGCCAGCTGTTCCATTTGCCTTACTCAAAATAATTTTGATTGTACGAAGGGACTCGATCGATGCACCCCAAATTTCAGCAGGCATAATGAACGAGTCATTCTTGTACAAGTAGCCATCATTCTGCTGAATCCAAATTTCAGCTGAGTGATTCTCATCAAGGTTGACTAATCGATCCAAGTCAACATCTTTAGTCCAACTGCTCTTCATTCTTGGAATAAGACCCAATTGGGTAACTCCAGCACTGATTGGAACTTGAGTGTCGATCAGCGCATAACCCTTGTTATCAAGCACAGATGAGCTGAAAGGAGTGACGACGCTAGCTGGAAGGCTTGCCGCACCTTTGAAGGCCCAAAGCCAGAGACCCCAGTCGCTGTAATTTGTCGGCGCATTGCGCTTGTAGTGCACAATCAGGTGAGCACACTGGGCAGTTGGACAACTACCCGCAGCCTGGGCTGGGTTTGAAATGGAAACCGGAGCAATCAACGCTAACGTCAATAAAACAGGGGCAAAAAGCTTGGTAGAACGTGCTGCTAGGTTGCGAAACATTGGAACCCTTCGTTGATGGCTCAACCATCCTAATTTGGAGACTCGACAATATCGGGTGTGTTCAGGCTGTCGTTATGTAATCGTTTCCATTGGACCAAAAATAAAGAACTGGGCCCCCATTTAGGGAGCCCAGTCCTTTTTAGCTTTTCAGTTCAACTATGGCATCACTGGCTGAACAGTAACCTTCTTAGCTGGGTTTGGACCAAGCAAAGCTGTTCCAACACCATCAGTAGAGGCGTTTACGTAGATCTCCCAAGTCTGAGGGTCTCCGCCTGCTGCAGGAGCAGCAACTGCCATGTCACAGCTTTCTGGAAGTGCCCAGTGAGCATCGCCATAAGTTGCTGCGGTTGCGCTGCTTGAGATGGTACAAGTCTTAGTTGTTCCACCCTTCTTTGCAGTTACCACGATCTTGGTTGGGAAGATTCCCCTCATTCTCGCGCTAGCTGGACGAACTGGAGTAACGGTTAGAGTACCGTTAGCCCAAGTTGCAGTCGCACCGTAACGACCTACGAAGCTAGGAGCAGTTGTAGTTACTTCAGCAGTACCGAAAGCAACATACAGATCAGTTCCACCTACAGGCAGACCGTTGTTTGTATCTGCCTTGTAGTCAGGAGACTGAACTCCAGGCCAGTCGTTGGTTGAGCTTGAACGACGAAGAACTAGACCAGTGCTTCCAGCGTAAACGCGGGCAGTCTTTACGATTGCGTAAGCACCGTACTTGTCTTCACCGACGAATGGCCAACCAGTAGTTGCAGCCTGAACCTTACCCTTGTACGGGGTGGTCTTGGTTGTAACAGTCTTCTTGCCGACCTTCTTGGTAGTGGTCACTGTGTAAGCAGATAGCACAGGAACAGTCTCAGTTGTGTTCCAGCTGTAGAAGTTCCAACCCTGTGACTGAGCAGTCTTCAGAGAAGTGTTTAGGTGAACCTTGTAGCTGACTACGTCCTTGAGCGGGTATTCACGCTTCTGAGTGTCAACGTTCCACCAGCTTTCGCCAGCAGGGAAGATGTTGTCTCCACCGAATGGCTTATCAGCTGCAGCGATTGCAGGCTTTTCAGCAGCAGTCTCGTCAACGTCACCTGTTGTAGGGTCGTCAACTACTGCAGCAGCAGCAGCCTGGCCATCCCATGACTCAGTTGTACGCATAACGTTGTTCAAAGCTGTAAGTGCAACAGGAAGTGTGAACTCTGCATATGCTCCGTAGGCATCTTCGCCAGTGAAGTTTGGAGTCCAGTCCTGTGTTACGCCACCTTGGGTTGAAGCACCGATGGTGTTGTCCTTAGGGCCGACATCTGCGCTACCGGTGTTCCAGTACCAAAGGTTCCAGTCTTGAGCGACTGACTTTGGAACGTTTAGGTGGATCTTGAATGAGGTGCTTGCCGCTGCTGCGTTTGCTGGAGCTGAAGCTCCAACTAGGCCAGCAAAGCCAAGGCTTAGTGCTGCTACGGTCCCTAGGGCCCGTTTGATTTGACGATTCATATTTGAATGCCTCCAGTTTGATGGTTAATTTCTTCGAAGCTTTTGGCAAACGAATTAGTTAGAAAATAACACCCATCCGGAGGCTTAAGAAGGTTTTTAGGGCGATTTCGGGTCGCAATATGATAACGATTACATACACACTGGTTCTCGGGTTGAGACTGGCTCTTCGAGACCTTTTGATCCCACCCGTAAGTTTTAGTTTGTACTCCCCCTAAAATCATTAGGTACCAAAGATCAAACCCCATTCAAACGCCAAAGGCAGGCATGAAGACGATCAGAGTGCTCTACGTTGAGGATGACCCTACCCTTCTGGGCATTGTGTCGAAACTCTTGGAGCAACAACCTGAACTACAGCTGGTCTGCGTTTCAGACAGCCAAAGCGCTCTGAACAAGCTTGAGGGCCAGGTCTTTCACGCGGCATTACTTGATATCTCCCTCGGATCCGACAGCATGTCCGGAATCGAACTTGCCCACCAAATCAGAAGACTCAACCCTGAGATTGGCATCGTGTTCTTCTCTCAGTATGCAGAGAGTGCTCGGCCTAACACCCAGAGCGATTACTACATGGGTTGGTCAACAATAGCTAAGTCTGGGCAATTGGATGCGGATTACATAACCCAAGTCCTGCTAGATGCTGCAATCGGTAAAAGTCACAATGTAGAACTAGAAGAGCCACCTAGGCAGAACACGGCACAATTGGCAGAGGCTCTGAGCCCCAAGCAGATTCAGATAATGGGATTTCTAAGCCAGGGTTATGACACAACAAAGACCGCAATTGCTCTAAAGCTTGCACCCATAACGGTTAGAGCCGAGCTGACCAAGATCTACAAGATTCTTGTTCCAACGCCAGAACCTGGCACAGATCTAAGGACAACGGCAGTGCTTCGCTACTTAAGGTCGCAAACTCATTCAGGTCGGCTAGGAAATGACTAAAAACCATAGACTTGAAGGCTTCCTGGATGCTTGGAAGCTAGCCATTAGCAAACCATGGGTTTACCCGACCTATCCGGTGGTGAGCACTCTGTTCTTGATGCAAGCAATCTTTTTCTCTCGAATACAACAGACGCTTTGGAGTGCCTGGGCTCAAGAACTTAGCGCAAAAATTCTAATCTGCGTCGTCCTATTCTTAGCCTGCTCATCTGTTTGGCTAAATGTCTCGAAGAGCCTGATTGTCAATCAGCACAAGCCGATTTATAAATACGCCATTTTTTACATTTCGAACGCGCTCTGGGCTATCCCAAACTATCTAATTCTGAAAGCCTTTGGGCCTGACCCTTTGCAACCTTTTCCTAATGCCGGCTTCAAACTTTTTGTAGGGCTTACCGCTACACAATTCTTCTGGACACTCATCACAAACCAACTCAACAGAGAGCTCCTTGCTAAAGAGGCTCTAGTTAAAGAGCTCGTCAAACAGAGAACTCAAATCATCGAATCGGAAGAAGAAACCAGGCAACTAGTTTCCAAATACCTTCACAACAATTTGCAATCAGGTTTAGTGGTCATAAATCACCAACTCGGTGAAGCTATAAAAGATCTACCCGAAGCCGCTAGAGGAAGATTCCAATCAATCTTGCTAGAACTTGAGTTGATGAGAAAAGTTGAGATTAGGGATGCCAGCAGAGCGTTATCTCCAAACCTTGATGTATTGAATCTTGAAGCTCTTGTTGAACCACTACTAGACGTATACAAAGCCTCAATGAAAGTAAGCGTAAAGAGCGACCAGATTGAATACAGTTCTATAAAGCACATTGCTCTTGCCATTTACCGAATCGTCGAACAAGTATTACTGAATGCAACTGTTCACGGTCATGCAAGAAATGCCACAGTTGCATTCAGAATCGAAGACAGTTCGATCCGCCTAACCATCAGCAATGATGGAAAACCCATAGATGTTGAGGCAAAAGCCTTCGGAACTGGAACAGCGATCATTGACACCTGGGTTTCGAGCCTCGAAGGTGAATGGAAAATTGCGCTAAATGCAGAGGGCGAAACATCATTTGATTGCAAGCTAGCGATCTAAGAAGAACAACCACGACACGTAGCTATATACGACCGTATATAAAAAACTGGCACGAGACCGATTCTGTATAGCATCGCAGAATGCGAAAATTATCTGTTGCCCTGCTAAGTCTTGCCTTGACCTTATCTATGTCGACTAACTCCAGCTACGCTGCTAGCCAAACAGTCGTTGAAACCAAACCGCTGCAGGGCAATTTGAAGCCGGCACCTCATCTCGCACCTACCCCTTCCCCTACCGCTACTCCCCTAGCAAAACCAAGATTTACGATCAGCACTAGAAAAGCAGTTCTAAGCACTTCAATGAGCACAACTGTTGCTACTGCGACAAGCACTGGTGGCGCTATTCGTTCGTTCAGCGTAAGCCCTGCACTTCCTAGAGGCCTGCGACTAAACACCTCTACTGGTGAAATTTCGGGTAAACCAAGTTTTTGGCAGAAAGCTAAGTCATACAAACTAAATGCTCGTAATGCCAGTGGCTCTTACTCTCAAACCCTTTCAGTTCAGGTCATTCGCATTCCTATCCTGAGAGCAGGCGCACTGGATCTAGGGCTAAACCTTCGAATGAAGGCAACTGGTTTAAAGAACACAGGTGGTGCAGCAACCGAATACAGCATCAGCCCAGAGTTGCCACAAGGTTTAACACTCAACTCCACAACCGGACAGATTTCTGGGAAACCAGCACTTGCTCAACCAAAGCGAAGCTATCTACTTTCTGCGACAAACATCAGCGGAACAAGCACAAATAAAATCACGATCGAAATCGTCTCGAAGCCATCAGTGAAACTTTCTAAAACAAACTTCCTCGTTTCACCAAACGCAATATTCAGCTCATACACAATCAAGAACACCGGTGGAAGAGTGTATTCATACTCGATTAGCCCCGCACTTCCTTCAGGTCTAAAGCTAAGCCCAAAGACTGGAAAGATCAGCGGAAAGGTGACCAGCGCTCACGCAAAGACTAAATACACGGTAACTGCTAAAAACCCTGGTGGATCTTTCAAGACCACACTAACTCTAGAGATTTTGGCTGCGCCCAGCTTTAAGGTTGGCTTCTACGGTTTCTATCCTGATGCTTGGCTTGGAAAGGGTGCGACGATCGATTCTCCTTGGTTGATCTCTGAAGGTGGACTTATAAGCAATGTCACAATCACCCCAGCGCTTCCAGAAGGAATCATCTTCGATCCCAAGACATTCAAATTGAGCGGCACTGCTTCTTCACACATGGCGAAGACAAATTACACATTGACTGCAACCAACATCGCAGGAACGATGTCCAAGCCTTTCAGTATCGAAATTTCTGATGCGCCATCAGTTTCGATGACTCCTAAGAACCCAATTGCCTATAGTGCGAACTCAAACACTGAGAAGCTAGCAGTTGGCTCCCAAGTTTCAGGCTTCACTGTCAGCAATGCTGGTGACAGAATTGCAGCCTGGTCAGTATTCCCAGAGCTTCCTCATGGTCTAAGCCTTGACCAGAGCACTGGAGAAGTTACTGGCACACCTGACTCTTACATCGAATCCAACGAGCTCTACACCTTCACTGCAAGAAACCCAGGTGGAACTTCAAGCTTCACTTATCGGATTCAAATTGTCCTACCTCCAGTATTCGCAATCTCTAGTACTTCAGAAGAGCTAGCAATCGGCAGTTCGCTTGTTGGCTTCAACCTATATAGCGTCGGTGGAATCGTTGATTCATACTCAATTAGCCCAACCTTGCCAGCTTGGCTAAGTTTTGACACCGCAACTGGACTTCTATCTGGAATCGCAGACGCTGTTCAGGCACTAATCACATTCACCATCACAGCAACCAATGAGGCTGGAACATCTTCTAAGGACTTCAGTCTTGAAGTTTTTGAAGCACCGCAGTTCACGCTAACCAGTTCAAGTGAGGAAGCTGTAAATGGTTCAGAAATCTCTGGATATCTCATCAACTCAACAGGTGGAAGAATCACTGAATACTCAATTAGCCCTGAGCTCCCTACAGGACTAACACTTGACACTCAGACAGGATTGATTTCAGGTGCTCCAACTGCTGACCAGGCTCCTGTTGTTTACACGATCACTGGAACAAACGTTGCAGGTTCAGACAGTCACACATTCTCACTGGGTGTATTCAGTTCCCCTTTGCTGTCGCTGTCCCCTAGCAATGAATCTGCGATAGTAGGACAACCGATCACGAGTTACGCCCTCGCACTCGACGCCTCCTACGGAACCCCTACTGGTTTCTCAATTTCTCCTTCAGTTCCTGCTGGCTTAGTTTTTGATTCAACCAACGGTTCCCTTAGTGGAACTCCTACTGCAGCTCAACTGAACGTTGAATACACGGTTTCCGCAAGCAACGTTGCTGGCACAAGCTCACAGACTTTCTCACTTGAAGTTTTCTCAGCTCCTGCCTTCACACTAAGCAAGAGCAGCGAGAACGCTGTGAACAACGTTGCTATCAGTGGGTACACCATCAACACATCTGGTGGTCGAGTCACTGAGTATTCTGTTAGCCCTGAGCTTCCAACTGGACTCTCCCTTGATACCACTACTGGACTAATCTCTGGTTTTGTAGCTGTCGATCAAGCCCCTACTACATACACAATCACTGGAACAAACGTTGCTGGCTCTGACAGCCACACATTTGCTCTTGCTATCTATAGCGCTCCATCATTCACCATGAGTTCTCAAACTCTAATTGGCAGTAGAGGTAGCACTCTAGTTGGTTACACATTGACTCAGAGTGGGGGTACGGTGACTTCTTATTCTGTAAGTCCATCCCTGCCTGCTGGAGTCTCTCTTGATAGTTCAACTGGTCTGATTTCTGGGTTGCCTACCAACCCGCAGGCAATCACGACCTACACATTGACCGCAACAAACGTAGCGGGCACAAGCTCACAGACTTTCTCACTTGAAGTTTTCTCAGCTCCTGCCTTCACACTAAGTAAGAGCAGCGAGAACGCTGTGAACAACGCTGCTATCAGTGGGTACACCATCAACACATCTGGTGGTCGAGTCACTGAGTATTCTGTTAGCCCTGAACTTCCAATTGGACTATCACTTGATACCACCACTGGGCTAATCTCTGGTTCTGTAGCTGTCGATCAAGCCCCAACTACATACACAATCACTGGAACAAACCTCGCCGGTTCGGATAGCCACACATTTGCTCTAGGTGTCTATAGCACACCGTCATTCACCATGAGTTCTCAAACTCTAATTGGCAGTGTTGGCTCCAGCATAGTTGGCTATACCTTGAGTCAAAGCGGAGGAACTCCAACAAGTTACTCCGTTAGCCCTGCGTTACCTATCGGATTAGTCCTTAACGGAAGTGGCTTGATTCTAGGTTCACCGTTTACGACTCAGGCATCGAGAAGCTACACATTAACAGCGACAAACGTCGCAGGTTCATATCAGAGCACTTTCACGATTGAAGTATTTGACCCGCCAAACATTACTCTGAATACAGCAAGTGTTGCAGCTTTCAAAGATGAAACTTCTGTCTCTATCTCTGCCTTCAACATGGGAGGCAAGGCAACTTCATTTAGTGTTACTCCTACTCTTCCTGCAGGACTAGGTTTCAACACTTCTTTTGGTTTCATCACAGGAATACCAACAACGCTTCAGGATGCCACGGAATACACAGTTTCAGCAACCAACCTCGGTGGAACATCATCAACGAAGTTCACCCTTTCGGTGAAGCTATCTTGTGCAGCTGGAGGAGATTGTTCAGTTGGCGACATAGCGCCTGGCGGAGGAAAGGTTGTCTACGTAAACCAAGCTGGGTTTGCCTGTGGTGTTGACCTAACCTCAACCTGTCACTACATGGAAGCTGCACCGCAGACTTGGTCTGGTGGTTCGGCTGATCCTGGTGAGTCAGCTTACGGAACTAAGATGGCGGTTGCTGGTCGAACAGTGCTTACACAGGACACACAGACATACACAATCGGTTATGGAGAATACAACACAGACCTCTTGGTCTCAGCAGTTGGTACCTACAGCACTAACCCGTGTGCGGCTAACCATGCTGCTGCATACACATCCAACTACAAAGGCGTGTCCCTCGATGACTGGTATCTACCAAACAGAACCGAAATGGAAACTGTAAAGAATGCTGGACTCACCGGTATTTGGGCTCTAACCGGAGGTAGGTACTGGATCTCAACACAACAAGCTGGATACATGACCGAAGGTGGAGAAGCGAACTACCTCTGGTCAGTGGGTGCATCCCTGTCGAGCAGAGCGCTTCCAGCCACCTCGCCTGCTTACACCCGTGCAGTAAGAACCTTCTAAGAGTAAGTAAAGCGCTGCAACCGAGTCCTTGTCTTGGTTGCAGCGCTTTTTCTTTGGTGGGGTGTGCGGGACTTGAACCCGCGACCGACGGATTATGAGTCCGCTGCTCTAACCGGCTGAGCTAACACCCCAAGGTGTTTATTCTTCGTTGCGCTTTATTGCCTTCTTAGCCCTTGTGACAGTCTTCTTGACGCCTTTACGGACTTGTTTGTCTACCTTCTTAGCCTGACGCTTTACATCGTCTCTAAGCTCTTCTAGACCGTCTTTAATGTCATCGCCAAGGTCTGAAATCTTGCCTAAAGCCAGAAGAGTCTGCTTACGCATTCTGAGCTCTGCTCTTCTAACTGCAACGTTCAATCTACCGATTGGCTTCATGTATTCAGGCATGTTGTCATCGGTCTCGCGCTTAGACCCTTCTTCAGATCTGTATAGACCTTCGAAGATAGCCAGGGTGCGCTTGATGTCGTGAGACTGGATTAGGTGCAGTGAGTTCTCAGACAGGCGATCAAGTTCTTTCTGGTTTGCAGTTGCAATCTTTAGAAGTGCATTGCTGAAATCATCAACATCGTCAGGTTCAAATAGGTAACCGTTGTCACCGTTGTGAACTAGGTGAGGCAGTGCCATGGCGTTGGCTGCAATAACTGGTCTTCCTGAGGCCATAGCTTCCATAGTCGCGATCGACTGCAATTCGGCAATCGAAGGCATAGCGAAGACTGTCGCCTTTTCATAGGCAAGTGGCAGCGCTTCCTCAGTGATGTGACCTGAGAAGGTTACTCGGCCTGCAATCTTTAGTTCTTGAGCCAGCTCCCCCAAGTATTTGCGCTGATTACCGTCACCTGCGATTTCAACGTGAAAATCAATCTCTGGTGGAAGTTTCGCAACTGCTCGGAGCAGATTGTGAATGTGCTTCTCCCAGTCCAACCTGCCTAGAAATAGCACTCTGAACGGCTTGTTCGTGGTTGGAGTAGCATTGGCAAATTTGGTGGCGTCAATACCGCAGGAAATGGCCAGGACATTCTTGATGCCAGCAGCATCCTCAAGCAGTTGTGCTGCTCTTCTAGTTGGAGTGGTTACCTGATCGAATTTAGAAAGCGCTCGGCCGGAATCCTTCCAGAGTGCCTTGATGATCATCTTCTCTAGGAACTTAGGTAGTGGGATATACCTGAGCATGTTCTCTGGCATTAGGTGGTTGGTTGCAATTAGGTTGATACCCCGTTCACTACCGCTCTTAGCTAACACTCTGCCCAACACCACGTGTGACTGAGAGTGAATCGCATCCGGTTCGAAGCTATCCAAGATCGGATTCAGTTTTTTCTTCAGGTTAAACGGCGAGACGAATCGAAGCGTCTTATGAACAATCAGTTTGCGCGAACGAATTCTGTGCACGGTCATCTCGACACCATCGTGGGTTTCCACGAACGTTCCGAAGTTCTTATCAATCGCTGGAGCGATGACATGAACGTTGTTGCCGTTTCTAACTAATCCCCCGGCCAGACGTTCAGTAAAACGTGCAGCACCGTTGATGTCCGGTGGGAAAGTATCGGAGGCGATAAGAACCCTGAGGGGTTCGCCTGGATGTCTAATCGATTCAGCCAAAGCTAATAAACCTGTCTATTCTGGTGACAAAAGTTCAAAGGTATTGGTCAATCTGACCACAGGGCTAAGTTTACCCGAATAGCCCTAAGTTGCTGGAGTTGGCGCTACCTGCGGGTGCACCTTAGAGAGCAGATAGACACCGGTCACAGCCATGGCTCCAGAACCGATAAAGCCCAGCATGATTGGCCAAGGTGCATCCATTGCCTCATTGAGGATTACCACACCAATGCTCACCGCAATAAGCGGATCAATGACAGTAAGGCCTGCCACCACCAAATCTGGCGGACCCGAGGCATATGCGTTTTGGACAAACCAACCACCGAGGAAAGCTGCCGCCAACATGCTCAAGAGTGCAAGTATGGTTAGCAGATCAGTTCCCCATTCAATAGTCCCAGTAACAATTCGGTGGAAGCCATCCTGATTGAAGAGTCTTTTGACAACTACCTTGGTTAGAGTTGCCACGAAACCGTAGAGCACTCCGGCACCAACTATAAAAGTCAGTGGTTTGAATTTACTTGCCCCGCTGAAGAAGATGTAACTGAAAATTGCGATCAAGAAGATTGCCATCCCAAGAATGAGAATCAAGTTGCTATCGACAATCTCTGGTTCAACTGCAACCTGATGTGCCATCAAGACAAAGGCACCTAAACCAGCGGTGCAGAGTGCGATTGCATAAATGGATGCGGTGTTAAGTTTGGTCTTAGTGATTCGTGCATTGAGTATCGAAGTGATTACCAAAGCAATCGCTCCAATTGGTTGCACCAGAATCAAAGGTGCCAACAGCAGCGCTGTGAATTGAAGCACAAGAGCAAAAGCTGAGATAGCTAAACCAGTAACCCATCTAGGATGCCTAAGTAGATCTAGGAGCTGCCGGAAACTAACATGTGAACGACCAGATAGCGCTGCTTTTTTCTGAATACCAACCGCATCATTTTGCAACTGAGCGCCAATGGCTAGCGCGACTGCTGAAAGCAGTGCTAGTCCGATGGCGATAATCTTCAAGGTTTCCCCAACTCTCCAAGTTCCCTATAAGCCTAGTCAGGGCTAGCACAAAAGCGCTTTAGGGTAAATTTGGATAATGCCTATCAGACCAATCGTCATCACCGGTGACCCCGTATTACACACCAGAGCGCAAGAGGTAACCGAGTTCAACCAAGAACTTAGAGATCTTGTCCAAGACATGTATGAAACCATGGACGAAGCTCCTGGTGTCGGGCTTGCTGCCCCTCAGGTCGGAGTAAATCTTCGAGTATTTGTCTATGACTGGGATGCAGAGGATGGCTCAGCTCAACGCGGCGTCGTAATCAACCCAACTCTTGAGCTATCGGAGACACCAACTGGAGAGGCAGATTGGGATACCGAAAGTGAAGGATGCCTTAGTGTGCCAGGTGAGCGGTTCCCGCTGAGAAGAGCTGAAAAGGCAACCCTAAAAGGTGTAGACCTAGAGCAGAATCCAGTTTTGATAGAGGCCGAAGGTTGGTTTGCCAGAATCTTCCAGCACGAGTTCGATCACCTCAATGGAACACTGTATGTTGACCGATTAGCTGAACCACACAAGTCTGATTGCGCGGAGATTATCGCGGAACGTGGCTGGGGCACCCCAAATCTAAGTTGGCTGCCCGGCAAAGAGAAGTTAGAGGGCTAAAGCGCCAAGCTCAAACATTTTAAGTAGCAATTGGGATCGGGTATCGAGTAGCAGTAATCGTTGAACCTTATCAAGTGACTGTCGAACATGAAGCTTTGGAATGTGCACAGCGCTAGCGATTTGACTATCCGTCTTTAGTTCACAGAAGCCTCTCAGGGCTTTAGTCTCCTTGTCATCAAGTGTGTCCAATGCGACAGACACATTTTGAAAATCTTGTTGATCTAAACCTGATGATTCGAGAGTTGGTAATAGCTCTCTAATGGCAAAGTCTGCATGTTCATCTGCGCAGAGCTCGATCTTGTTTATGAACGACTCGATTCCATCACTGACAAAGACACAATCAACGGCCCCAGCGCGAATTGCATCAACCCTTAGTTGGTCTTCACTGAATTGTGTTGCAACAAGTATTCTGCCGAAAGATTGATTTTGGATTTTAGCCAAAATAAACATCGTCCGGATGAAATCCAAAGCGGATTGACCGTCTAATCGCAATTCCAAGATTGCAACATCGAAGTTCACCTCAACAAGATCGGCAGGATTTAGACCAAACCCATCCGAATCAAAGACGACCTTGAGGTGCTTTGCAGTTGAGAGCATTTCTCGCCTAGAGGATCTCAAGGAATCAGATCCACCAACTAATGCAACACGAATCTCTTTAGGCACTTAGTTGTTAGCTTTTCGATACTTAGCAATGTTCGGGAAAGCAGCAGACACGGTAAAGCCAACGCCGGGCACTTTAGTGAATTCAATCGTTCCTTCATAAAGCCCAACTCGCTCCTTCAGAACATTTAGGCTTGCGCCAGTTGGCCTCTCGACCAGCGCCTGACGATCGTCTGTCTCCGAATATCCCTTTAGTTCTTTATCGATTCTGTTTTGGGTTTCCTCACCGTTGTCCTTGACAACGACTTGAAGCGCAGAGCCGGCCCAAATGAAATCGACATCAATCTCAGTTGTCTGTGGAGCATGTTGACGAACGTTTTCCAGCGATTCAGACACGATTCTGTAAAGCACCAACTCTGCACCATCATCGAGATTCAGTTGCTCACCTAGCAAACGGTAGTTGACTCCAAAACCAGCTTCGCGGAATGAGACCAGCAACTTAGGAATATCTCTCAATCCTGGCAGAGCGAAGGACTTCTCCTTCTGAAGGCCGAGCAAGTCACTGAGTCTTCTGATCTCAGAGTGAGTTTGCCTGATGCCATCGAGCATGCGCTCAAGAATTCTCGGCGCAACGGTTGGATCGGATTTTGCGGAATAGACACCAGCTTCAGTTGATGCCAAAGTGGCACTCACCTGCTCTAGGAGCAGGTCATTCACATCTCTAGCAATTTCGAATCTTCGGTCCTGCTCTGCTAGTGCAAACTGTGTATTGGAAATTTCGGTTTCCAAAACTTTACGATCAAAGGCTGTGCCAACATGAGTTACCCGGGTTATGAACAATCTGCCAAAGAACCAAGCATTTCCATTGGTGGCAATCATTGCAATAAAGCCAGCTAGAAACACTGCAAACTTGGACTCAGCAGTTGGCAGTTGAAGTCCGTAAATCAATCCGCCAACTGGAAGTGTGTAAATGAACCAGATTGAAGCCGCACTTCCAACCAGGAAGTTAACCCCATAGGCGACTCTTCTCTGATTCCTGGAGGCGAAGGCGGCCATGAGAAAAAGATTGAAGGTTGCCAAGAGCATGGAAAACTGCGGTTGCAAACCTAAATACTGAGGAAGCAGAGTTCCGATGGCACTAAGAGCAATAGACACCCAAGGCAATGGCCTGGAAAAGGTCACAGTTAGAGCTAAGACAGCTGAAGCAAGAATCGTCTTTGGCCCCTGAAAATATAGATCTAAGGAGCCAAATAAAACAAATGCGATTAGTGACAAGTAGATTGTTGGGAGCCATTTCTGGTCTCTAATCCAGAGAAACATGGGCTCCTCCAAAGTTTGGACTTTTATGGCTCCCCGGCTTGGACTCGAACCAAGAACCTATCGGTTAACAGCCGATTGCTCTGCCAATTGAGCTACCGAGGAATATTGCTTTAGGCAACTTGAATACTTTACCAAAAACTAGCAGTTGCCGCTAACCATTGGGATTAGTAGCCAAGTTCAGGGTCAACCAAGCCCACCCAGTCCCCTAAACCTTGATAAGCAGCGAGGTTTTCCTTGATTCGGATAGAGAACAACCTAATCACCTGGGCATTGGTATCAGCCGTATGCGGGGTGATAATCACACTCTTGGCATCCCAAAGTGGATGGCCATCGGGCAAAGGCTCTGGGTCAGTCACATCAACCCCAGCACCTGCAATCAGTCCGGTGTTTAGCGCCTGAACAAGATCCTCGGTAATAACAACTGGACCTCTGGCTATGTTGATGAAATAAGCAGTTGGTTTGAACTTCTGGAACCTTGCTAGATCAAAGAGCCCTCTAGTTTTTTCGGTTAGCGAACAAGCAATAAATACAAAATCCGCTTTTGCTAATTCACTATCTAATGCGTCAAGACCAATCGTTTTCGATGCCCCAGGCATTTCCTTCACTTGATTTCTGATTACAGATACCTTGGACCTAAAAGGTTTTAGTAACCCAATAAGTTCCTCAGTTATACCGCCGGCACCAACAATCAATACATTGGCATCGTAGAGCGAATCCGCAAACTTCCGACCCCAGGTTTTTGTTGCTACTCGCTCCGGAATGATGCGGGCAAGTGAGAGAGCCAGGGTTAGCGCATGTTCGGCAACGGGTTCACGGTAAGAGCCCTTAGCACAGGCAAATCGAACTGGAGCAGATAACACCTGACTGAAAGCATCAACTCCAGCAAATGGCAATTGCACAAATTCAAGCTGGGGGTATCTTGAAATCGAATCAGCTAAACCCTGAGGATTTCCATAGTCGGTCCAAATTAAAGCGCCAACGGAATCATCAAGTGGTGAGAGAACACAACCAGAATCTAAAACCGCCTGCTCATAGGCAGGAAAAGATTTTGGCTCAATCGCTACTTTTCTATAATCAACACTCATTCGATGGACCTGATCTGTTCCTCTAAGACAACTAGCGATTGCTGCAACCGGTGGTGCTCTTCTGGTTGATGTTCAACATCTAATACACCAAGGGCCGAGAGTAAAGCACTCTTCTGTCTAGTCAAGATTTTCTTCCTTGCAGAATTCACAACACTCAGTGCATATTCGTTCAGTGCGGTCAAATCTCTAATCGGTAATTCTTTAGCAGCTAAGGTGCGTAGTAGGTTATGCAAGACCTCTGGAGTTCTTGATCCAATCTGTGCAAACCAATCCGGTTCCTTCAATGAAGAAATCGACTGAGCAGCAGCATCAGCGATTACAACATATGCTGGAGTTCCAAACATCTGCTGGCAAATAAGCAAAACTCCCTCTTCAGAAAGTGCAGCTGGTGCTTGCAGAATTACCGCCAGCACCTCTTGCTCAAGTCTGGTGTTGGGATCATTCAGATTTGGAACTGGAAACTCTGGCCCCTCTTCGGCAACAGGAGGTTCACCCGGATCTGGGTCAACTCCGCGCCTTGCACTTTGAACAGCGTTGCCTCGAAGTTTGGTTAGCTCAGCGTTTAGTAAGCGGTTTATCTCATCGTTGGCCAATTGAACCTTGCCGGCAAGTAACCGAACGTATTCTTCTCGAGCACCCAAATCCGAAATCTTTGTAAGAACTGATACAGCAGCGGTTGCAGCAGAAAGTCGACCAGGATAAGAAGAGAGATCATGACCTGCAATCTTCTGATCTAAAGCGAAATCATAGATTGGCTTCTTTGCTTCAACCATCTGTATTACCGCAGAATCACCCTTTTGGATTCTCAGATCACAGGGATCAAGACCATCTGGCCCGACTGCGACAAACGTGCTGGCAATAAACTTTCCTGAGCTTTCAAAAGCACGCATCGCAGCCTTTTGTCCGGCAGCATCAGGGTCAAAGGTGAAAATCACTTGGGCTGGCGCATCACTGGAACCAAAGAGCTGATTGATGCGCCTAATGTGATCATCGCCGAATGCAGTTCCACAGGTAGCAACAGCAGTTGTGATGCCAGCGAGATGACAAGCCATGACATCGGTATAACCTTCAACCACAACAACCTGGCGCTTGGAAGCAATATCTTTCTTCGCTAAATCCAGTCCATAGAGAACCTGAGACTTGTGATAAACCGGGGTCTCCCCAGTGTTGATGTATTTGGCCAGCGGGTCATCTTCATAGATTTTTCTAGCCCCAAAACCAATCACGGAGTTAGTAGCATCCCTGATCGGCCAGATAAGTCTTCCTCGGAACTTGTCATAACTCCTGCCATCTTTGGCAACCAACAGATCAACTTTGACTAACTCTTCCTCAGTGAAACCCTGAGCCTTCAGAGCATCACCTAAACCATTCCATCCCTTAGGTGCATAACCTAAACCAAAGTGCACCGAAGCGGACTGATCAAAGTTACGTTGAGTCAGGAAATCTCTAGCGGTCTGAGCCTCTGGAGTAGCTAGTTGCTCGGCAAAGTATTTGGCTGCAGCCTCGTTGGCTTGCAACAATCTTGCGCGGTTTACTCCATCGTCTCTCCCGGTACCAGCCTCATAGGTGATCTGATAGGAAATCTTGGCAGCACACTTTTCAACTGCCTCATAGAAGGTGATGTTCTCTACCTTCTGCAAGAACTTATAAACATCGCCACCTTCACCACAGCCAAAACAGTGATAGAAGCCTTGGTCAGGGCGAACATTGAACGAAGGAGATTTCTCATCGTGGAATGGACAAAGCCCCTTGAGGGACCCAACACTTGCACCCTTAAGTTGAACGTAGTCGCCAACAATGTCAGCGATGTTGGTGCGATGTTTGATTGCCTCGATATCTCGAGGAGGAATTCTTCCAGCCACTAGATCGTTCTTCGCTTAGAACCAATTAGACCGTTGTGGAGCTTTAGAGCCGCAGCATCGGTGAAAACCGCAATCTGATCAACTATGACTCTGTGCTTTTCAACATCGTTAGACGCCTTACCCCAGGCAATCCTTGAATAAGGGTCTAGGTATTCACCATTGGTCGCCAGTAGTTCATCTGCGAGCTCAGTAAGGAGAGCTCGTTGCCATTCGTAATATGTCTGTCGACGTTCTGCCGACATTAGGAAGTATGAAACTAGACCTTTGAAGATTGCGATCTCAGCTTCAACCTCGGGAGGAACAACAACATCAGCGGCATACCTTGCAAAGCTTGCACCAGAGTTGCTTGCAAAGGTTGCCTCAGTTGTCCTAGATACGAAAGAACCAATGACATTTGAAGTTAGATTCTTAAGCTGACCCGCTTGACTTGGTGCACCTTGCCAAGAGGTGAGCCAGAACTGATTAGCTTGCAATCTGTTCATCGCTGAAACTAACTCATGTCTTGGGATGCGATTACCGTTCCACCGCTCAATCTCAGAAACAATCAAAGCCTCGTTGGCCGGATCGGTTAGTTCCTCCAGTTTGATGAAGTCTTCAACAATTGCATCTTCAAAATCATGAACAGAGTAAGCAACATCATCACTGAAATCCATGATCTGAGCCTCGAAGCACTTCAGTCGCTCTGGTGCACCCTGTCTTATCCATTCAAAAACTGGAACATCATCCTCATAGACGCCAAACTTGCTTGACCTGTCTGCGCCGGTGTCGTTAACAGCAAATTCTCTAGTCCATGGATATTTACAGCAGGCATCCAAAGTTGCTCTGGTTAGGTTTAGCCCAAAAGATTCGCCAGCAGAATTACTTACCTTCTGTTCGATACGAGTAATCAGTCTCAGTGTCTGAGCGTTACCTTCGAACCCACCAAACTCTTGAGCCCATTCGTTCAAAGCTTTCTCACCATTATGACCAAATGGTGGATGACCTAAATCGTGGGCGAGGCAAGCTGTGTCGACAACATCAGGATCAATGCCAAACTCAACTGCCATCTCCCGCCCCACCTGAGCAACTTCTAGCGAGTGGGTAAGTCTGGTTCTAGCAAAATCTCCAGCACCTGGAGCCAGCACCTGGGTCTTAGCTCCTAGCCTACGAAGCGCTGAGGAATGAGTAACCCTTGCCCTATCTCTAGCGAACTCTGTTCGAGCAGAGCGGCTAGTGCCGTCTTCTTCAAAAAATCGAGCACGATCAAATGCGCTGTATTCAGTCATGTTCGATCATCCTCCTGACACCGATAGTTCTGCTTCTAAGAGCACTTTACGCTGGTCGCCAACTAGTTCCCGTGATTGCAACCAATTCTCTGGCAGAGCACAGCTTTTAGCCCCGCCTAAACGCCCTCTAGGGCCCTCGGCAAGTTCGCCAGGGTATGGAGCGGACCAGTCAAGTGTTCCCAGAATGTCATCCATCTGCTGTAATGACTCCACCTGAGCAAGCGATGCCCTGAATTCCCCACCAACTGGATAGCCCTTGAAATACCAGGCCACATGCTTTCTGATATCTCGACAAGCACGTTCTTCCGATTCAAAGAATTCCACCAACAACTGGGCATGCTTTTTGAAAGCTTGAGCAACTTCACCTAGGTTCGGCTGCACAGGATCGATAGCAGCATTGGAGTTTGGATTCTTTGCATACTCCTCAAAAGCCTTCTGAAGGTCTGCAAAGAGCCAAGGCCGACCTAGACAGCCGCGACCAACAACAACACCATTGCAACCAGTTTCCCGCATCATTCTGATGGCATCTCCTGCAGACCAGATATCACCATTACCCAACACCTGAACATCACCTAATGAGTTCTTCAACTCCGCAATCGCTGACCAGTCTGCATTCCCTGAGTAATACTCAGAAGCAGTTCTTGCATGCAGGGCAATCGCTGCAACACCTGCATCACGAGCGGATTTACCAGCATCTAGAAAAGTTAGGTGATCAGCGTCAATGCCCTTTCGCATTTTCACTGTCACTGGAATATCCCCTGCTGCCTTAACGGCAGCATTGACTATAGCTGAAAACAAATCCTGCTTATAGGGAAGAGCAGCTCCGCCACCTTTACGGGTCACCTTAGGAACTGGGCAACCGAAGTTCAGATCGATGTGATCCGCTCGATCTTCAGCCACCAACATTGTGACTGCCTCTGCAATGGTCTTGGGATCAACACCGTATAGCTGGACGGATCTGGTTCCTTCACTCTCATGGTGACCGATAAGCCTCATCGACTCTTCGGTTCGTTCAACCAATGCACGAGAGGTAACCATCTCAGAAACGTATAACCCACCACCAAACTCACGGCAAAGCCTTCTAAAGGCAGTGTTAGTAATTCCTGCCATCGGAGCTAAGACAACAGGGATGTCTATCCCAATTGACCCATACTGCAGTGCTGGTGTATTCACGTTAAATTATTTGACTAGCTTCTGAGCCAGGTAGCCACGAAGGTTATCTAGGGATACTCGTTCCTGAGCCATAGTGTCTCGTTCACGAACTGTAACGGCCTGATCTTCAAGTGACTCAAAGTCAACAGTCACACAGAATGGCGTTCCAATTTCATCTTGACGACGATATCTTCTACCAATCGCACCTGAATCATCGAAGTCAATATTCCAGTGCTTGCGAAGATCCTGAGCCAAGTTCTTAGCAACCGGAGATAGCTCCTCATTACGAGAAAGCGGAAGAACAGCAACCTTGATTGGAGCTAAACGATAGTCCAAACGAAGAACAGTTCTAACATCAACTCCACCTTTAGTGTTTGGAGCTTCATCTTCTGCATATGCATCTACTAGGAATGCCATGAGTGAACGAGTAAGGCCTGCCGCTGGTTCAATAACAAACGGAGTCCAACGCTCGCCCTTAGCCTGATCGAAGTATGAAAGGTCAACGCCAGATTCACGTGAGTGAGTGGTTAGGTCAAAGTCAGTACGGTTTGCAATACCTTCTAGCTCTCCGAACTCAGAACCCTGAAAACCAAACTTGTATTCAATGTCGACAGTTCGCTTTGAGTAGTGTGAAAGTTTTTCCTTCGGGTGTTCAAATAAACGAAGATTATCTCTTGAGATACCTAGATCTAAGTACCAGTTCAATCTTTCGTTGATCCAGTAGTCATGCCAGCTTTCATCAGTGCCAGGTTCAACAAAGAATTCCATTTCCATCTGTTCGAACTCTCTGGTTCTGAAGATGAAGTTACCCGGTGTGATCTCGTTTCTAAATGACTTACCGATTTGACCGATACCAAACGGTGGCTTCATACGGGATGCTCCGAGAACGTTGGCGAAGTTGACGAAGATTCCCTGTGCTGTTTCAGGGCGAAGGTAATGCAGCCCTGATTCATCTTCAACTGGACCCAAATATGTCTTCAGCAAACCGTTGAACAGCTTAGGCTCAGTCCAAATGTCTTTGCCACCACAGTTAGGACAGGCAATCTCTGACATTGAAGCTGGAGCTCTGCCCTTCTTCTCCTCAAAAGCCTCTTCGAGGTGATCAGCTCTAAATCTCTTGTGGCAGGATGTGCACTCAATTAGCGGATCAACGAATTCTTTGACGTGACCTGAAGATTCCCAAACCTTACGAGGCAGGATTACTGAGCTATCGAGACCTACGATATCTTCACGAGAGTTGACGATGGATTGCCACCACTGGCGCTTGATGTTCTCTTTGAGTTCAACACCTAAAGGTCCGTAATCCCAGGCAGAACGAGTTCCACCATAGATTTCACCTGCTGGGAAGACAAAGCCTCTGCGCTTTGCGAGAGAAATAACTGATTCAAGACGGTTTGGGGTGGCCATTGTTGCTCCCTATTTGTTTAGCGCCGTTGGCTTACGGTGCTAGATAAGTTTAGCCTGAGCGGTTGGCTTTCTTAGGCTTGTCCACTGCCCCACCGAATCGTCTGTTGCGCTTGGAATACTGCTCAATAGCACCCCAGAGGTGCTCTCTATTGAAATCTGGCCAAAGCACATCGAGAAAGACAAACTCGGCATAAGCCGACTGCCAAAGCAGGAAGTTACTGATTCTCTGCTCACCACTGGAACGGACGAATAGATCAACATCTGGCAGGTTCTTGGTCAACAAATACTTATGGAAGGTCTTCTCAGTAACCTTTCCCTTTAGCTTGCCGGTATTACTGTCCTCAACGATTTGGTTGACCGCATCTAACATTTCAATGCGAGAGCCGTAGTTCACACACATAGTGAATACCAGCCCAGTGTTCTTAGCCGTTAGTTTTTCAGCGGTGAGTAGTTCATCAATCACACTTGGCCAAAGCTTTGGTCTTCTACCCGCCCAGCGTATCTTGACGTTCCAACTATTGAGCTGATCTCTTCTTCGCCTTAGCACCTCACGGTTATAGTTCATCAAGAACTTGACTTCATCAGGAGATCTTTTCCAGTTCTCTGTGGAGAAAGCAAAGACGGTTAAATACTTCACACCTGCCTTGATAGCACCTTCAATAACATCCATCAGAGCAGCTTCGCCGGCACGATGACCCTCAACTCTGGTTAGTCCCCGGGCATTGGCCCAACGCCCGTTACCGTCCATGACAATGGCAACATGCTCTGGAATCTCAGAGAACTTCTTCTTACTCACATGCGCTCCAAGTGGTTCATTGATTTCAAGCCACGCTCGATATGCCATTGACTATATGCACTTACGATAGCGGATGCCGAAGATCTAGCCTGATCAGTAGCACTCTCAACACTCTCCCACTCACCGGCAAGGAGCGAACCAAGTAATACAGTCACGTCGCGACTGATGATTGCAGCCCCTGGTGGCATGCATGAGTCACAGACCACTCCACCGGTTTGAATAACGAAGGCTTGATGTGGGCCTGCCATATTGCACCCAGTGCAATCAGCAAAGTTAGGTGCCCAGCCAGCAACAGCTAGTGCTCGCAAAAGATAGCTATCTAGAATCTGCTCTGGTGAATGCTCTTTATTTGCCAACGATCTAAGTCCACCAACTAAAAGCAAATACTGCTGGGTTGCTCTTTCATCTCCGGTTAGCTTCATTGCGGTCTCCGCCATGACATTAGCAACTGTGAACGCTGCATAGTCATCTGATATTGCAGAACCATAAGCACCAATGGACTCAACCTGAGTAACAGTATCTAGATTTCTACCTTCGTAGAACTGAATGTCAGCAACCATAAACGGTTCAAGTCTCGAACCAATCTTGGATGCTGTCCTTCTAACCCCTTTAGCAACAGCTCTCACTTGACCGTGGTAGCGAGTTAGCAGTGTGACAATGCGATCTGCTTCACCCAATTTGTGGGTACGCAGCACAACAGCTTCATCTCGGTAAGTTGGCACTATCCAAGTATTACCGCACCGCGCGGTTAACCGCTGAAATGACAGCCTTCAAAGAAGCATTAGAGATATCTCCATCAATGCCAACACCCCATAGAGTCTTGCCATTTACTGAGAGCTCAATGTATGCAGCCGCTTGCGCATCACTGGAAGCGCCCAACGTGTGCTCGGTGTAATCAAGTAGTTGAACTGAAATGCCCTGCTGAGCAAGGATCTCTAGGAAAGCCGAAATAGGACCATTGCCGGTGCCGTGAACTTCCTTCTCCAAAGAGCCATCTCTAAGAACAACATCAAGATCAACAACCCCATCCATCTCAGAGGTGGTGCGCATCTTCTTAAGTTCGAAACGTCCCCACTTCTGAGCGTCATCTTGAGATGGCAAATACTCATCGGTGAAGATTGCCCAAAGCGCAGCTGATGTTACTTCGCCACCTTCAGAGTCAGTCTTGTTCTGAACGACTCGGGAGAACTCAATCTGCAGTCTTCTAGGTAGATCTAGGTTGTGATCACTCTTTAGAAGGTATGCCACTCCACCCTTACCTGATTGTGAGTTAACACGAATGACCGCCTCGTAGGATCTACCAACATCCTTAGGGTCAATTGGCAAATATGGCACAGCCCAAACCAATGATTCTTGATCGACGTTAGAAGCAACTGCTTCTGCAGCCATCTTCTCGAAGCCCTTCTTGATGGCATCCTGGTGAGAACCAGAGAACGCCGTATAGACAAGGTCGCCGCCATATGGTGCTCTTTCGTGAACACGAAGCTGGTTGCAGTATTCAACTGTTCGCTTGATTTCATCTAGGTTGCTGAAATCAATCTCAGGGTCGATACCTTGGCTAAATAGGTTTAGCCCCAGGGTGATGAGGTCTACGTTCCCAGTTCTTTCACCATTGCCGAATAGACATCCTTCGATGCGGTCTGCTCCAGCCATGTATCCAAGTTCAGCTGCAGCAACTGCAGTTCCTCGGTCGTTGTGTGGGTGAAGTGATAGCAATACTGAATCACGTCTAGCTAGATGTCTAGACATCCATTCGATTGAATCTGCATAAACGTTAGGTGTAGCCATCTCGACAGTTGCCGGTAGGTTGATGATCATCTTGTGATCACGTGTTGGTTGGAATGCTTCGATAACTGCATTACAAACCTCAAGTGCGAACTCAAGTTCAGTTCCGGTGTATGACTCGGGTGAATATTCGTAGTGCACGATGGTTTCAGGAACGCTCTTTTCCATCTCCAAGCACTTCTTTGCTCCTGCTAGGGCGATATCAATAACACCTTGTTTATCAGCGTTGAAAACTACTCTTCTCTGCAAGACAGATGTTGAGTTATACAAATGCACAATGGCTCGGTGAGAACCCTTGATTGATTCATAGGTTCGCTCAATCAAGTGATCTCTTGCTTGAGTTAGCACCTGAATGGTGACATCCTCAGGGATGTGTCCACCAACGATTAGTTCTCTAACGAAATCAAAGTCAGTTTGGCTAGCTGATGGGAAACCAACTTCGATTTCCTTGTATCCCATCTGAACTAGCAACTGGAACATCTTCATCTTGCGCTCAGGGCTCATTGGGTCAATCAGAGCCTGGTTGCCATCTCTTAGGTCAACTGCACACCAGAGCGGCGCCTTTTCAATTCGCTTGGTAGGCCAGGTACGGTCAGGTAGCTCAACAGTGATCTGCTCATGGAACGGCAAATACTTGTGGATTGGCATCGGTGATGATTTTTGATTGTTCTTCATGGTCTCTCCTAGAAACCCAAGGTTCTCTTGCCTTCTTTGGCAATAAAAGCGGTGAATGGGGGAATTTCCGGTCAAGCAAACTGCACCGCGACGGGGAGGGCCGGTAGTTTAGGCCTCGTCGCGGCTATTAAGCAGGAGTGCGAAGAACATGAGATTAGGCTAACACAGCCTTACATTCCCAAGCGACCCAGTTGTTTCGGGTCTCGCTGCCAATCAGGGGCTACCTTCACATGGATTCTAAGCATGACCTTGTGGCCTAGGAGCTTTTCGATCTCAACCCTTGCTTCAGAGCCAATTTGCTTCAATCTAGAACCACCTTTACCAATAACAATGGCCTTCTGGCTGTCTCTTTCCACCCACAGGTTGGCGTGGATGTCAAAGATGTTCGAATCTTCTCGTTTACCCATCTCATCGATGGTTACAGCTAGTGAGTGAGGTAGCTCTTCCCTTGAATCCTCTAGAGATGCCTCACGAATTAGTTCACAGATGCGCTCTTCCAAAGTTTCCTCAGTTGCCATATCTGTTGGATACAGCGCTTTGGATTTAGGAAGAAGCGAACCCAGCACCTCTTTGAGTTCATCCAACTGCTCACCAGAGACAGCGCTGACCGGGATGATAGCCGCCCATTCCCGAAGCTCAGAGACAGCAACTAGTTGCTTAGCAAGTGCATCTCTAGAAACTGTCTCACTCTTAGTTACTAGAACAATCAACTTAGCTCTGCGATATTCACCAATCTGCTCATTGATGAAGGCATCACCAGGACCGATCTTTTCATTAGCTGGAATACAAAGTCCAATAACATCAACTTCACCCAAGGTGTTTTCAACTAAGTGATTGAGTCGCTGCCCTAAGAGGGTTCTAGGTCGATGAAGACCTGGAGTGTCAACCAAAATGATCTGAGCTGCTTCAGTGTTTACAATTCCACGGATAGCTCGACGAGTGGTTTGCGGCTTTGAGGAGGTGATTGCAATCTTCTCCCCCACCAATGCGTTGGTAAGGGTTGATTTACCAACGTTGGGACGTCCAACGAAGGTAACAAAACCTGATCTAAATTCGTTCATTCACCATCTGCTTCAAATGCGCTTCTGGCTGCAATCAGGTCCTCTGTCATTCGAACCAATGCAGTCATTACTCTCTTACGTCTTCCTTCAATGCGTTCAACTTTTATCTCAAGTCCAGAGAACTCAATCTGGTCGGAACGACCTGGCAATCTTCCTAACACCTTGGCAAGCAATCCACCAACGCTGTCAACATCTTCATCTTCTAATTCGATTTCAAAGTGTTCACCAAGCTCTTCTAATCCAAGCCTTGCACTAACCCTAACCCAGCCATCTTCTAATACTTCGACATCAGGTAGGTCATTGTCATACTCATCAGAGATGTTTCCAACAATCTCTTCAATGACATCTTCCATGGTTACCAAACCAGCAACACCGCCATACTCATCAACAATCAGTGCAATGTGAGTTGAAGTCTTCTGCATCTCCTGCAATAAATCATCAACCGGTTTACTCTCTGGGATAAAGATTGCCTTACGAGCAACTTCAACGCTTTTTAGAACTGCTGCCTTCTCTGGGTTTTCGTGAATCAGGCGTGAAACATCCTTGATGTATAGAACGCCTTTGACATCGTCTAGGTTCTTACCAATAACAGGCAGCCTTGAGAACCCGTATCTAAAGAATGCTGTCATCGACTCCTGCAGAGAAGCCTCAACTGCGATAACTGCCATGTCGATTCTTGGAACCATAATCTCTCGGGCAATCGTTTCGGAGAGTTCTTCAACTGAATCAATTAGTTCTTGTTCAAACTCTTCAGTTTCTTCAGTTGGCAAAGATAACGGAGTGAAAAGAATATTTATGGATTTCACCACAGGCGCTAACAACTTCAGCACTCTTCTTCCGAAAGAATGCTTGCCAACAGTCTTACCAACCAACTGAACCAAGATACTCAGCCCAAGAACTATCAATAGTGAAAGTAACGCTACGACATACCAATTGAGCTTGCCAGGGGTAAAGGACTGGCTAACCACAATTCCAAACACTCCAAGCAGTACCATCCGAGCAAAGGCGATGCCATCGGTTGAACGGTCATCTTCATCATTGAGGCGGATTGCCGATTCAGTGACGGCTAGGAGCAAGGTGATCAGTGCAAGTAATACTGCAATAACTACGGCGAGGATGAGCATCTAGTTGGTATCCCTCACACTTTCCAAATACTCTCTAACAATTTCCTGCTGAAGGGCAAACATCACTGTCTCATCTTCTTTCTCCGCATGGTCATATCCAAGCAGATGAAGAATTGAGTGGGCAACCAGGATTAGAACCTCTTGGAGTTCTGAATGTCCAGCTGTTACCGCCTGCTTACTCGCAACCTGAGGGCAAAGCACAATCAACCCCAAATGACCCGCTGGTGTTGGTGAGTTTGGCTTACCAGGTCTTAATCCATCAATCGGTTGACTAAGAACATCCGTTGGACCGCTCTCCTGCATCCAATCGAGGTGGTATGACTCCATCACATTCTCATCAACTAGAAGAATCTCAATGTCAGCAGCTGGATCAATGTGCATCTTCGCTAAAGCGAAATCAGCGAGATTCAAAATCTGGTCGAGCTGAACCTCAACCCCTGATTCATTCTCTATTTCAATGCTCATTTAGTGTTTCCTCGATTGTTCTTTATCGCAGCCTTCTCTTCAAAGATTGCATAGGCATCAACGATCTTGCTTACCAATGAATGTCTAACTACATCTGATGAATCAAGGACACAGAACTTCATGTCATCGACCTTAGCCAGGATGTTGGTTGCTACCTTCAATCCAGAGTTGCCGTTAGGAAGATCTATCTGCGTGACATCTCCAGTAACGACCATCTTTGAGTTGAAACCAAGGCGAGTAAGGAACATCTTCATCTGTTCAGGTGTGGTGTTCTGAGCCTCATCGAGAATGATGAATGAATCATTGAGCGTTCTACCACGCATAAAAGCAAGCGGAGCAACTTCAATAGTGCCAGTTGCCATTAGCTTTGGCACCATCTCTGGATCCATCATTTCGTGCAGAGCATCGAATAGCGGACGTAGGTATGGGTCAATCTTGTCGGTTAGTGTGCCAGGTAAGAAACCTAATCTTTCGCCTGCTTCAACCGCAGGGCGAGTGAGAATAATGCGACTGATTTCCTTGCGCTGTAATGCCTGCACAGCCTTAGCCATTGCCAAATAGGTTTTACCAGTTCCTGCAGGACCAATGCCAAAGACGATGGTGTTCTCATCAATTGCATCAACATACTTTTTCTGATTTACCGTCTTCGGTCTGATGCTCTTACCCTTAGAGGAAATGATGCTCTGGCTTAGCATCTGAGCCGGTGACTGCGATTGTTCAATCACTCTTGCTGACCTAGTGATGTCAGCTGGAACTAGTGGAACACCATTCAATGAGAGTGAGATTGCCTCATCAATTAGTTTTTTAGCAGCAAACACATCTGTTTCCGCTCCAGTCAGAGTTATTTCATTACCGCGAACCAGAACGGATACTTCTGGATGGGCAGCTTCAATAGAACGCAGTAGCGAATCTTCAGTGCCAAAAATAGTTACCGGTGATACTTCTGTCACTGCAAAACTTAGAATGGATGCGTTTGATTTAGGTTGTCTTGGCACTTAGCCCCTCGGAGTTGTCGATGTGATGTGACCGTGAGCATGGAACACGCTCTGTCCTGCTTCAATGCCTGTGTTGAATGTCAATCTGAATGAACCGGTAGAAAGTAGTTCAGCAACCCTTACCCCTAGTTGAATAAGGTCAGCTAAAACTTCCGGATCAGCTACTGCCAACTCGGCAACATCGGTGTAGTGCGCACGAGGAACAACTAGAACGTGCACGGGTTGTTGAGGCTCAATGTCGTTAAAGGCAACAGCATGCTCTGATTCGGCAACGTAGGTTGCTGGCAGCTCACCCTTGGTGATCTTGCAGAAAATACAGTCCAATGAAAACTCCTCTAGGTATCAGTTTAGGCTTCGGGGATTACCGAAGAGTTAAGGCTGCAATAACTGCAGGCCCTGCCGTTGAAGTTCTCAACACATTTGACCCCAGTGACACCAAGGTAGCTCCTGAATCAGCCAAAGCCTCAAGTTCACTTGCCTCAAGCCCACCTTCAGGACCCACCACAATAGCAACGGTCCCTGCCTTAGGAATACTCACCGAACTCAGGGGCAAAGTTGCAGTGGTATCAAGAACCAATACCAAATCAAAACCAGAGACCTCTTTTGCCAACTCAGTTGTATTTATCGAAGCCTGAACCTGAGGCCAATAGGCCCTAAGGCTCTGTTTACCTGCCTCATTCACAATCTGTTGCCAACGGGCTCGACCCTTAGCTTCCTTAGCTGCATCCCAGCGACTGATACTTCTACTCGCCTGCCAAGGAATGATCGCTGATACACCTAGTTCGGTGGCAGCCTGAATTGCCAACTCATCGCGATCACCTTTTGCTAACGCCTGCACCAGGGTTATGACTAGCTCTGGTTTAGCTTCAGTGATTACTTCAGAGACTTTCAATTCAAGGGCGGTTGCTGAAGTTGAAAGAACATTACCTCTTATACGCATACCCTGGCCGTCGGTGAGTTGAATTGTTTCACCAACCTGCATCCTTCTAACTGAAACAGCGTGTTTAGCCTCAGGACCAGAGAGAGTAGCAGTGCTACCAGCAGTCAGTGCACCGAGATCTGCACTATAGAAAAAAAGTGGTTCAACCATTAGCGCCGGCGTCCTCGGCCGAAGGTGCCTTGATTTAGCTTTGCGAGGTTTGGCTTGTCTGCTTTTCTAAGTTCAGAGAGCTTCTTGAAAAGTTCCTTCTCTTTGGCATCAATCTTGTTCGGTGTTTGCACTTGGATGCGGATGTGGAGATCTCCCCTGCCGCTATGTCTTAGATGCTTGATGCCCTTGCCCTTCAAGGTAACAATGTCACCGGATTGTGTTCCAGCTTTGATTTCAACATCCTGAGACCCATCGAAGGTCTCAATTGGAACAACAGTTCCTAGAACTGCATCATGCAGTGGAATCTCTAGAGTTGCACTCAAGTCATCGCCATCGCGCTCAAAGTGCTCATCTGCTCTAACACTTATCTCTACGTAGATATCTCCCGAAGGGCCACCAGCAAAGCCAACCTCACCCTGCCCAGTTAGTTGCAGTCTTAGGCCATGCTCAACTCCACCTGGAATATTTAAATCAAGAGTTCTTCGAGCCCTAGTTCTCCCCTGCCCACGACAGTCAACACAGGGATCAGGAATGGTCTGACCATAACCACGACACGAACCACACGGAGCAGATGTCACAACATTGCCGAGCAATGACCTAACTTGTCTTTGGATTTGACCAGAACCGCGACAGATATCACAGACCTGAGCTGTCGTGCCGGGTCTTGCTGTGGTTCCAAGACAGGTAGCACAGGTAACCGCTGTATCAATCTCAATCTGCTTCTCAACACCAGAGACAACCTCAGCCAGGGTTAGCTCAACCCTAAGCAAAGCATCTTGACCACGTTCAGCCATTTGCCTTGGACCACGCTGCCCACCGCCGAAGAAGTTCTCAAAAATATCTCCGAAGCCAAAGCCACCCATATCTCCAAAAGGATTAGATCCACCCATGTCGTATTGCTGACGTGATTGCGGGTCACTCAGCACCTCATAGGCATGAGTTACTAGCTTGAAGCGCTCTTGCTCTTCCTCGCTTGGATTCATGTCCGGGTGCAGTTGTCGAGCTAACTTGCGGTATGCCTTCTTAATCTCTTCTTGGCTGGCATTGCGGTCAACACCCAGCACCTCGTAGTGGTCGGCCATTAGTCCTCAATATCCTTGGAAAGTAGATGGGCAAGTGCTAGGACAGCAGCAAGGTTCTTGGAATAATTCATTCTGGTCGGACCAACAACTGCAACCTTGGCAAGCTCTTCACCTTGATTGGTATAAGACGAGAGCAATAGTGAACTGTTGCTGAGTTCAACAACGCTGTTTTCCGAGCCAATAATTGCCTTTGGTTGAACTGATTCAACTTTGGAAAGAAAAGCGAAAAGATCTTTCTGTTGATCAAGTGTTTCAAGTAGTGAGGGCAATCCGCCGGCAAACTGATCTTCATTTCGAACCAAGTTAGTCGTTCCAGCGAAAGCAATCTTGTCCTGCCTGTTGCTATCAACTACCAATAGCAGTCCGTCAAAGAACACATGGGCAATTGGCTTATCAGTTGGCGAGAAGGTCTCTAGAACTGGCCTAAGTAGTGCTGGCAGGTCATCAATCAGTTTTCCAACCGCAACAGCGTTGAACTTAGCTCTTAGGACGGCAAGTAATTCTTCTGAAACATCCTTAGGGAAAACAACCAGGTGCTGCTGAATGCGCTCTGATTCGGTAATCAAAAGAACCAACGCTCTATTGTTTGCAACTCTTACTACTTCAATTGATCTAACTAGAACACTGTTCAGATTCGGATACTGAATCACAGCAGCTTCACCGGTTGCCTTAGCAAGCAATTGTGCTGAAGTCTCTAGCCGTTCATCTAAATCGGTAAGTAGATCTAAAGTCTTAGCGAACTGTTTTCTAAGTTCTGAGAAACTCTTTCTAATTTCGAGGGACTCAGCTTCAGCTTGGATGAGCTGGTCAACGAATACTCGATACCCCTTATCTGTAGGTATACGACCTGAGGAAGTGTGTGGGGCTGCGATGTAGCCCTCTTCCTCGAGGGTTGCCATGTCATTTCTGATGGTTGCACTTGAAACACCAAAGTTATGCTTTTCAACCAGGGCTTTTGAAGCCACCGGTTCATTGGTTGCGATGAAATCCTCAATGATGGCTCTTAGAACAGCCATATTGCGAACCGAAATCATTAGCACTCCATAGGTTAGGAAATAGGCAAGAGTCTTAGCACTCTTACCCCTAGAGTGCCAATATTACTTCAGAAACTTGATTGCGATTGGGTAGCGATACTCTTTTCCAGAACTTCCGGCAGAAGAACCAGCGATGTTGAATACCAGCGACAGGATGCCAAGAATGCCAAGGGCAATAACGGCAAAGGCCCAAATCCCCCAAGCGTTGACGACGCTGTTCAAAGACACTGTGGAGAAACTGCTGATAGTCCCCAAGATCGCCAGCAAGAATATTACTGAGATGTAGATGAACAGGCTGATCTGATAGTTCAATGACGCAGCTGCATGCCGACGCTCAAACGGAGTCGAGCTTGGCGCTAGCCGAACTATCAAAGCTGGCACCCAGAGAATAGTCAATGGAACAAAACTGAAGAAGTTGAAGAGTCCCAAACCAAAACCATAATCTGATGTTCCAGTTGAGGCAGCCAACTCGGTACCAAGTGGAGCAAGGAATGCCCCAATCACAGCTAGAAGTAGTGGCGCTAAGTGCACCCACATTGCCTTGCTGCTACCAACAGTTGCCTGAGCTACAGTTTGATTTGCTAGCGGAGTTCCACAGGAACTGCAAAAACTGCCTGTCTTGTTTTCAGTTCCACATGATGAACAAAATGCCATTTACTTCCCCTTTGTGATGGTTACTTTACGAACCTAATTGCGATTGGATAGTGAAACTCTTTGCCACTGCTGGCGGCAACAATTGCCATGATGTTATAGATCAAAGCAGCCAGGATGACACCTAACAAAAGAATTGAAGCAAGCCCTAGTGTTGCGATAGTTAGTACGACTGAGACTGTTCCATAAATTAACAAGCTCAACTGAAAATTAATTGACTCTAGGGCGTGACGACCAACGAAGTCGTTGTTAGAACTGTTTCGGATAAGTAATCCGGGTAACCAGAGTAAAAGTAGCGGAACCAAGAGCCAGCCCAGAAGGATGACCGCAAGCAGGGGCGCAAGATGAGCCCACATCGCCAGGTTTCGATTTGTCGATGTAGCCGGTTGCTCAGCAATTTGAGGATCCGCTGCTTTGGCGTCAACCAATTGTCTACCGCAAGTGGTGCAGAACTTTCCAGTCTTTACATCAATCTGACACGCAGCACAAAAAGCCATTTGGGAACCCCTCAATTTCTGATAACTCTATTTTGGCCTAATCCAATAACTTTCTGACGACATAATCGGCTAATAACCGACCTTTCAAAGTCAATTTGATGCTTTGACCAAAGACCGCTTTGCCATCAATTAGCTCCTCTGCAAGAAGCGTAGAGATGGCTTCAGCACTTCCGTAACCTTTGCTCTTGAGCCAAGAAAGATCAAGTCCATCAACAAGCCTGGCCTGCAACATGACTCTTTCGATTACCTGATTCTCCTCGTCAACCAGTTCTCGTTCCAGAGCTGGTGAGAGATTACTCACGAGACGGTCTGTGTATGCAGAAGGGTTCTTCACATTCCACCAACGAACTCCACCAACGTGACTGTGAGCGCCTGGTCCGTAACCCCACCAATCCATCGAATTCCAATAAGCGAGGTTGTGCCTTGATCTTGTCGCAACACTTTTTGACCAATTACTAACTTCGTAGTTGATGAAGCCAGCCTTGGTAAGCATCGCTTCAGCAACTTCATACATCTCAGCATGCAGATCTTCATCAGGAGACTCAACTTCACCAGACTTGATTTGTCTTGCAAGCTTCGTTCCTGGTTCAACAATCAGTGAATAAGCACTGATGTGATCTGTATTTAGGGCAATTGCTTCCTGAAGAGAATGAACCCAGTCTTCAATAGTCTCCGTTGGGGTTCCGTAAATAAGGTCAACGCTTGTTTGCAGCCCAACAGCTTTGGCAGCAAGTATTACTTTTGAAACATTTTCTGGATTGTGTGTCCGCTCTAACACTTTCAACACATGTGGCACAGCCGACTGCATGCCAACTGAAACACGAGTGAATCCAGCTTCTTTGAGTTTCTGAAAATACTCCTGGTCAACGGAGTCGGGGTTCGCCTCAGTTGTTACTTCCGCATCGGAATCAAGCCCAAAGTTTTCACGCAACTTATCGAGCATTTGTATCAAATCTTCAGCCGGTAAGAGGGTTGGAGTTCCCCCTCCGAAAAAGACTGTATTGATTGAGCGTTCAGGGATTGCAGATAGTTCCAAAACAGACTTTGAGAATTCGATCTCTGAAACTAAATCTCTAGCAAAACTACTCTGCGAGGAGGAACCTATTTCTTGAGCGGTGTATGTATTGAAATCACAGTAACCACAACGCACTCGGCAAAAGGGAACGTGGATGTATGCGTGAAAGGTTCGAGAGTCAGCATCATGCTTTGCTTGCTCAGGAAGTAAGCCGTCTTGAGGTGCTGGTTCACCTTTAGGCAACTGGGCCATTACTTGCCCTTCTTCTCGCCTTTTTTCTCTTTGTCTGAAGAAAGGGCGGCAATGAACGCTTCTTGTGGAACTTCAACTCGCCCCACCATCTTCATGCGCTTCTTACCTTCTTTTTGCTTCTCTAGAAGCTTGCGCTTACGGGAGATGTCTCCTCCATAACACTTTGCAAGAACGTCCTTACGCATGGCACGGATTGATTCACGAGCAATGATTCTCGCTCCAATGGCAGCCTGAATTGGAACTTCGAACTGCTGACGAGGAATAAGTTCTCTCAACTTTCCAGTCATCATCACACCGTAGGCATAAGCCTTGTCCTTGTGCACAATCGCACTAAAAGCATCAACCTGCTCACCCTGCAGAAGAATGTCAACCTTTACCAGGTCTCCCTCGGCTAAGCCATTCTCTTCATAGTCCAAAGATGCATAACCTTGAGTCTTTGATTTCAACTGATCAAAGAAGTCAAAGACAATTTCAGCAAGCGGCATGTCATATCGAAGCTGAACACGATCAGTTCCGAAATACTGCATGTCTAACATCACACCGCGTCTACCCTGGCAGAGCTCCATGATTGCACCGACGTAATCCTTAGGAGAGAGAATGGTTGCTCTAACCATCGGTTCTAATACCTTAGAGATCTTGCCAACCGGATACTCACTCGGGTTAGTAACAGTGACTTCTTTCTTGTCATCCAAGGTAACTTCATAAACCACAGAAGGGGCTGTTGCAATTAGGTCTAAGTTGAATTCACGCTCTAGTCGTTCAGTAATAATCTCCAGGTGCAAAAGGCCCAGGAATCCACATCTAAAACCAAAACCAAGTGCAACCGATGTCTCTGGCTCATAAACCAAAGAGGCATCGCTGAGCTTTAGTTTGTCTAGTGCTTCACGCAGGTTCGGATAATCCGAACCATCAATTGGGTAAAGGCCAGAGAACACCATTGGCTTAGGTTCTGAGTATCCCTTTAGTGCAACTGTTGCAGGCTTCATTGAAGTTGTAACAGTGTCACCAACCTTGGACTGTCTAACATCCTTCACACCGGTGATTAGGTATCCCACTTCACCCACACCTAGACCCTTGGTCGGTTCTGGCTCTGGAGATGAAACACCAATCTCTAAGAGTTCGTGAACGGCCTTGGTTGACATCATCGTGATTTTTTCACGATTAGTTAGAGAGCCATCAACCATACGTACGTAGGTGACAACACCTCTATAAGAGTCATACACAGAGTCAAAGATCATCGCTCGAGCTGGAGCATTAGGGTCACCAACAGGATGAGGAACCATCTGAACAATCTTGTCTAGAAGCGCATCAACACCGACACCGGTCTTACCTGAAACACGTAGACAGTCCTCAGGATTACCGCCAATAAGGTTGGCAAGTTCTTCCGCATACTTCTCAGGCTGTGCTGCCGGTAGATCAATCTTGTTTAGAACAGGAATGATCATCAGGTCGTTTTCCATAGCCAAATACAAGTTAGCCAGTGTCTGCGCTTCAATACCCTGAGCGGCATCAACCAAGAGCACTGCACCTTCACAGGCAGCCAGTGATCTAGAAACTTCATATGTAAAGTCAACGTGCCCTGGTGTATCAATCATGTTTAGTGCATAGGTCTGCTTCTCAAATTCCCAAGGCATACGAACCGCCTGAGACTTGATGGTGATTCCGCGCTCACGCTCGATGTCCATGCGATCGAGATACTGAGCTCTCATCGAACGGTCATCAACGACACCGGTTAGCTGAAGCATGCGGTCAGCAAGGGTAGATTTACCGTGGTCAATGTGCGCAATAATGCAGAAATTGCGAATGAAGTCAGGGTTAGTCTTAGCGGGCTCAAGCGCTGATTTTGCTCGTGGCGACAAAGATTACCTCTTGATTGACCTGAAAAAGACTGGGGTTAGGCGATTGCCTACGCTCTATTGTCGCATAATCACTAGGAACTAGGCACTGATTACCCCCAAAAGAGGTTGCCTGAATCCCCTAAACGCTGGTAGTCTTGACTGGATTCAGGTGAGTGTCTCCATCTAATCAATCCAAATCAAACGTTTTTTAGTTTGTTCCGCCCTGCGGGCAAACACTTAAGAAAGTGAAACATGGCAAATATCAAGTCGCAGATCAAGCGAATCGGCACCAACCAAAAGGCAGCTGACCGTAACAAGGCAGTTCGCAGTGAAGTGAAGACAGCAGTTCGTGCTGCTCGCGAGGCAGTTGTTGCTGGAGACAAGACCAAGGCAGCAGAAGCATTGAAGGTAGCAACCAAGAAGCTAGACAAGGCAGTTTCTAAGGGTGTTCTTCACAAGAACCAGGCAGCTAACAAGAAGTCAGCTATCGCCAAGAAGGTTTCTGCACTATAAAGAAGATTTAGCTAAAGACCCGCTTCGGCGGGTCTTTTCTTTTAACGGGCAGCTATTCGCTGATCTCTACCTGCATAAGCGCCAGCAACCAATTGAATTGCTGTCAATACAATCAGGACAATAAGTGAAATCGACCAGTTTCCAGTTACATCCTTCAGATATCCGAAAGCAAAAGCCCCAATAGCGGCGATAAGGTATCCCCAACCCTGTGCCAAGGCAGAAAGCTGTGTCGTTTGAGTAGATGAGCTCGCTCGAGAACCAATCAGAGTTAGAGAAAGTGGGAAGGTTGCCGCAAAGCCAAAGCCTGTCACAACGCAAGCGAGAATAGCCTGCTCAGGGAAAGCAAACAGAATAACCAAACCAGTGAGCGTAAAGGCCGAAACAATTACAGCCAGCGCCGAAAGAACTTTAAATCTCTTGATCACCACTGAAATCAGGAAACCGGTTGGAATACCGATTGAAGTAGTCAAACCAAGTAGTGATCCAGCCTCGAGCGGTGAATGACCTCTATCAATTAGTAATGATGGCAACCAATTCAACATGGCGTAGAACCCTGCAGACTGCAAACCGAAGAACGCAACAATCGCCCAAGCCAGAGGTGAGACCAATACAGCTCGACGCTCCTCTGCATGTGTTGCATCCGAAGTTTCGATTTTGTGTGCCGATACTTTTGACACTGGATACCAGAAAATGATTGCGGCAAGAGTTGGCAATAACCAAATTGCCAAAGCCATTCGCCATCCTCCTAGCCAAGCCGAAGTCGGAACAGCAATGGTTGCCGAGACACTGGCAGAGATAGCAAGCAGTGTCACATACACTCCGGTAATCAACTCCAGGTTCTTAGGGAATTGTTCACGAACAATGGTTGGAATCAAAACGTTTCCAACAGCAATTGCAAAACCGATGATCACGGTGAAGCTTATTAGTGGAATAAAGCCACCTAACAAGCGGAAGATCATTGCTAAGAACAATGCAACTAGTACCCACATCATCGCTCGGTTCAAAGTCAACCGCTTAACTAAAGCTGGGCTTGCGAATGCCCCGATTCCGAAACAGACAACCGGGATTGATGTTAGAAGACCTACCTGAAAGACAGACAGTCCCTCAACCTTTTGCAATTCATCAACTAGCGGGCCAATAGATCCAACCGGGGGCCTGAGCACGAGTGAGATAAAAATCAGAGCTAACAGTGCGAACAACGAACGTTTGGCTACTTTTGTCAAGTTTTTCCTTTGTTTGCAACTAACGAGACGAGTCTCTCCAAAGCGTAGTTCGCATCCCCTTCGCCACCTTTGACCGCGAAGTCTGTGTCGGCTAGCTGATGGATCACCCTGGCAATGGAATCCTCTGTCCAACCAGCAGTTGATTTTCTAATCTTCTCGAACACCCAGTCCTGAACACCTAGTGCTGCAGCGTTAGCTCTCGGATTGCCAATGATGTTAGCCATCTGCTTAACCTTGCGTTCAAAGGCAGAAATAATCAGGACTCCAACTACCCCCTGAGAGAGGCTGTGACGCAAAAGAAGTAATGCTTCTGCTCCCCGACCTTCAAATGCTGCATCAGCGATCTTGAAGCCGTCGGTTTCTAACCTGCCACCGAAGTATCTTTGAACAAGCTCAAGGGTGACCTCGCCTGAATCATCGTTCTGCAGTTGTGAACAGGCTGCTGAAAGTTCCTCAAAGTCTTTACCGAAGATTTCAATAAGCGCCTGCGCTGCCGCCCTTTGAATCTTTCGCCCTCTGGAACTGAACTCAGCGTCAACGAAAGAAAGTCGCTCAGCTTCTTTGGTCTGCTCAAGACAAGTCGCCTCAAGGGCGACATCGGATGCTCGAATAGCTTCTAGCATCTTTTTGCCGCGAACACTCTTGCTGTTATGGCGGATGATAACAACAGCCTCTTCAGATGGGTCTTTTAGATACTCAATCATGTCGGTGATGAATGAGTCAGAACAACGCTCAGCACCTTCAAAGACCACCAACTTGCTATCTCCGAATAAACCAGCGCTGGCCAAATCAAAGACTTGTCCTTGGACATACTCGGCAGCTTCTGCGTCAACGATTTCTAGGTTTTCAGATTTCTTTCTAAGTTGATCTCGAACATTTTTGATAGCTCGTTCCGCAAAGAAGTCCTGAGGTCCGGATACCAGAATCACCGGCGCGACAGATATTGCACGCCATGAAACGGTTTTGACTGGACTCACCTGTAAAGCCTAACTTCTGCCGGAGACAGAAACACTCAGCCCAGAACCCACTTCTGAAACACCTATCGCCCCAGATTGGTCAGTTCGGATTACCTGGGCAGAAACCGATGAAAGCATCTCCAATGCCCTACGCGTTGGATGCCCGTAGGAGTTGTGCTCTCCAACTGAAATCAAAGCCAATTGAGGCTTGATTGCCTCATAAAACTCTGGAGCCTGATCTGCCGAGCCGTGGTGCGCTACCTTCACTACAACCACTCTCCCTCCAAAGCCTGAGTTCAATAGATTGCCTTGCTCGGCCCCAACTCTCAACTGTCCGCGCTCACCTAAATCGGCCATTGTAAAGAGTGCGATTGTTGGATCCTCCCAGAGCATGGTGACACTGCCATCATTGCTGTCCTGAGCCTCTAATCCACCCTTATGCGGAGTTAGAACTAACCAGTTGAAGTCACCAAGGATTCCGGTCATTCCTACCTCAGCTTTCACAAGTTCAATACCTAAACCGCTTAGGTAACTGTTTGCAAAATCTGCTCCAGGTCTAGTGTCGTTGAAAGAAGTAATCAGTGCTCTGTCAACGTGTCTGCCTGTGACAGCACCAACCACCCCGCCAATGTGGTCCATGTCGAAGTGTGTAAGCACTAAAAGGTTTATGTGCACAATGCCGAGCTGAGTTAAACAGGAATCTATTGCTGGATCTTCTCTTCCAACATCAACAACAGCAACTTCTCCTTTAGATCTGATTACTAGTGCATCACCTTGACCCACATCACAGTTGATCAGAGTGTATTTGCCCGAATAGAAGTTTCGTTTCTGTAAAACAGCAATCGAGCTTTGAGCGCCAAACGACACCAGCACCACGACAGCAACGAATCCTGCAACCAATCGAACACGATTTACCTTTGAAACGAAGACAGCCCAAATAGCGATTGTTAGTACCCCACCCAACACCAAGCCACCAACTCCCCCGAACCAACTCAAGCTGGCATAGGGTGCTGAGGCGAGGAAGTTGCCAACCCAAACTATGAAGAGCGCAGGATACGAAGCCAACATTGAAAGACATGTAGTAACAAGTGGCACAAATAGCGAACATAGGCAACCTAAAAGTCCAAGAACAGTAATGGGTGCAACAAGCGGCTCCGCCAGCACATTCGCCAGTATCGAATAGACCGGCACTTTAGGTTGCAACATCAGCAACACTGGCAAGCAGGCAATCTGTGCTGCCAATGAAACGGAAATCATGATCGCGAGCCAACTAGGCATCTTGGTTTCAAAGAACTCAACTAACTTAGGAGCCAACACCAAGAGTCCGAGTGTCGCCAACACTGATAAAGCGAAGCCATAGTTCATCGAAAGAGTTGGCTCAAAGAGCATTAGTAAAACAACGCTCAAAGAAATCGCATCCAGTGGAGACACTCTTCGACCAATCAGTGATCCGAGTAAAACAACTCCAACCATCACACTGGCTCTTAGGACACTCGCCTGTTGCCCCACCAGAGCCAAATAGAGCGCGATTACCGCGAAACTCAATGCGATTCTTATTCCCCGAGCAATCGGTAAAAAGTTCAATAGGAACGCAACCCCCGCTAGAACAATTGCACAATTCGCGCCGCTAACTGCCGAAAGGTGAGTCAATGAAACTACCTTGAAGTTACCCTTTGTGTCTTGTGACAGCTTGCTGTCATCCCCAATCGCAAGACCGGCAACTAGGGCTGCAGCATCAGGATTCACACCCGAAAGATTGGCGAGAAAACTAGACCGCATCCGCTGAATCAGGTCTTGCCCTTGACCTCTCGAAACACTTCTGATGTTCTTCAAGTTCGCACTGAAATCAGATGCCAAGCCAAACGCTGGACGGAATGAAACCGAACCCAAAAAGGCATCCCCTGAATGAAGTGTTGCCAACCTCGCATCGCCAGAAAGTGAACCCGAATTACCAGCCAACTTCGTAGGTTTTACGATTTCTATCTCAGCACGGTATCTCTCCGATCTACCTAACTGCTTGAGATCTTTGATTGGCTCGCTAAGTAGCTTGGCTGTAACGGTCAGAGAGGTTCGATCAGAGATCACCTGCTTCAAATCAGTTGATACCAACATTCCTGCGAAGAAGCAGGTAAAGAGCGCTGCCCCAATCCAAACAAATACTGCCAACAATCTAAGCCTCAAAGGACTACCAAGTCCTTCACTCCAGCGAATAACTTGTCACCAATTCCTGAGACATTGAGCAAATCCTCTTTGGATTTGAATCCACCGTTAGCCGTGCGCCAATCAACAATTCGACCAGCTAGAGCAGGACCAACTCCAGGCAGATCCTCAAGCTGGGAAGCCGTTGCCTGATTCAGTGAAATTAGGCTCGGTTGATTAGGAATGCTGAACTGCTGGTTCACAGTTTGGGAGGTGCTTGCCACTATCAATTGCTCGCCATCAGTGAGCACTCGAGCGAGATTGACGCTCATTTGGTTAGCCTTTGGTGTCAAGCCACCGGCTGCAAGAACTGCTTCATAAACCCTGGCACCAGAATCGAGTTGATAAATCCCTGGATGTCTAACGGAACCTGCAATGTGAACAAAGATCTTCGGCTTGGCAATCTGGGACGTGTTGACCGAGTGATAACCCTTGCTAACTGAGAGTTTCGGTGTCACGACCGTTGCGGACCCAAAGCAATAGCCTGCGAAGCCAACTACGGCTAAAGCTGTGATTGCTGTTTTTAGCGCACGCGGAGTAAATTCTGCAAAGAGATTCTTTAGCCACTCAAACATGAACCAAGGTTAGGTTTCTAACCTCAAGTCAATAGTTTTCAGATTTGAAAATGTCTAAAACTATTGCTTAGTAACTATGTTGATAAGTTTTGGAAGCCTGATGATGACCTTCGCAACTTCTCTACCATCAATCGCTCGCTGAACAGCAGCCGAAGCATCAGCAGCAGCTTGAAGATCTGCTTCAGTTGCATCAACAGAAACTTCGAAAGTATCCCTAAGTTTTCCATCAACCTGCAAAACTGCAGTCACTGTTGTTTGAACAAGTAGTGACTGGTCTGCCTCTGGTAATCCAGCAAGAGCAACACCAGGCTTGTGACCTAGAATCTCCCACATCTCTTCTGCCATAAACGGTGAGAACAGAGAAAGTGCCTTAGCAACAATCTCGGCTGCTTCTCTAACTGCAGGGTCTGATCCTCCCGCCTCACCGTCAATAGACTTACGAAGCGCGTTGACAAGTTCCATCAACTTAGCAACACCCACGTTGAATTTGAAGCCTTCGATGTTTGCACTGAAATCTCTCAAGAAGGCATGTGTTGCTCTTCTGAGTTCTAGGTTGCCAGTGCTGTAATCAACGCCTACTGGTGAAGTAACATCGTTGGCTGCTCTCCAACAACGAGCTAGGAACTTAGCTGAACCTGAAGGTGAAACATCAGCCCAGTCAATGTCGTCCTCAGGAGGACCAGCAAAAGCCATGGTGATACGAATAGCATCCGCACCGTGCTCATCTAACTGGTCACCTAGTTTGACTAGGTTTCCACGAGATTTACTCATCGCTGAACCATTCATTAGAACCATGCCCTGGTTTAGCAAACGAGTGAATGGCTCAGAGAAGTCGACATAACCCAGGTCCTTTAGAACCTTGGTAAAGAAACGTGCATACAGCAAATGCAGAATCGCGTGAGTAACTCCACCAACATACTGATCAACAGGAGCCCAAAGCTTTGCTTCTTCTTTGCTGAAGGCTTCAGTCTCACTGTTAGGAGATAGGTAGCGAAGGAAGTACCAAGAAGAGTCAACGAAGGTGTCCATGGTGTCGGTGTCACGCTTAGCTGGCTTTCCACAGCTAGGACATGGAACATTCACCCAGTCGTGAGCACCACCTAGCGGAGAGGTTCCCTTAGGTGCAAGATCTAGACCTTCTGCAGAAGGTAGTTCAATTGGTAGCTGATCCTGAGGAACAGGAACTTCACCACAAGAATCACAGTGCACGATAGGAATTGGAGTTCCCCAATATCTCTGCCTAGAGATCAACCAGTCACGCAATCTAAAGTTCTTGGCAGCTTTTCCTCTACCCTCTTCCTCCAAGATGCCAACCATCTTAGAAATAGCATCAGCTTTAGATAAACCATTTAGGTTTCCAGAGTTAGTTAGAACTCCCTCACCAACAGTTGCAATGCCTGTCTCTAGGGGATCTGCTTCTCCAGTTTCAACAACAACTCGAACTGGCAAGCCCATCGCTCTTGCGAAATCAAGATCTCTCTGGTCGTGAGCAGGAACAGCCATAATTGCACCGGTTCCATAATCAGCTAAGACATAGTCAGATACCCAGATTGGAATGTGTTCACCGTTTGCTGGGTTGATAGCGAATCTTCCAGTGTCAACACCGGTCTTCTCTCTATCGGTAGCAAGACGTTCAATGTCATTACTCTTCTTGACTTCATCAAGATAAGCCTGGAACTGCATACGCACTTCAGCAGTTGAACCTGAAACTAATTCAGCAGCTAGATCACTATCAACAGCAACAACCATAAAAGTTGCTCCATACAAAGTATCCGGACGAGTTGTATAGACCGTTACCGGTTCTGTTCTGCCTTCAATCTGGAATTCAACTTCAGCACCGTAACTCCTACCAATCCAGTTTCTCTGCATTGAGAGAACCTTTGAAGGCCAGTTGCCTTCCAAGGTATCTAGATCATCTATCAATCTGTCTGCATACTCAGTTACCTTGAAAAACCACTGAGTTAGGGCTTTCTTAGTGACAACAGAATCACAACGCTCACAAGCTCCACCAACAACTTGCTCGTTAGCAAGAACTGTCTGACAGGAAGGACACCAGTTGACCATTGAGTTCTTGCGATAGGCCAAACCCTTCTTATAGAACTCTAAGAACAACCACTGGTTCCAGCGATAGTAAATAGGATCACAGGTTCTGATGATTCTTTCCCAGTCAAAAGAACAGGCATACCTTCTCATTGAAGCTTTGTGCAGCTCTATGTTGTCGTAGGTCCAGGCTCTTGGATCTAGGTTTCTCTTGATGGCAGCATTCTCAGCTGGAAGACCAAAGGCATCCCAACCAATTGGGTGCATTACGTTGTATCCCTTTTGGATCCAGTAACGAGCAATCACATCGCCTAGTGCATACGCTTCCGCGTGACCCATGTGCAGGTCCCCTGAAGGGTAAGGGAACATGTCCAAGACATACTTCTTAGGACGGTTATCGCCCTTATTGCCTGAGGCAAAAGGCTTTAGCTCATCCCAAACCGGTAGCCACTTCTCCTGGATAGCGAAAACGTCAGGTCCAGTTGGCTCGTTACGAATCTCGTTCATGATCTCAATTCAGGTAAATACTTAGGTTCTAGGCTACCAAACCAATAAATACCTATTGCTCAACCCCAAGTGCTACTAAAAGAGCCCTAGCTTTCAGCTTGGTCTCCATCAGTTCTGCGTCAGGATCAGAGTCAATGGTTATTCCCCCTCCAATACCGATAGTTGCCAAACCTGACTCAAAAACAATTGTTCTGATGGTCATAGCCAAATCAGCAGCCCCGGTGTATGAGATGTATCCAAAACAACCAGAGTAAATACCCCTAGGAGCACCCTCTAAGGAAGCAAGTATCTCCATTGCACTCTGCTTAGGCGCTCCAGTCATGGAACCTGCAGGAAAAGCAGCTTCAACCGCATCAAATACATCAAGACCTGGTTTCAATGCTGCAGTTATAGTGCTCACCAACTGGTGGACACTGGCATAACTCTCAATCTCAAATAACTTACTAACCACAACATCAGAAGGCTCTGAGACTTTGCCTAGGTCATTTCTCATCAGATCAACAATCATCAAATTCTCGGCACGCTCTTTCTCATTGCTTCTAAGTTCTTCGGCCAGCTGAGCATCAACAAGTGCATCACTAGATCTAGGTCTCGTTCCCTTAATCGGTTTACTTGTCACCACTCCTGAGTTACTAACTCGCAAGAACTGTTCAGGAGAAGAAGAGACAACTGAAACATCTCCAAGTCGAAGAAAGGACAGATACGGGGCAGGGTTAGTTTCTCCAAGTCTTAGATAAACAGCAAATGGGTCGACGTCAGTTTTGATGCTCAACTGGTTAGTCAGGCAGAGCTGATAGGCATCTCCCCTAGCAATTGCTTCTTTAGCTTTTACAATCAAACCCAGATACTCATCATCTGAATGCAGCGAACTAACAGCAGAAGAACTAATCTCATGAACAACATTGGCGTGCCGATAGACAGCACCTTCGCCACCGATTAGGGCAAGGCGAAGAAGTGCAGCATCTCGCCAACTATCGAACTCGGCTTCTTCTTCGAATACCCCAATAAACCAAGCTTTAGCTTTGGCATGGTCTAGAACTATTGCTCTATCGACCAGCATGAACTTCTCTTCACCTTCGTAGGTAATTGCGCCAACCAAGCCAGGTCTAAAGTCAAAAGGAAGTTCAACTTCTTCATCAACGTAAGAAGCTAAATCCTTTAGCGATTCTTTAGGGTCAGTAACAAGAGATAGTGCTGCACCCATCACACTGAAACGATTGTCTTGGTTGGTATCTCTTTCAAAGAGAAAGGCATTCTCATCTTTAGCGTGCAGAGCAATAAAGGCATCAGGCATAGATACACGACTAGGCAATGATGCACTATACAAACGCATGATTCCTTGCCTTCCTGAACTATCGCAACTAAATAAGATTAGAGCCATAAGTAAAGATGAAAGTAAGTAAGCCTTGAACCAGACCTTTATCTTCCAAGCAGGAGAGCTTGTAGCAGCTCCTGCTCTGGACAGTGCACTACTGGTAGCTGATTCTTTCCTAGTCTCAGAGGGTCAAGTCAGATCATTACATCTTCACATCGACAGGTTCAACCGAGGCATAGAAGCCAAATGCCCAGAACTACTTCCTCAACTAGATGCCTTCTACAGCAAAGCTTGGCAAGAACTACCTAGAACCGGAAGGCTCTTCCCAAGACTTGAAGTTAGGAACATAAATAACACTCCAACCCTAAGCCTCGTGATTAGACCTGCCCCTGAGCAACAGGGACCAGTAACCCTGTGGACTTATCCAGAACCAGACCCAAGGCTGGACCTAAGTGTTAAAGGACCCGAACTGGAACTTGGAGCAAAGATTAGAGCAGAGGCAAATGCCAAGGGAGCAGATGAAGCGATCCTGCTAACCCAAGAGGGTGAGATCAGCGAAGGATCGCTTTCTTCTCTGGTCTGGTGGCGCGGAGATCTGCTCTGCGCTCCGGGGAATGAGATTCCTTGGTTGGAATCGGTTACCAGAACAGAAATCTTTACCATTACCCTGAGCATGAACATCAAGACCAGGTTTGAACATGTCACACCTCTTGACCTAATTGGCCTCGAGGTTTGGTTACTGAGCTCCCTGCAAGGAATAAGGCCAGTAACAAAATGGTTGGATGTCAGTAACAACTTTGCCGAAGGCAGTCACATCCAAACCTTTGAAAGACGCATGCAAATGCTTATTCAAGAACTTCCCTAGCGTGGGATGATTGTCCTGTGAATCAATTCATTGACTGGCTAAACACTGCAGTTCACACCTTCGATCCGATTTGGCGTGACCTATTAGCCGGCTTTGCCATCCTTCTAGAAACCAGCATCTTCATCGGCTTACTTGTTCCAGGCGACACTATTGTGTTGGCAGCAGGAACCATGGTCAGAGACTGGTTTGACTTCCTAGCCCTATTCCTAGCCGTTATGGCAGGTTCCTTCGCTGGTGAATCACTCGGTTTCTATATCGGTAGAGTCTTTGGACCAAGAATCAGATCAAGCAAGCTAGGCCTCAAGATTCCAGCGAAGGTCTGGCACCAGGCAGATGCCTTCGTGGAATCTAGAGGAGGACTAGCCATTGCTATGTCTAGATTCTTACCAGTGCTGCACTCTGTTGTTCCACTAACTGCTGGTATGACCAAGATGGCCTATAGAACCTTTATCTCTTGGACAGCTGGAGCCTGTGCTGTTTGGTCGAGTGTTTACCTAGGTATTGGTTGGTTTGCCCATGGTGCAACCGATGCTCTCAAGCAGTTCAAATTTGGCGGAGCAATCTTCGCTGGCATTATCTTGGTGTTCTTGGTGGTTGTAACAATCATCAAGAAGCGCCTAGAGAAATCAGCAACAGCAATGATTGAAGAAAAAGAAGAAGCCAAAGCAAGAGCTAAGAAGCTTCGTGAAGCTGAGATGAAGAGACCAAACCTCTAAGTCAATCCTGAAGACCCTGTACTTGATTTGGTATTGTCTTTTGTATCCAAACGAGGAAGGACTATCTCAGTGATTCCTAAGTGCCCCAGTTGCAATTCTGATCAAGATGCTCGCAAAGTGAAGGCAATTATCGCCGAGCAAGAAGGCATGACGGCCAGCGCTAAGAGAAAGTGGTTCAAACGAGAATTTTCAACTGACTTAGCAAAGCAACTAAAAAAACCAGTCGACACAACACAGAGTACAGGTTTGGGCTACATCGGTTGTGGTTGCTGGTTAATATTGGCCGCGTTAGTGAATCTGCTGTACTTCGGTTTTGTTATTCCCAATGACAAGTTGGCAGGGATTGTGGTAATTTCACTAATAGGTTTGACCCTCTTCATTATTGGTATTTACATTCGCAAAGAATACGAAAAGCTAAGAAAAGATCTTGCTCTAAACGACTATTTCTTTAATGAAGCTGCAAAGAAAGCGTGGTACTGCACAAAGTGTGGAATAAGATTCGATGAAAATGGAGAGCTAGACTAACTAGTTCTTGGCCAGTAATCTAGCTAGAAGAGGTCTCGGAGTGTGTGGCAGAACAGTAGTTGCCAAATCTGTTGGTGAATTAGCGACACTTTTTGACATTGACGATGTAATTGGTGAACAACCAGGTATTACCTATAACAACCCACCTTCACTTCCAGCCTCAATCATTGTCGACCGAGTTCTTAAAGAGAACGAGGGCGAACATGCTGGAGAACTTAGAAGACAGTTGCATTCAGCAAGATGGGGACTAATTCCAAGAAACTCCCAGGGACCAGCAAACACTCCCCTTCACAACAATGCTCGTATCGAAACTGTTCTTCAGAAACCAACCTTTAGAAACGCAGTGCTGAGACAGCACTGCGTAATGCCGGTCTCTGGTTATTACGAGTGGCAAATCAAAGAAGACGGTTCTAAACAGCCTTTCTATATCAACGCAGGTGACCAAGGAATGCTTGCCCTAGCTGGCATCTACGACTGGTGGTTAGACCCTTCGAAGAAACCTGACGATCCTTCAAGATGGCTACTCTCTTTTGCAATCCTCACCAAGGATGCAGCTGATCCTCTAGCTCCAATCCACGAAAGAAACCCAATCCTTCTCTCCTCTTCCTCTATGGCTGAATGGCTAGACCCAGACAACCTAGAAGACCCAGATAACACCACTCAAGCCCTTCTAAACGAACTAGCTGAAGAATCAAATCAGGTGGCAACAGAGGTTGAGTTCTGGCCGGTAGGGGTTGAAGTCGGGAATGTGCGCAACAACTCCGGCGACCTTCTAGAGCGAAACCTACTTTAGGGTGGACTTTTCTGCAAAGTCAAGAAATGCCTCAGTTCCTGTATTCTGACCCTATACGAGAATGAGGCGGAATGGACGTAAACGAATCTACCTTGAGAACTATCCTCGAGGGCTCTAAACAATACGTAGTTCCCCTCTACCAGAGGGCCTACTCTTGGTCATCAAGTAACTGGAACAAAATTTGGGACGACTTAGTAGACCTAGCTCGTGCAAGGGCTAAAAACGGAGACGTTTCGCACTTCACCGGAACTCTCGTCCTCGATACTGGTTCAGTGACTCCAGACTTAACTAAATTTCTCGTGGTTGATGGACAGCAACGACTGACTACGTTGAGCTTACTTTTGGCGGCAATTTGTAAAACTTATGAAAATGCAAAAGATGAAAATTCAGCCACAAAAATTCGTGATCAAGTTCTTGTCAATAAATGGGCATCAGAAACAGAAAGATATCGCCTACAGCCAGCAAACTTTGATGCCCCAGCATTTCATGCGGCAATCAACGGCACAGTCTTGAAGAGTTCAGATTCACTTGTTGATGATGCCTTTGCATTTTTCCTAAAAAAACTAGCGAAAATCTCTGAAAGCGATGTTTCGTTGCAGGAGATCGAACTTGCGGCACTTGTGGGGCTCAAATTTGTAACAATAACAACTAAGTCTGAGGACAACGTTTATCGAATCTTTGAATCAATTAACAACACTGGGATAGACCTTTCTCAAGCCGATCTCATTAGAAATCTTGTTTTCATGAAATTGGGTTCAAGCAGCGAGCACATGCACAATAAGACTTGGTTGCCCATGCAGAAAGACATGGAATCTGGAGACTTAGAAAATCTCTTCTGGATTGAGTCACTTTGGAGAAACCCTGAAGTGCGAAAGCGAGACACATATGCGTTCCAAAAGTCATTGATCTCAACAATGGCTCATGACGACCTCATCTCCTACCTTGAGAATGTGAACCACATTGCCGAAGCTATCAAGATTGTCAATAATCCTAAAAGACTTGATAATAGTGACCTAAAGCTTGCCGCTCTTGAGAAACTTAATCGCTTGAACATACCTGGTGCACTCGTTCTAACTGTGCGAATTGTCTATCTCGAACAAGTAGGCGCAATCACTGCCGAGGACGCTGCTAAAGCTTTAGCCACAGTGTTGAGCTATCTAGTGAGAAGAGCAATTGCAAACGTTCCGGTGAACTCGGTAGGAGGCATATCTGCGGCTTGCGCTACAAACCTAGAAGAGGATGCACACAAGACCGTACACGAATACTTGTCCACAGGCAAAAAGAAGTTCATTACAAACGCCGAGATTAGAAGAGTTTTCACGCAGGACTCTATTTACAGAAGGCGTCATTTGTTCACAATCCTTGAATGGCTCCTTCAGGAGCAACAAATAAAGGAAAATGTGATTTGGAACGAGATGACTATCGAACATGTTCTTCCACAGAATCCAACTGACGAAGGCAAAGCGGAATTTGCCAGTTTGATAACTGAAGGTGATCCAGAGGCAATCTACGAATCTATCGTAGACACCATTGGAAATCTCACACTTACTGTATACAACAGCAAGCTGAGTAACGATCCATTTGAGAAAAAGAGGTCAAGCTGGTTGTCAGTAACTGGCGTGATATCTACTCTCGAAATTGCCAAAAACAAGGTCTGGGGGCCAAATGAGATTAGTGACCGAGCGAATCTATTGGCGGACATTGCTGAGAGCATTTGGGAAGGTCCGGATGAATCTTTGCTTGATTTGGAAATTGCTACAGTCGGCGAGCGAATCGACGAAATAGTCGGAGTTATACCTCCGGGGAGGTGGGCTTCTTACGGGGATGTCGCAGAGGTAGCTGGAACTGCAAGCATGGTTGTTGGTAATAGAGTTTCGACCGAAGGTTTATCTGGCGCTTGGAGAGTTCTTAAGGCGAATGGAAAAGTATCCAAGAAATTCAAGTGGGGCCACGAATCTCAGTTTGCTGGAAAGACTGCTTTCGAGGTTCTCGAATCTGAAGGTATACCCTTTGACGAGGATGGCTTCGCGTCTCCGGAACATCGTCTCTCCACAGACGCGCTTCGTGAAAGATTGGGCGAAGAGTAGCCAACTATCTAAATGCAAAAGAATCGCTCAAAATACACCTGAAGTGTTGCTACCATCTGTGTCACTTTAAGTTTTGAAAAATATACCCTATTGGGTCGCTGTGTTTCGGCCCCATAAAATTAGTCACAAATTGAACTACTTCGGCTCTCGAATAAAGCATTCCTTTGATGATTTTCTTTTGCAAATCTTCTGGGGCTCGACGCGGCGTTAAGGCTCTATGGCATGTCGCACAAAGTTTTACTAAATTATCTAAAACATCTACGGAGCTTGAGTCATTGGAGTAGGGAATAACGTGATTAATCTCAAAGTAGAACCTATCATTTCTAGGCATTTTAAATGAACGATCTTTAATCTGATAGTCGCTTCGACAACCGACACATTCATCAGGGAATGTTTCTCTAGCAAAGGATATAATTCTTTGGTTTCTCGCATTGAAAGCGCCTTGATTTTCAAGAATTTCATCCCTACTGAAGCTAAGTTCTGATCTTAATTTACTAATTTCAGACTCTTCTAGGGTTTTACCCAGAACTCTCCTCATGTAGAAAATTACTCGTTCTTCAAAACTTGGGTAAGTTCTGACATCGCCCAATTCAGCAAGCCTAGATTTTAGAGCTTCGAATTTATAGGCGTTCAACCCACTGTTCTCAACCATAACGTTGTCGTAGAAAAACTTAAGATTGATGCGCACCTGGGTGTTGCGCATATTTGATCCGGCAACGAACTGTGGCTGCAAATTTCTGAAATTAAAATTCAGCCGATCAAATAAATCGTTAGAAGAAAGAAGGATTTTTAGAAAGTTATCCAAGTATTTTTCATCTTCTTGAATGAAATCAACAGCATAGTAACTGTGATGAACATCTGGGCTTCCACGAAGAAGAAAAATAGCTAACGCTAATTCTGAGTCCAAGTCAACGTTAGAAGGAAGTAGTGGTATCTTTACCGCGATCCTGGAATAAAGTTCCTGTCTCATTTCAGAAAGAGTCAAATTCAATTCGTTTTCAACATCTGCAGAGATTTCGGCTTTACCGTTTGGCTTGAATTCCAGGTTGTAGCGACTTGACAGTTTTGCCGCGGTTTGGATGTATCTTCTGTCCGCTTCATAACTTAGCTGCTTGAGCCATTTCGATGAAATAGAAAAATAACCGTTTTGATCAGCAGGAACTAATTTAATATTAAAGAAAGCAAGAAGGAGTGTTTCGAACTTGCTGTCCAACAATTCAGAAGTTTTCATTTTCTAACGCTATCTAATCTGTTCTTGGCGATTTGAAAATACTCCTTCTCGAGTTCGATACCGAGAAATTTCCGACCAAGCGAATTTGCGGCAACACCAGTTGTGCCGCTTCCCATAAATGGATCCAGAATGACTTGCCCAGGATCCGTATGAATAGAGACCAGCTCCCTAATAAGTTTTAGGCTCTTTTGGGTAGGATGAGACGTTCTTTCCAAACCTGACACAGTGCTCGAACTAAATTGTGCTCGAAGGTAATTCTCCGACTTCGGTTTATTGAAAATCCAAGGCTTACCAGGCTTTACTGCCCAAATGGCGTATTCGCTGTCCTGAACATATCTCCTAGTTGTGTTTCTTGGCATCGGGTTAGTTTTTACCCACCGGATGAGGTCTTTGACTTCCAAGCCGTTCTTCTCGAGTTCCTCAATAATTGGGGTGAGATTTCGGTATGAGTTGAAGATAATGAATGTGCCACCCGGTTTCAAAAGTGCGCCTGCGGTTTCAATCCAACCAGTTAAATCAAAACCCTTATCCCACTGACCAAAGTCAACCCCTTTTCGGTTTGAAGTTGTCATGGTCGCAAAGTTGTTCTTCTTAGAGATGTTATATGGCGGATCAGTGATAATGTGATCCACTTGTACACCTTCTCTCAATAGGTCTTCAAGCTTTTTGTTTGCATCAACGTTGTGAATTTCGTAAGGGAGTTCCTGGTTTTTATCCAAAATAGCCATGCCGACTACTTTCGCCAGCAGTGGGGGCACAGCGTTCCCAATTTGTTTTCCAATGTTTGTTTTAGTTCCGTGAAAAACAAAACTATCTGGAAAACTTTGTATTCTCGCCGCTTCCCTTGGAGTAATAGAGCGCATAAGCGTTGGGTGGCTATTAGTGCCGTTGGATGGAGTGTCAAACCTTGTGTCTATGGTTGGGCTTTGTTGATCCCACTTCAAACGGCCCCAAGTAGTCTTAAATTTCTGATTTCCGTGCATTTCTGAAGGCAAAGAGCTCTTTCCTTGTTCTGCTGGAATTAATTTCAACTTCTGAAGTGCAATAGGTGCATGGTTAGTTGCCTTGTGGTTGAATAACTGAGTTGAACTAGCTCGTAATTCTCGTTGATAATCTGATTTTGGCTTGTATCTATACGGTTGCACATCAGAGCCTTCGCCTGATTCCAAAAAAATTAAATCAGAAATGGCGTCCTTGACTGTTGTCTTTGGTTTTCCATACTTTTCAGCAGTAGGCAGAGCAATTAGCCCCTTTTTGCTGGCAATAATAAAAGTCCTTTGTCTGGACTGTGGGACACCAAAATCACTCGCCGTAAGAATTCCCGAAGAGCAGTCGTAACCCAGTTCTTTGACTGTAGTTAGAATCTGATCCATAAACCAGCCGTTTGTAGATGTGCTCATGGCTTTTACATTTTCAATGACAAATACCTCTGGCTGCAACGTTTCAACGATTTTTAGATACTCTCTGAAAAGGAAGTTCCTGGGGTCATTAAGCCCGAGCTTCTTGCCTTTATTGCTAAAACCTTGGCAGGGTGGACCGCCAATAATCATGTTTACTTTTTTTTCCTTAGAAATCTCTACAATTTTATTTCTGATTGATTTGTCTGAAATATCCCCAAGGATTGTTTCGCATTCTGGAAAATTGAAGTCAAGTGTAGTTAGAGCGTCCTTCATAATATCGTTAGCTACGACAGTCTTAAAATTCTCGAGCAATTCCAAACCTAAAGAGAATCCGCCTGCACCAGAGAAAAGATCCAGAATTCTGTACTCTGGGCTCTCTTCGTTTTTAGACACAAAATCTCCTGTTTGGCTTCTCAATTTGTTACCAGTTTGGCTCGGCTTGAGTCTACCATTTCATTGGATTGACTACCCTGGATACGACTAGAGACTAGGGCAATAGCCCTTCATTAACAAGTATCGATGCCTTGTAGCTGTTTAGGTTTGCAACTTCTCTTAATGAGTTTGCTCGCATCCAATTAAAAGTAGTTCTAATTTGAGACATACGGTCTTCTCTGGGTGGATTGAATTGAGTTGCGGCGTTCAAATCAGGAAGTTTTGTCAAAAACGACTGAATTCTGGATTTCTGCATGTAGGAATCAAGGTTTATATCTACAGTATATTTTTTAAGGGTGAAATCAGCAGACCCCCTCAATCCATAGAGTGCTACTGGAATGCACTGACGTAGCTCTTGAATAAAGTTTTTGTTGGCAGATCGCGCTTGTATTTCTTCGTAGATTTGAGAAAGGAGACCTTCTAGGTCCTTGTTTGCGATGTTGATCACCGGTAAACAAATCTGACTTCCACCCGAGTACCGAAAATCTAGTTGATACCTGTCGCTAAGCCTGAGTTCCGTTTCTCGATAGTCAAGGGGGCTGTTGGAAAATTTGGTTTGGCCATATTTACAAATAATCTGAAGTCCTTTTGCTCTGTCTTGCTTTAAATTTAGAAATGCCAACAGAAGTTGATCTAGGGAATATTCAGGTAAATCTTTCATATTAAAGAGGCTCAATTTAAACTTCCATTCTGCTTTTGCAACTTATTTCTTCTTGAGTGAGACCAGATTACTACCCACATGGGAACGCATAATCAAAACTTGCAATGTCAGCCCAAACCTATAAACTCTAATTTCCGAACAAATGTTCGGAAATTTTGTTAGGGTGATTTATGGGCCGTATAGACGAAGCTGTGGCTGTTTTAGTGGATCAGCAGGGTGCTCCTACCCTCTTTAGATGGAGAGAAAAGGACTACCAAGTTAGTTCTAGACCGGTTAGATGGTTTGCCAGGGCTGAATGGTGGGTAGGAGAAAGAGCTCACAGAGGCATTGGTTCTGGTGCTGTTGAAGTAGAGATGTGGCGATTCCTAGCTACTGGTGATGGAACTAAGTGTCCTTTTGAGTTACTTCATAACACTGCCGCTAATAGCTGGAAGCTGCTGAGACGTTTTGAGTGAATGTCAAGCCCTAACTACAAAAGCATCTGGGTCTGTAAAGAATAAGTAATGCCCTTTCAGTCTTGTCAAAGAGGCTGCCTTTATTAGAATTACAAGCGCAGAGAAATTTGTCCTCATGTAGGAAAGGGAACCATGAAAACTTGTTCAAACTGCAAATCCGTTATGTCCGAGGACAAGATGTTCTGCGAAGAATGCGGAAGTCAATTTGAAAAGGAAGCCCCAGCTTCAAAAGTTGCAGTTAAGGTTGCGGCAGAGAAGATCTCCACACCCAGCAACGAACTTGTGCTAAGGACTTGGAAGCCATGGCGCTGGCTATTCACAGAGGTCTATGGTGAATTGACTATTTCCGAAGGTAATTTTGCTTGGAAATTGTATCCAGCGTTTAAACATCGGGCTGTAAAGATAATCTTCCAAATTTTCAGCTACGGCTTCCACGTACTTGGGTATTTCGCCCACACTGGTTTCTCGCCAATCAACAATGTAAATGCCATTGCACTTGTGAGCCCGCAATGGATTAAATGGAGATTCACCTTTTTTATTGTCAACTCAGGTGGATTTATTGGTATTTATCCGATCCCAGCAGAAGATCTAGAAAAGGCTCGCGCCTTCAAACAGGCTCTGCGTAAAGCCTCCAGCAAAAACTAACAGCAGCTAAAGGGAAAAATGAAGAATTGCGTATCTTGTAAGAAGGAAATTCAAAACAGCAAGAAGTTTTGTGGATATTGTGGTGCGCCTCAGCCTGCCCCCTCAGTGGAAAACAACAAACCAGTAGAAAAAGAAGCAACTCAAGTAAGTGAAGTTAAAAAAACACCTAAGGTCAAAGTCAATAGAAAAACTGCTCTGATTGCTGGAGGCTCTGCACTTTTGCTGGGCCTACTAGCCGGTGTATTTGTTTTAGTGACGACTCCCCCAAGCCTTTCAAAAAATGACGTTTCGACTGCATTCCAAGTGAATGATTCAGGGATTCACTGGGCAGGAGACAAAGTTAGTACTTCAAGTTCAATGACGCTCAAGGCGAATTTTTCAGGTGACTATGAAGTTGCGCTGGAATCATTTAGTCAGAGTTCAAACTCCTGGGTACCTGTTGTAAAAAAGACTGGATCTGGCCCAGAGTTTTCTTTCCAGCAAGCGACCGAATTAGCTCCTGGTGTAAACAAGTACAGGCTAAGTATCTTTAGGCCTAATGACGCAAATGCCTTGTTTAGTTCTCAGGTTTACAGCGTGAAAGCTAGCGCTGCATATTTGCCTACTGCTTGCCCTTATAAGGAATTCATTGCTCTTATCGGTCCAGACGCAAACCTGACAATGGACCCAGGTAAAGTTGAGGGCGATTCTCTAAGTTGCACCATGTATCCAACTGTTGGCGGTGACTACTTCATAGACATGACTTACACGAAAGTCTCTCAAGATGCATGGGATCTATTGATGTCTCAGAGAAACGGTACTCCAGTTTCCCTGGGTTTAGGTGAGTCGTCAGCGTATACATACTCTTATAGCGACGAACTATCTGGTACTTACGATAAGACTATTGTCAATTACCACGGAATTATGATTGATTCAGCCTGGGCAACAGAGGGCTTGAGAATAGCCATCAGTGCCATCGAGGTTAAGTAAAACTCTCCTTCTATTCTTTACTTTTGATGGAGCTCAGTAACGTTGGGCTCGGCTAGCTCCGCTTCGCTTGATTTCGCATTGCGACTAAACATCAGAGCCTGGGTTCCACAGATTTCTTACAAATTTGCAATGTCACCCCAAACCTATAAACTTCTATATCCGAACATATGTTCGGATATTTGTTATAGGAAGATTTATGAGCTTTACCCACCTTCACGTAGCCTCAGGGTTCTCTTCCCACTATGGGGTTAATAGGCCTGAGCTATTGGTTGAGACTGCTCATAACCTGGGGTTTGATGCTCTGGCTATCACCGATAGGGATGGGCTCTATGGTGCTGTTAAGCACATCGGTGCCTGTCTACAGGTAGATCTAGCTCCTATTGTTGGCGTGGATCTCCCTGTTCTAGATGAAGATGGCTCTTTACTTGCTCGAGTAGTTGTTCTAACCCATGGTCAAAACAAGGGGTTAGGTTGGGCAACGCTCTGCGCTGTTGTTACTGAGGCTCATGCTGGAGGTAAGAAGAAGCAGTTTGGTATCAAGAGAACCAAACTGGCAGCTTTGGCTAGTTCTGGTGTTATTACTGTTCTTCTTGGTCCTGATAGTGATATTGGTAAAGCAACTCTTGGTAGATCTAAGACTGCTGCTGTTAAGGCTCTAGGTAGGTGGTTAGAACTATTTAGTAAGCCAGGTGTTCTAGGTCTTGAGATTGTTTCTTTATTGACTGAACCAGGCAAGATGTTTTCTTCGGTTCAGGCAAGAAGAATGCTGGAACTAGCTGATTCTCTGAATGTTCCAGCAGTTCTTACTAACTCCGTTAGATACATCGAACCTGACGATGCAATTACTGCAGACATTCTTGATGCTGCAAGGTTTCTAGAACCACTAGGCAAGTTTGAACCACAACCTAATGCTCAGGCTTGGTTGAAACCTAAAGCTCAGATGCAAGCTGTTGCTTTAGAAATTACTGAAGACAGAAAAAGAGCAAGGAAGTTACTTGCCGACACTTCCCTACTAGCCGATCTCTGTCGATTAGATCCTGTTAGTGATTGTGGTTGGGGTAAACCTAAAACTCCTGAGAAAGAAGCCTTAGGTATTGAAGGTTCTCCTTTTGAAGTGTTGTTTCAGAAGGTCCAGTCAGGTGTGAACTGGAGATATAGTTCTGCCTCAGGTAAGCAACTATCTAAGATTCAACACCGTTTGAATCAAGAGTTGATTACCATCAACAAGCTTGGCTTTGCAACATACTTCCTGACTGTTGCTGACGTTGCTCAGATGATTAGGGACATGAACATCAGGATTGCTGCTCGCGGTAGCGGTGCTGGTTCTTTAGTGAACTACCTGTTAGGTATCTCTGGTGTTGATCCGATTGAGCATGATCTCTTGTTTGAAAGATTCTTATCAGTTGAAAGATCTTCTCTACCTGATATCGATATCGATGTTGAGTCAGCTAGAAGACATGACATCTACCGAGCAATCTTTAAGCGTTACGGTTCTAAAAGAGTTACCTTGCTCTCCATGCAATCAACATATCGAGGCAGAGGAGCAATGCGAGACAGTGCTCTAGCACTTGGCTTAGATCCTGACCAGGTAGATAGCATCGCTGAATCGATGTGGCGATTCAGCGCTAGCAGTTTCCGTAATGCTCTTCGGGCAAAGCCTGAGCTTGCTGAGTTTGCGCAAGCAGTTGAGCATGACCGGAAGATGAACCTGCTGGTTGATATGACTGAGCGATTAGACCGTATTCCAAGGCACATATCGATGCACCCCTGTGGAGTTATCCTGGGTGATCTAACCCTGCCTTTACTAACCCCTGTTGAACCTAGCGGTATGGGCTTACCGATGAGTCAGTTTGATAAAGATGACATGGACCCGATGGGTTTTCTAAAGCTAGATGTTCTAGGTGTTCGTATGCAGTCAACGATGGCTTATGCAGTTAGTGAGATAAAGAGAGTTAGAGGAGTCTCTCTAGATCTAGACGGTATTGCTAAGGATGATGCAGCAACCTTCAAAGCCATTAGAACCACTAACACTCTAGGTATCTTCCAGATTGAATCTCCAGGGCAGAGAGAGCTAACCGGTAAGCATCAGCCAACTGAGTTCAATGACCTAACTATTCAGATCTCTTTGTTTAGACCAGGGCCTATGAAAGGCAACATGATTTTGCCTTATCTAGATAGAAGACATGGTTTTGAAAAGCCTGAATATATCCATAAGGACTTAGAACCAATCCTGAAGGAAACCTTCGGAGTGGTTATCTTCCACGAGCATGTGCTTCGTATTCTGCATGTCATGACCGGTTGCACACTGGCTCGGGCAGATGAACTTAGAAGGTCTCTAGAAAAACCTGGCATGGCAAGAGAGATAGAGAACTTCTTTAGAACTAGCGCTGCTAAGAAGGGTTACGCGAAGCAGGTAATCGACAAGGTTTGGAATATCCTTGCTGGCTTTGGTTCCTTTGGGTTCTGTAAAGCTCACGGTGCTGCTTTTGCGCTACCGACTTATCAATCTGCTTGGCTAAAGACCCACTACCCTGCTGAGTTCTTGGCCGGTGTTATGACTCATGATCCTGGAATGTATCCGAGGAGACTGTTATTGGCTGAGGCTAGAAGACTGGGAGTCAAGTTACTGCCTATAGATATCAACAAATCTTCTAGTGAGTTTCATGTTGAGAAGCACGAGGGTTCAAGTGCCATCAGGATGAGTTTTGTTGACCTGAAATCTATTAGTGAGACAGAGATCAACCGCATCATTTCTGGTCAGCCATATTCCTCTCTGAGTGATTTCTATCTACGAGCCAAACCTTCTAGAAGAACATTTGAAAGGTTGGCTCTGATTGGTGCTTTTGATGATTTGGCTAAGGGTTCAACCAGAGGCGATGTTCTAAAGAAGGTAAAGGAACTAAACGCAATTAAGGTCCGTCCTGAAGAGGATGAGTATTCACTCTTCTCTGAAAGCTTTATTGAACAGATGCCTAAGGGTAATCCTGAACCATCAACTGCTTCCAAGGTTGAGGCAGAACTAGAACTACTGAACATGGACATCTCTGAACATGTTCTAGAGAAGTATCGACCGATGTTAGATGAACTTGGTGTGGTCTATGCCAATGAGTTAATGGACATTCGAGGTAAGACCAATGTCTTGGTTGCTGGTGTTCGTGTTGCAACACAAACCCCGCCGATGAGATCAGGTAAGCGGGTGGTGTTTGTATCTCTAGATGATGGTTCTGGTTGTTCTGATGCCACCTTCTTTGACGATGCTCAACAAAGGTGTTCTCATGTCCTGTTCAATACGAAGCTTATGCTAATCGGTGGCAAGGTTAGAAGAACTGGAGCTAAAGGAGTTTCCATCATGGCCGAGAATGCTTGGCGACTAGATGAGCTTTGGGATCAGTGGAAAGCTAAGAAAGCAGATCAGCAAGTACTGGTTAGCTAGTGGCTTTTTCAGCGAATTCTTTCAGAATCGCTGTAGTTCCAGATGCACCAACCCTTGATGCTCCTGCTTCTGCCATGTCAATCAGAGCATCTAGGGATCTAATGCCACCAGAGGCCTTAACTCCCAATCGGTCGCCAACAGCAAGTCTCATGGTCTTGATGGCATCAACGGTTGCTCCAGAAGTATGGAAACCTGTTGAAGTCTTCACAAAGTCTGCTCCAGCGTGCTCTGCTAGTTGGCAGGCGTGGAAGATCTGCGGTTCAGTCCATAGACAGGTTTCTAAGATTACCTTCACCTCAGCCTTCGGGTTAGTCTCTTTAGCCGCTCTTACAACTGCTGCAATATCTTCCTGAACAAGTTCATAGTTGTCACTGGCGAACGCAGCCAGGTTCATCACCATATCGACTTCGATTGCTCCATTGGCAACTGCCTCTTTGGTCTCTTCAACCTTGGTGTGGGTTGTTACTGTGCCGTGCGGGAACCCAATTACTGTGCAGAGAAGCACGTTTGAGTCAGCTAACGCTGCTGCTGAATACTTCACATCAACTGGCCTAATGCACATTGCCTTTACTTCGGCCTCTTTCGCAGTCTGGATGCAGTGATCTAGATCTGCTTGAGTGGCTTCTGGCTTTAGCAAAGTGTGGTCAATTAGGGCAGTAATTTGGGCTTTGGTGTATCCGCGGTAGTGAGTCATAAGACCAGTCTAAGTAAGAAAGCCACCTACCAGAGGTGGCTTTCTTGTCTTGGTGGACCTAAGGGGATTTGAACCCCTGACCCCCTGCATGCCATGCAGGTGCGCTACCAGCTGCGCCATAGGCCCGTGTATTCCTCTAGATTACTACACCTTCAGAGACTGTTTTTATGTCCTTCAGTGAGATCACTGGACAGTCCTTCCACAATCTTTCGATGTCGTAGAAGATACGGTCTTGGTCGTGCATGACGTGGCAGATGATATCCCCAAAATCAAGCAGGATCCAACGACCAGTGGTCTTTCCTTCTCTTCTGAGCAGTTTGTATCCGGCTTCGAGCATCTTGTCTTCGATGCCATCGGCAATGGAGGCGACCTGTCGGTCGTTTCTACCGGAGACGATTAGAAAGACATCAGAGAGGACGAAAGGAACACTCACATCAAGAGCTACCAACTGTTCAGCTAGCTTGTCAGCTGCCGCCTGGGCGGCAATCATGGTCATGTCGGTGGCTCTAGTAGTTGCGGTCAAGTGTTCTTATCTCTTTCGTTTATTTAGTGATGGAAGTAATAGCCGATGCCAGCAGCAAGTCCAAGGATGACACAGACGCCAGTAATTACCAATGCGATTACTGTCGGGCTAGGTCCTCTGTGCACTCCGCCTGGAATGCCTTCTTGGTTTGCGGTCTTAGCAATTACACCTGATGCTCGAACCGGTGGAATTCCTGGAATGTAATTGGAGCTGGCATCTTTATCTAGATCTGCTTCAGTTTCTTCAACTATCACTGGATCGATCTCACCAGTTGGCGTAATAAGAGCACTGACGTCAATGCTTGCTGTCACCACTACTTCACCGGCTTCTGTAATTACTGCTCCACTTGCTGTGATGTCAGGTGGAATCTCGACTAGTAATTGCGATCCGGTAAATTCACCAACCAGAGCATTTGGAATGTTGAATTGTGGATTACCTTCTTCATCAACTTCAACCGTTGAATCAATAGCTTCTTCTACAACTGTTTCTTCAACTGTTTCTTCAACTGTTGCTTCAACTGTTGCTTCTTCAACGACCTCACCGCGTTCAAGAGCTTGCTTGCGAGCGATTTCCTCAGCCTGTTTAGCTAAGAACTCTCGAGTTAATGGTTGGTATTTAGGTTCAGTCATGTTGGCCGTAAAGATGGTTCTTAGCAATGTATTGAACAACACCGTCGGAGACTAGATACCAAACTGGTTTACCAGTTTGGACTCTTGCTCTGATGTCGGTTGAGGAAATGGCAAGGGCAGGAATCTCAAGTTTAGATATGGCACCTTCTGGTGCATCTGGAATGGTTAGCTTGTGCCCTGGTCGACTAACTGCAACAAAGTGAGCCAGTGACCAGAGTTGATCAGCGTTTTTCCAAGCTGAGATTTGAGCAATAGCGTCAGCACCTGAGATAAAGACAAGGTCAGCATCTGGATAAAGCTTTTGCATGTCTGACAGGGTGTCAACTGTGTATGTGGGACCTTCTCGGTCGATATCAATTCTGGATACTTTGAACCTTGGGTTAGATGCTGTTGCGATAACAGTCATTAGGTAACGGTGCTCAGCTGGGGTTACGTTGTCCTTCAAATAAGGAGAACCGGTAGGGACGAAGATAACTTCGTCTAATTCAAAGGCTGAGGCAACTTCACTGGCTGCAACGAGGTGACCGTTGTGAATCGGGTCAAAGGTTCCACCCATGACTCCGATGCGGCGCTTATCGGTCAAAGCCATAAGGGACTAGTGGCTGCCCTTATTGTTGTCTGACTTGTGATCGTGGCGGTTAGCAACATCACGGTAAGACCAGGTAACGAAGGCGAGAGCGACAAACAAAGTAAAGGCAATTGCGCCGAAAACTACTGTTGGGAATGGGTACTTAACTGCTGTCTCAGCCATTGCTTCTAAATGCTTCAATTTCTCTCCTAAAACGCTTAAATACAAATCTACCCTAGGCAGGGCCTATTCCTAGGCTCTTGACTGGCCTTCGCCTCTGACCAGCCACTTGGTGCTGGTCAGTTCGGTTAGCCCCATTGGTCCTCTGGCGTGAAGCTTCTGGGTAGCAATACCAACTTCCGCCCCGAAGCCGAATTCCCCACCATCGGTGAACCTGGTTGAGGCATTGACCATCACCACTGCAGAATCTACTTCGGCGAGGAATCGCTCGGCATTGACCTTATCTTCGGTGATGATGCTCTCGGTATGACTGGTTGAATACTGAGCAATGTGCTCTAGAGCATCATCGAAAGAATCAACTACCTTGACAGCCAGTTCCAAAGACAAATACTCAGTAGACCAGTCGTCAGCTGTTGCTGGAATGGCCTTGGGGAATACTTCACAGACTGTTTCATCACCGTGGATGATCACTCCTGAGTTATCTAGTTCTTGCAGGATTGGAACAAGTAGTTTCTCGACTGCATCTTTATGAATCAGGAGTGTCTCTAGTGCATTACAAACAGTTGGTCTCTGGACTTTTGCGTTCTTTATGATCTCAACGGCATACTCAAGCTTGGCTGTTGCATCTAAGAAGATGTGAACCACACCGTCACCGGTTTGAATAACTGGAACCTTTGATTCTTCAATCACGGCGTGAATAAGTGATGCACTTCCTCTTGGGATTAATACATCAATCAAACCGGTTGCCTTCATCATGGCGGAGGCACCATCGCGACCAAACTCATCAACACTTTGAACTGCTTCTGGGTTGCAGTTGTTTTGACTTAGTGCATCTTTCAAGATCTGAACTAAAACCGCATTGGTGTTCTGGGCTGCTGAGCCACCGCGGAGAATAATTGCACTTCCGGTCTTTAGCGCCATACAGGCAATGTCAATGGTGACATTGGGTCTTGCTTCATAGATTGCACCAATAACACCGAAAGGAACTCGAATCTCTTTGAGATGTAGTCCATTGGGTCTAGTGATATCCCTTACTGTTTCACCAATTGGATCAGGAATGTTGATGAGTTCGGCGATTGCAACTCTGAGGGATTCGATTCTGGCAGCTGTAAGTCTTAATCTGTCTTGCAGGCTACTGCTCATCTGAACAGCTTCAGCGTTATCTAGATCAACTTGGTTAGCGGCAAGGAGCTCAGCAGTTCGCTCTGCGAGCAATACCGAAACTGATTTCAGAACCTCATTCTTTTCAGCGGTGGTGAGTAGCCCTATGCTCTTTGAAGCAGCTTTGGCTTGTTGGATTAGATCTAATGCTGACATTAGTTCTCTTCCATGCCCTGGAACCAGGTTCCAACTCGATCGCCTTTTAGTACTGCTTCAGCATTGCCAATGGAAGTAAGGATTACGGTAATGCCAGCATCTGTTGCAGTTCTAGCTGCACCCAGTTTGGTTTCTGCACCACCTGTACCAACAGCACTGGTTGAACCACCAAGTTTGATTGAACTTAGATCATCCCTAGGTTCAACCCATTCAATCTTCTGCGCACCTTCTTCGGTTGGTGGTCTGTCGTAGAGAGCATCAACATCCGAGAGCAAAATTAAAGCATCTGCATCAACCAAAATTGCAACGAGTGCCGCAAGGCGGTCGTTATCACCGAATCGGATTTCGGCTGTGGCAACAGTGTCATTCTCATTCACAATCGGAAGAACTTTTAGTTCTAGCAATTTGTTGATGGCCAACTGAGCATTCGTGCTGGTCTCTTCTAGTTCTAGGTCTTGTGCTGTTAGCAGTACCTGGCCGGCAAGAATGTTGAATCGTTCTAGGCTGGCTTGGTATTTGGCCATCAGTCTTGATTGGCCAACTGAAGCTAAAGCTTGAGAGGTGGCAAGGTCAGTTGGTTTTGACTCAAAAGACAGCAGTGGCATACCGGTTGCAATAGCACCTGAAGTAACAAGAACTACTTCTTGACCGTTCTGAATTGATTTAGCGATTGCCTCGACTAGTAGATCTAGGTTTTTGGAGTTCTCTCCGGTAATTGAAGAAGAACCAACTTTGACAACAATGCGCTTAGCTTTAGGGATATCTCTGTGATCAGCTAACTTCATTGCTCGTCCTCTTGACCTTCTGCCTTTGCATCAGGGTCTTCAGTTGAGCCTATTTCATAGGTAACAGGTGCTGGGTTACCTTCTTTAGCCATCTCTTCACGCATCTTGGCTCTAGCGTCCATCATCTCTTGGTACTCACGGCGACGCTGGATGTTAGTTCTACGATCGTTTAGATCAAGTCTTGGGTCAGTTCCTCGAGGAGCAGCAATTAGTTCACCAGCAGAAGAAATAGTTGGCTCCCAGTCGAAGATGATTCCATCGCCTGGACCGATAACAACGGTAGAACCAGCAACAGCACCTGCTTTTAGCAGTTCATCTTCAAGACCAAGCTTGGCAAAGCGGTCACCTAGGTAACCAACTGCTTCTTCGTTGCCAAACATAGTTTGAGCAACCCAACGCTCAGGCTTAGTTCCAAGTACTCTAAAGAACTCTTCACCGCTTGACTCTTCCTTACGAACGATGAACTTGTTATCGTCCTTACGAGCGTGCAGCAGGTTGATTCTAGGCTTTGGTGGAATAGCTGCTTTGGCAGCTCTGTGAGCATTTACAAGTTCACCAAGTGCAAAGTTAAGTTCTCTAGTTCCCTCGTGGCTTACTGCTGAGATTAGGAATACACGGTATCCACGAGCTTCAAGCTCAGGCTTTACAAACTCTGCTAGCTCTCTACCTTCAGGAACGTCAATCTTGTTTAGAGCAATTAGCTGAGGGCGTTCGTTTAGCGGTAGTTCACCTTCTGGAACTTCGTAGGCAGCAAGTTCTTTCAAGATCAGATCTAGATCGCTAATTGGATCTCTACCTGGTTCTAGAGTTGCACAGTCCAAAACGTGCAGCAGCGCAGCACAGCGTTCAACGTGACGAAGGAACTTAAGTCCTAGACCCTTACCTTCGCTAGCACCTTCAATAAGACCTGGCACATCGGCAACGGTAAATCTAGTTCCACCAGCTTGAACAACACCTAGGTTTGGGTGCAGGGTTGTGAAAGGGTAATCAGCAATCTTTGGTTTTGCAGAGCTGATTGATGCAATCAGTGAAGACTTACCTGCTGACGGATAACCAACCAGTGCAACATCGGCTACTGATTTGAGTTCGAGAATAATCTCGCCCTTCCAACCAGGAACTCCAAGTAGTGCAAAGCCTGGAGCTTTACGCTTTGAAGATGCGAGAGCTGCGTTACCTAAACCGCCCTGACCACCTTCAGCAACGACAAGTTCGATACCTGGTTCATCAAGGTCGGCGATGATCTTGCCATCGGCAGATCTAACAACTGTTCCAACTGGAACTGGAAGAACAACATCTTTACCGGTTGCACCGTTTCTGAAATCTCCAGCACCATCGCCACCATCGCCACCGGCACGGTGAGAGTTGAAGTGAAAATCTAGAAGTGTTGTCACGTTTGGATCTGAAATTAGAGAGATCGATCCACCGTTACCACCATCGGCACCATCAGGACCAGCTAGTGGCTTGAACTTTTCACGCTTAACTGAAATACAACCATCGCCGCCATTTCCGGCGCGTAGGTGAAGAGTCACTTGGTCTACGAATGTAACCATGATTGACTCCTTCCTTAAACACAGAAGGCGAGCACTTTGGCTCGCCTATCTGATAAAAACTTTATGCGTTGGTTTTTTGCGAACCTTACGCAGCAACAACGATGTTGACGACCTTGCGGCCACCCTTTTCACCGAACTGTACTGAACCTGCAGCTAGTGCAAATAGAGTGTCGTCCTTGCCACGGCCTACGTTACGACCTGGGTGGAAGTGTGTGCCACGCTGACGAACAATGATTTCACCTGCGTTAACTTCTTGACCTGAGTAGCGCTTAACACCTAGACGCTGTGCGTTAGAGTCGCGACCGTTTCGGGTTGAGGAAACACCTTTTTTGGATGCCATTTGCTAGCTCCTTACTTGATCTCTGTGACCTGGACACGGGTTAGGTCAGCGCGGAAACCCTGACGCTTCTTGTAACCGGTCTTGTTCTTGTACTTCTGGATAACAATCTTTGGACCACGAAGGTTACCTAGGACAGTTGCAGTTACCTTTACCTTGGCTAGAGCCTCAGCTTCGTGTGT
>Ga0209084_1000066_pt1 | contig 101393 bp, 195 predicted proteins | sample C_130820_MF_Meta_FD_187309 | JGI IMG/M metagenome (GOLD analysis project Ga0209084, IMG submission 187309) | Freshwater microbial communities from Lake Croche, Canada to study carbon cycling - C_130820_MF_MetaG (SPAdes) (version 2) | ecosystem: Environmental > Aquatic > Freshwater > Lake... | reverse complement strand
TAACCTCATTTTCATAATTATTATCAGTTTTTACAAAAGATAACTTCTTCCCTGGCATATCCGCTGGATCAGGAAGATAAATGTTTAAATATTGTGCAATTGGACATTCTACAAATAAATAAGTATCAGTAATTGATGCAGTAAATGAATTAGCAACAAAGTCAGATAAAGTTAAATTTCTATAAGACTCTTGTGATGCAGATGAAGAAGCTAGATTATTTAGGTATTTGAAATTACCATCTACTTCTGATACAGAAAGACGTGTTTCTTTGTCTTCTCTTAATGTTAGTGAGTGCGTTCCTGGATATATCATAATGTATATATTAAATTATTTTATTATTTTTTTCTAAAAAATTTGGTAGTTTAGAAAACTTTTGTATCTTTGTACTCTAATAACGAAACAATATGGGTTCAGGTATAATAGTTGGGATTTTCATCGGATATATGATCTGGGGAAGAAAATAAAAAAAAGTTAAAAAAGATTTGGTAGATTAAAAAAGTCACCGTATCTTTGTAAAACAAATGAGAGAAACAAACTTTCAAAAAAATTGAAAAAAAAGTTAAAAAGGATTTGGTAGATTAAAAAATTGTCCTTATCTTTGTCAAACAAAAATAAAATGGTCTGTTCGTCTAGCGGGAAATCACTTCGGTGGCAGGACGATAATCTCAAGTGTCCTGGTATATGGAGAGGTTGTAAACATGGGTTCGAATCCCTTACAGACTACTGCAGTGTTAAGACACTAAAAGGTAAGCTTTGTGAACAAGTAGTTAGTAAACTAGATAATAATTTAATATTCTAGTATGAAGTACAGAATAGGTTTTAATCTTGTTATTCAAAATACAAATACTAGTAAATGTATTAGAATTGGGTTCGAGTCCCTCACATTGTTCTAAAATAAATGAAAAAAGATTTGGTAGATTGAAAAAGTTATCGTATCTTTGTCAAACAAAATAAGAGTGGTACGTGTTTTAATTCCGACACTCTTCGGTCTGTTCGTCTAGCGGTTCACTTCGGTGATAGGACATTTCCTGATTACTGCGTAATGGCATTGAAGGAGAAAACATGGGTTCGAATCCCTTACAGACTACAAATAAAATATATCGCGGGATAGAGCAGTTGGCAGCTCGTGTGGCTCATAACCATAAGGTCGGAGGTTCGAGTCCTTCTCCCGCTACTAAGTGTAAATGTCATTTCTGTAATGTTGACAAGTTGGTACTTCTTATACAAGTATTCATCTTTAGTGTAATCAAATCACGACACTTCGGTCTGTTCGTCTAGTGGATACTTACTTCGGTAAGTCAGGACGTCTCCCTTCGAAGGAGGTAACATGGGTTCGAATCCCTTACAGACTACAATAAAATCTAGGTAGGCAACTACTTATCGGTCTGTTCATCTAGCGGATACTTACTTCGGTAAGTCAGGATGGGTCGAGGTCCTTCGGGGCGTCGGGTCACGCGGGTTCGAATCCCGCACAGACTACTAAAATTAAGACTCAATGAGCTGACACATTCTAGCTCGCGATGCTACCTTATGGTAGTAAGCCAGTGAAAGCTATAACATCCAAGTCAAAATAGAATGAGGTAATCAACTGCCTGTAATAGGGTCTTAATTTTTTATATTGGAGTAGCGGCTTAAGGTAGCTTACATATTTATTTTTTAATTGTAAATTATGTTATAAAAACCATTGGTTGGCAGGGTTCGAATCCCTCCTACTCCTAAAAGTAAAAATAATAAACAACTTTTTATTATAATTTTCATATAATAAGAAAAATTATCTAAAAAAGATGTTTAAAAAATTTACAAATGCTGACAAAATATTATTTGTAGCGGCATTTTTGTCTCTAATTTACTCAGAAGCTATATTTTTTCTGGGAGATAAAGAACATGGAATTTTTGTGGGACTTTGGGTACCTTCAATATTAATATTTGGAATTTATCTGAAACTAATACAAAAAAATAATAATAAAGATGTCTAGTTTAGTAGAATATTTACCTTACTTTGCAGGATTTATATCAGTGTTATTTGTAATCGGATTTTTATTTGCATTAGGAGAAAAATTCGCAAGTGATCTTGATAAAGATCAAAAAGAAAAATTAAAAAATAAAGTAAAATAATTTCGGTAGTTTAAAAACTTTAATTATCTTTGCTCTATAATAAAAACAAAATAGAATACGTTCTTTGAAAATATTGTATTATCCAACTAATCACTTCGGTGGCTAGTAAAATGATAATCGGCGGTGTATCGTCGTTAAATAAACTACGAAAGTAGGCTAAAGTGGAATCAACGTTAAATGGTTCTGCGGCTTGTAAGAGCTCGAGTACACAAGTGAGATATTACTCAACCTTCAGTATCGAGGGTAACACTGTAGAAAAAGTGGTTGAGTAACTTGGCAATGTGGATTGTCCAGTTGAGGTGGGAACACCAATAAGAATAACTCATAGGATTTTTGCGAGAATTATGGCTCCAACCATATGATTGCGACTTCCAATATAAGAGGTGGCTTAAAACCGAAAGGTAATGGTAGAGAACAGGTGGTGCTGCTACTATCCCTACTAAACATCTACCAAGGTGTTAGTTTGAAGTTGTCTTAAAATATGGAGACTGGGAGGTTTCACGGAGGAGTTTAGTATTTCGTTGTTCAAAAGATAACGAAGCTTATGACAGACCACTTCTTCGACATATCCACAACACTAAAGCAATTTACATTTGAAGTAAAATTTAAAAACTAAAAAGCAAAAGTGTCTGTCAGGTATCAACGAAAGTTGACTACACACTAGGGAGCTGTTCCCTGGACGTCAAGATCGCAAGTTGAGACGTATTCTTACCAAAAACCTCTATGGAGTCGAATCCAGAGTCAGTTCGCAAGATTGAAGAGAGTTAAGTAATAAGAGAGTAGTTGATGCCTCAAGAAGTGATTAGTCTAACTAATCGTCAATGAGTGTTATAACCCAAAAGGTTATGGAAACGAAGAGAAAAAATAATTCTTCAAAAGACACTTAATAATAGATGTATTCTCAGTCTTTTATATTCAAACAACAAGCGCAAAATAAAAACCCTTAACTTTGGTTAGTTAGGGGATTTTTTATTTATGATAAAGAATAAACTTTTTTAAACTTTTGTATATAAATAGAAGTGTCTGGAATTATCCACACATTAAAAAAAAATAAATTAAAAATGAAAAAAATTTTATTGATTTTAGTAGCAGCTTTAGGCTTAACAGCAACTGCTCAAACAGGATTTAAAAAATCTGACAAATTTGTTGAAGGTTCAGTATCTTACACAAAAGTAACAGGTAGTGATGCAACTTACACACTTGCACCAACTGTTGGTTATTTCGTAACAGAAAAAACTGCATTAGGAGTTTCTTTATCAACAACAAAAAATGTAACTAACACAACTTCTGTTGGTGTATTTGCTAGACATTACTTCTTAAATGTAGGACAAAACTTTAAAGTTTATTCTCAATTAGGATTTAATAATAATAGTGGTACGGATGTTAAATCTTATGTTTCTGCAGATTTAGGATTAGGTTTAAACTATTTTGTAACTAAAAACTTAGCACTTACTACAAGTTTAACAAGTTTAGCTAGTTACAATGACAAAACTTCTACATTTAATGTAGGCTTTGACGGTGTTAAAAACCCATTTACTACAGAAACACCTACATTTGGAGTAATCTACAAATTCTAATAAATAACTTTAGAATAAAATTAAAAAAGTCGAAACTTAGTTTCGACTTTTTTATATTATATACATATGGAACATAAACTAATAAATCAATTCTTAGACGAAATTAAACTACTTTATCCAAGTAATATAGTTTATTTAGATTATCATTATAAATCAGATATTACAAATTTGATACCAATAGGTCCGATTCTAATTATAGACTCTGGACACTCTGCATATGAATTAGAGCTTAGTAGCTTACATTATACTGATACTGAAGGTGATCTAGTAATAGAACAATGTAAAAAAATATTTATTCAATATAGAAGACAACATACATTACAACAACTAGTATAACAAATATGGAACAAGAATTAAACTACGGAATTATGCCAGGAGAAACTTGGCAACACTACAAAGGTGGTAAATATAAAATCATCACTTTAGCAAATCACACAGAAACTAAAGAACCTTTAGTTATTTACCAATCATTATCATTTGGATCGACTTATGCGAGACCACTTTCAATTTGGTGTGAAACTGTTGAGAATAAAAGAGGTGGAATTGAACAACGATTTATAAAAATAGAGGAATAAATGGCAGATTTATTATTGGGTCTTCAATGGGGAGATGAAGGAAAAGGAAAGATTGTAGATGTTTTGACCGCAAGATATGACATTGTTGCAAGATTTCAGGGTGGTCCCAATGCGGGACATACGTTGGAGTTCGATGGTATCAAACACGTACTTAGAACTATACCCTCTGGTATCTTTCATAAAAACACAGTAAATATAATTGGTAACGGTGTTGTACTTGATCCAGTTGTATTTAGACAAGAAGTAGAAGCTTTGGCCAAGTTTGATATGGATGTTAAGAAAAGACTTCTTATATCAAGAAAAGCTCACTTAATTTTACCAACACATAAACTTTTAGATGCCACTTCTGAAGTAGCTAAAGGTAAAGATAAGATAGGATCAACTCTTAAAGGAATCGGACCTACTTACATGGATAAAACAGGAAGAAATGGAATCAGAGTTGGTGATCTAGAACTACCAGACTTTCATAAAAGATGGACTAAATTAGAAAATAAACATAATGAACTTATAGATAGTGGAGTTATCAAGCAATTCAATACTAACTATGAAGATATGGAAGAAGAGTTCTTAGATGCACTTGCTTATCTAAGACAATTTACTTTTATTGATAGTGAAGAGTATTTACACCAAGCTCAAAGAGAAGGTAAATCAATTTTATGTGAAGGTGCACAAGGTTCATTATTAGATGTTGATTTTGGAACATATCCATTTGTTACTTCTTCTAATACAACTGCTGCGGGAGCTTGTACTGGATTGGGAATTGCACCTAATAAAATCAAAGATGTTTATGGTATTTTCAAAGCTTATACAACAAGAGTCGGAAGTGGGCCATTTCCTACAGAATTATTTGATGAATTAGGTGAAAAAATGGCTAAGATCGGTAACGAATTTGGTTCTGTTACTGGTAGAGCTAGAAGATGCGGGTGGTTAGATTTAGTTGCACTTAAATATTCTTGTCAAATCAATGGTGTTACTGAACTTATGATGATGAAAGGTGATGTACTATCAGGATTTGATAAAATAATGATTTGTACAGGTTATAAATATAAAGGTGAGATAATTACTCACTTTCCTTATAACATTGAACCAGAGAACTTAGAACCTATTTACATAGGGTTTGATGGTTGGTCAGAAGATATAACTAAGATAACCGATTTTGATTGTTTACCTGAGGAATTAAAAGAATATATTGAGTTTATAGAAAACGAATTAGAAACACCAATTAAGATAGTTTCAGTTGGACCTGATAGAACACAAACAATATTAAGATAAAAAAAGAGAGCAAATGCTCTCTTTTTTATTTACTAAATAATTTACTTGTTGTTCTCATCTCTGCGATGTCTTTTATAACATCAACTTTCTTATCTTCTGGATAATTACTTCCATAAATTGCGACTATATCATTACCTTGAATTGTAATTGCATACCCATAACGATCAACTGTCAACGCGGATCTCAGCGTATTCATTTTATTAAATGGTCCACGAACTGTATTTGGACTAAAATAAGATGGTAAAACATAATCCGATAAACCAACCTTAACATTACCTACTAAAGTTACAACATAAAGATTATTTTGAACAGCATCACATAATTCACCTGCCCAAAAAATACCATTATTATCTAAATACCACTTATTTATATTAGGATTTCCAATCATCTCTAACAATTCATGACATAAACATTGTGCAACGGTCATTGTCGTATTATCTTTATATAAAACTACACCACCATATTGTATAATAGTTTTTGCAAAAACTTTACCAATTGCACTACCAGAATTATCAAAGTGATATCCTAATGCACCTGCAGAATCTGTTGTATCCAATATAAAAATAGTATTCGGTAAAATGTTTCTCGAATTATAGGTTGATGCAACTAATTGTATAGGTTGTAAAGTCCAATCATTACATAAAGCAGATAGATAAGTATTGATTGCTTTAATCATTTTTGTGAACTGATCTGTAGTTACTACTGTACTTAGGTTTATAACAGGATAATTTTTCATAAATTTTTATGTTTCTTTTATATATTATTTTTAAAATATATAAACAAATCAAAAAATAATCCATATATTTGCAGTATGAAAATGAAAAGATTATATAACTTACATCATAGCACGCAGAAATCTGGGTCGTAAGAGTATGTCTAAATATAACCAATTTTAAACATAAACCCAGATTATAATGATCTGGGTTTTTTATTTAACTAAAAAAATATATTATAAAATGGAAATTAAAACAAGTAAAACATACAAAGGTACAAGAATAGTTTTTGGTGAAATCGCTAGAAACAAAAGAAGATTATTAAATCAAATGATAGAGGTTTTAGAATCTTATGGTTATCAAGAAATGATGATCCCAGTTATTCAACTAACTGAAACATTCGCTAGTAAAGTAGGTGAAGAAAATAATAACATGATGTACACATTTACCGATAGAGGTAACAGAGACATTTGTTTAGCACCGGAATATACATCTATAATCCAACAGTTGGCAAATGAAACATTTAAAATGACAAAAGATGTAAAATTATTTTACATTGGAGAATGTTTTAGAGGAGAGCGTCAACAAAAAGGTAGATGGCGTCAATTTACACAATTTGGAGTTGAAGTAATAAATCCGAGAAAGGATTATAGTGAAGAGATGTTAGAAATCTCTAAAAAACTAATTGAACTGGTTACTGATAATTATGAAGTAAACTTAGACGCAACAAGAGGTTTAGATTATTATAAAAATGGAAAAGGCTTTGAAATTTCATGTCCTGAGTTAGGTGCAGCAAAACAAATTTGTGGAGGAGGAGAATATGAAGGAGGAATTGGTTTTGCAATTGGAATTTGTAGATTGTTGTTACTAAAATAGTAATTTGTTGAATAATTTTTTTAATATATATAATAAAAATTATTCAACAATGAAAAAAGGTAGTTTTGATAGTAAAATACTTTATTATGCAAAAAAAATAAAAGCAATACATTTATTAGGAAGTAAGTGTAAAATGTGTGGTGATAAAGATATATTCAAACTATGTTTTCATCACAGATCTGATAAAGAGATTGAAATGAGTAGATTTAAGTATCAATCTTGGTCAAAGATAGAAAATGAAATTAAAAAGTGTGATCTTCTTTGTCACAATTGTCATATTGAATTTCACTTTGGTAGTGAACCTATTGACAATAGATTTAAAGTAAATAAAAATCTATTTTTAGAATACAAGGATGAATTCTCTTGTAGTATATGTGATTATAATAAATGTCAAAGTTCACTACACTTTCATCATAAAAGTGATAAATTATTTACACTTGCTAAGGTATCAGTATCATATAAGAATATATTTGACATACATGATAATATTCTAAAAGAATTGGATAAGTGTACTGTTGTTTGTGCAAATTGTCACTATAGAATACATACACATGTTGATTTTTATTATGATAACAAAGATAAAATATTATCAAAAGTAAATAATATGCCGGAAAATAGACCTAAAATAGATCGCGATTTAACAATTAAAATGTATAATGAGGGAAATAAACAAAGTGATATTGCTAGATTTTTCGGATGTGATAGAGCAACAGTTTGTAAAATAATAAAAGAATTTAATATACCTAAAATAAAACTAAAAGATGAAATTATTAAGTTATCAAATGAAAAATTTAGTAGAATGGAAATTTCAAAAAAATTAAATATAAGTTATAGTATAGTTAAATACCATCTAGGAAAAACAAAATAATTTTTTATTATATAAAAAAAGTTGTATATTTGTAGAACAATAAGGCGGAATGGCTGAGTGTTAGGCGAGGGACCGCAAGTTCCTACACAGAGGTTCGATTCCTTTTTCCGCCTCATATCTCAGGTGCCGGTAAAGCCTCTTTCCCTCGTGGAAACGTAACCGAGGTGGATAGACCTTCCCGCGAATGGAAGGTTGAGCTCCACCATTTAGAAAGAAAAATCCCAAAAGTTAGTTCTTTTGGGATTTTTTTATTATCTTTGCACTATGAAAACTTTACTAATACATGCGGAAGATACCACGACTGATTTCTTATCAACAATTTATGAGGGTAAAGACTGGACTATTGTTAAGAAAAACATTGGAAAATCAAAACTTAAAGCTTTAATAAAAGATAATGATATTATTGTGATGATGGGTCATGGAACAGAAAAAGGTTTAGCTGACGCAGACTTCAACTTTATAATTGATGGTAGTTATATTTATTTACTAAAAGATAAGATAAATATTGGTATCTGGTGTAACGCAGACCAGTTCTTTAAAAAACACAGTCTTAAAGGACTAGCAACTGGTATGATTATCTCTGACTATATGGAAGCTAACTTGTATTGTATTGATGCCACTTATAGTGAAATTGATGAATCAAACTTTAAGTTTGCTCAAGCTGTTAAACACTCATTAGTCTTGGAAGATTTAGAACTGACTAAAGAGAAAATACAGGAAACATATGAAGTAAAAGATGGAGTTACTGAATTTAACCAAAAGAATATATACTTTTTTGGTGAGGATTTAGTTTTCCCAAAAAAATCAAAAATACACGACTAAAATGGGAGAAATAACATTAGAACAAAAATTAAAAGATTTACTTATCTCTACTTATGAAAAAGTAGGAGATAAAATAAAAAGTCCTGGTAGACAAGGTTTGACACCAGAACAGATAGTAGAAGAGCTAAAAAATGATACCGAGATAGGAATGGAATATTACAGAAGTATTATCAACTTGACCGTTGAACTTTTAATGAGAGATAGAATACATTTAGATGAACGAAGAAATGAAAAGATAAATGAATTACTCAATAAACGATAACGGTGAAATTGTCTGTATGTCTGCAAATAAAACACCAAAAGTAAGATGGGAAACTCTTACATTGGCACAAGTAAATGCAGAATACCTAAACAAAACATATCCTAAAAAAGATACAACATTAGTAGCTTATAGATGTGATCAGTGTGATTATTATCATTTAACAACTAAATATAAAGATATATAAGAAATGGAAGAAAAAACAGACATTGGTATAATAAAATCAAAAAAACATAAATTACACAAGAAGATATACAAAGAGTATAAATCCGCATCCCATAGAGAGATATGGGAAGGTTTAAGAGATAACTTTATCTTTGGTTTCTTAGGAGCTACCTTAGTAGTTTTCATCGCAACCAGAACAGATATAGCAGTTTTAATTGGTTATCTAGTTTACTATTTCTTTATGGGAAAAATTGTAAATAGACCAAAATATGTAACAGATTTAGGAAAACTTATTGTCTTTCCAATACCATCTGCACTTGGTGCATTTGCTGGATATAAAATATCCTTAATTTTAATAGACGTAATTAAACATTTCTTATGATTATAAATATAGATTTTGACGGATCCTGTGTAACTCATTCTTATCCACTAGTTGGAAAAGATATTGGTGCAGTACCGGTATTAAAAAAATTAGTTGAAAAAGGACATCAACTAATTTTGTTTACAATGAGAGGTGAGAATTCACATCTTAGAGAAGCAGTTGATTGGTTTAAAGAAAATGATATTCCTCTTTACGGAATAAATACTAATCCAACTCAGAGATCTTGGACTAATTCTCCTAAATCACACGCAGATTTAATCATAGACGATACGGCAATTGGTTGTCCTTTAATTCATAATTGGGAATACTCTAGAAATCCTTATATAGACTGGGTTAGAATGGAAGAGCTTTTGATACAAAGTAATATATTATAAAAAAACCACTCATTGAGTGGTTTTTAAATTTTAATCCATTTATTATCGTAATTTAAAACAAAACTACCAACAAAATATTCACCTTTACTCCATTCATTTGGTGCAATAAGTGATAAGGTTTTTTCACCATCAAAATCATATAAGTGATACTTACCACCTATAATCGGTTCAAAAGAAATCTTTGATTCCCACAGCATTATAGACATATTATATTCTTCATATAACCTTTCTGCTTTCTCTAAGAGTTCCAAACGTTCTCTATCAAAAACTTCATACATCTTTTTTGCGGCTAGATTTTTTATCTTTGGTATATCCGGTAAATCAAAGGATGGTGCACTAACACTGGTTGGATATGATCTTAACTTAGCATCATAACCATTTTCTTTCGTCCAAACAACTGCATCGGGTTTCTTCTCCATATTATCTTACAATTATTGAACCTGATAATTTTTCAACTATATATTTCTCATCGCATCTTCGTGTAACTATAAGTATATATTCACCTGGTTGCACGTTTGAGAACTTATAGGTATAATCAATTCCATTCTTAGATATACTTTTGCAATTTGAAGGTCTTTCAGTTGTAAAAGCCCAGAACATATCATGTCTATATCCATATGTCAAGAAATAAGGTTCTGTTATAGAGTATTCTACACCATTTATTTTCATTGTCAATTCATACTCTCTTACAATTCTCACTTCTGTATCTAAATCAGAATCATCACCAACTAGAAAAGTAGTATCTGTCATAGATAGTAACATTGTTTTAGCTTTTTTATTATAAGAAAGTAATGTTCCCATAACCTTTGTAGTTTGTGCAAAGGTTGTCATTATTCCAAGTAGGAATATAATTAGTATTTTATTTATCTTCATCATTTTTATCATCTTCTAAAAAATCTTCTCCTTTATAATTTGGATAGTTTTTATTCATATAATCAATTCCACTAACCCACAGTGCGACTGTTATTATAACCGCTGCAATACCTATTGAAATTATTAGTGTTTTCATAGTAATTATATGACTTTTATAAGATAAGTTTTTATTTATCTAGATATAATTTTTGTATCTTTGTACAATAATTATATATAATATAAATGAAAAATATAACACTTATCGGTGCTGGAATTATGAGTGCCACCCTAGGAACAATACTTAAACAATTAGACCCAGAATTAAATATACAAATCTTTGAAAGATTAGATTCTGCCGCAGCAGAAAGTTCTGATGCTTGGAACAATGCAGGTACTGGTCACTCCGCATTTTGTGAGTTAAACTACACACCACAAAAACCAGATGGTTCAATAAATCCAGATAAAGCAATCCAAATTGCAGAACAATTTGAGGTATCAAAACAATTTTGGTCTTACTTAATTAAGAATAACTTAATTGTCGATCCTTATCAATTTATTAGAAAAAGTCCACATATGAGTTTTGTATGGGGTCAAGATAATGTAGATTATCTAAAAACAAGATATAATACTTTAAAACCAAATCCTTTATTTCAAGATATGGAATTCTCACAAGACTTTGATACAATCAAATCTTGGGTTCCACTTGTTATGGAAGGTCGTGATGAAAATCAAAAAGTTGCTGCTACTAAAAATGAAATTGGTACTGACGTAAACTTCGGTAACTTAACAAGAAGTATGTTCGATTATCTTAAATCACAAGATGGTGTTGAATTACATTTTAATCACGAAGTAAAAAAACTAAAAAATAAAGAAGGTAAATGGATCATTAAAGTTAAAGACCTATCTACCGATGAAAAAAGAAAGATAACATCAGACTTTGTATTTATTGGTGCTGGTGGTGGCTCACTTCCTTTATTAGAAAAATCTGGTATTCCAGAAATTGAAGGATATGGTGGATTTCCAGTTAGTGGCCAATGGTTACGTTGTACTAATAGAGAAGTTATTGAACAACATCACGCCAAAGTATATGGTAAAGCAGGAGTTGGTGCACCACCAATGTCTGTTCCTCACGTAGATAGTCGTATGATAAATGGTAAAAAAGAATTACTTTTCGGACCTTATGCCGGATTTTCAACGAAGTTCTTAAAAAATGGTTCTTATTGGGATTTATTTACTTCAATCAGATTGAACAACATCATACCAATGATTGGTGCTGGCTTAAAAAACATTCCACTAACAAAGTATCTAATTGACCAAGTTCGTCAATCTGGTGCAGATAGATTGATGGCTTTAAGAGAATATGTCCCAACTGCAAAATCAAAAGACTGGGTTTTAGAAACTGCAGGTCAGAGAGTTCAAGTAATTAAAAAGAATGAAGAAGGACAAGGTATATTAGAATTCGGTACAGAAGTAATTACATCTGCAGATGGAACAATTGCTGGTTTACTAGGAGCTTCTCCTGGTGCGTCAACAGCAACATCTATTATGCTAGATCTAATCGAAAAATGTTTTAAGAATGAAGACTGGAAAGAAAAATTAAAAGAAATGATTCCTTCTTACGGACAATCTTTGAATGATAATAAAGAATTGTGTGAAGAAGTTAGAAAAAATAGTTCAGAAATTTTGAAATTAGAAAAATAATCGTATCTTTGTATAAATAAAATAAATAACTATGAAAGTATATCAAGCCTCTAAACTTGCAGCTGGTGTAAGTAAAGTATTTCCTCACAAAATTACAATAACCGATAACTCTGTTACAATTACAGAGCCTGGATTATTTAGTAACAAAGAGAAAACAATTCCTTTTTCTAAGATCGCTTCAGTGAATATTGATAGTCCACTAATTGGATTTTCAACAATTACAGTTGAAACAACTGGTAACGATAGTTTAACAATCAATGGATTTACCAAAGATGAAGTTAGAGAAATGAAACAAATAATTTTAGGTAAAATATAATGTTAGATGTAAATAGACAGAAAGAGTTAGATCAAATTATCAATCTTCACAGAGATTGGGTAAGAGGTGAAACGTTTGAAGATACTAAACTAGTTTTAGAAAATTCTTCTGACGAGAGAATCTCATACCTATTAGAAACTGCTGATATGAAGATGAAGTATGAAATGATTATTACTATTTTAGATACGTTTGATACACACCGTAGTAGAAAACTTTTACTACCTTATACAGAATTCTTATCTTTTATCAAAGAAGTAAATCGCGGTAAAAATTTAAGAGAAGTTTATGAAGAACTTTACTTCATGGCTTTAGAGCAAATTAAAACAAAATATATTCCAATGTCTGGAATAACAACAAACATAATATAAATGTATTTATTTGGATCACACCTTATCAAAAAATTATTTAGTGACTTTAGAGAACCTAAAGATATTGACTGGGTTACCAATGATATAACTAAATTAAAAAAATCTATTGTAGGTAAAGAAGAATACTATTTTATTCCAAATACACCTGATAGAGAAATGACTGCTAATGAGATTTATACTTTAAAAGTAAGTCACGCAATTTATGACATCAATTGGAAGAAAACTATGTCTGACATTAGATTTCTACAAATGAAAGGTTGTAAAGTAATACCATCTTTTCTTACTCAGTTAAGAGAACATTGGATAAACGTTCACGGAGTACAAAATCGAACTGATTTTGAAGTTAAACCAGGTAAGTTCTTTGATGATAGAGTTAAAAGAAAAGTAAATCATGATGATTTACATAAGATGTTAAATCCTGTACCAACTTATCTGAAAATGATTGTAAATGATCTAAATCCAAGTCCGGAAAAGTTCTTCGATGATCTAACAGAAGATGAAAGAAAGGAAGTTCTTTATGAAGAAGCATTTGTAATTGCAATAGAAAGATTAGGTAATTTACCGACAAAGGCTGCTTATAATATGGCACAACAAAATTTAGTAACAAGATTACATCCAGTTTGGATAGCAGATTTTATTATCGAACATTGGAATGATTATTACTGGAACGCAACAAATTCAAAATTTTACGAACAATATAAAACAATAAAAAATTAAAATAATGGGAATTTTTACAAGAGAACAAATTATTGAAAAAGTTAAAGAAAAAGATACTAACTTTTTCTACGAAATCTACAATGGTGAAGTAGAAGGTAAATACTATGCAGGGTTACATAAGGAAGTACCAACTGTTTACGATCAACACTATGGTGATGGAAACGAATGGACAATTGCCTTACACTTTATTGAGTGTAATATGTATGTTCTTTTAGAAGGTTCATACTCTTCTTGGGATTCTCCAGATTGGGATTCCGTTTCACATGCAGAGCCATATGAATACACAGAAACAAGATTTAAAGAAGCAACGTTAGAATATATAAGAGACAAGAAACTTAATGAAATCTTAAAAAACGAAGAAAACTAATATGAAACCAACATCAGGAATAGCAGTGGATGGATCTGCTAGATCCAATCCAGGACCCGCAGGATATAAGGCAGTCGACTTAGCAACAGGGAAAGAACTTTTCAATGTAAACATTGGTGACTCAACGAATAACATTGCTGAGTTTATCGGGCTAGTTCACGCGATCGATTATGCAATTAAAAATGGATATACTCATGTTTATTCAGATAGTCAAACTGCAATTGCTTGGGTTAGAAACAAGAAATCAAAATCAACATTAGTTTCTAATATTAAAACTGAACGTTCAATAAATTTAATGAATAGAGCAGAGAATCATCTTTCTAAACTACCTGGTTATTTTAAACTAGTTCACAAATGGGAAACCGGAAAATGGGGTGAGAATGAAGCAGACTTTGGATATAAATAAAAAAAAGAGACTTAAATAAGTCTCTTTTTTATTTTTAAATTTATTATAGATTATAAAGTTACCGTTGTATATGTTATATATAAATATATTGTTCCATCACCAGCTGTAGGATTACCATTACTCGTCTGGAAAAGAAGAGGTGAATTTGTTGGTAAGGCTGCAGAAATGGTTGTACTAGGCAACATATTTGTAATAATAGCATTTTCACTCGCCTGACCAAGAGAGTTTGGATTAGTATAAAGTACTAAAGCATTTCCGTATCTTATATTAGTAATAATATTTGTAGAATACGTAGAACCTCCTGGTATATACCTAATTATGGCACTTTGAACAAGTAATAATTTTCCTGATCCAGGTGCAGGTATTAATTCTACAGGAGCTGTATATGAGGTTAGTATTTCAGCAGATGTTATTGTTTTTTTCAAAACACTTACAATTGATGCAGTAGCTGATGCCAAGATTGTGTTTATAGATGCAATTGATGCAGTCGCTGATGCCAAACCAGTAGTTAAAGTACCAATCGATGCAGTTGCTGATGCTAAATTTGTGTTTAAAGTACCAATCGACGCAGTCGCTGAAGCAACATTTGTATTTAAAGTACCAATCGACGCAGTAGCACTAGCAACATTTGTGTTTAAAGTAGCAATTGACGCAGTTGCAGATGCTAAATTTGTGTTTAAAGTAGCAATCGACGCAGTCGCTGAAGCAACATTTGTATTTAAAGTAGCAATCGACGCAGTAGCACTAGCAACATTTGTATTTAAAGTATCAATCGACGCAGTTGCAGATGCTAAATTTGTGTTTAAAGTAGCAATCGACGCAGTAGCACTAGCAACATTTGTATTTAAAGTAGCAATCGACGCAGTAGCACTAGCAACATTTGTATTTAAAGTACCAATTGACGCAGTTGCAGATGCTAAATTTGTGTTTAAAGTAGCAATTGACGCAGTTGCAGATGCTAAATTTGTGTTTAAAGTAATAACAGATGCAGTTGCAGATGCTAAATTTGTGTTTAAAGTAATAACAGATGCAGTTGCAGATGCTAAATTTGTGTTTAAAGTAATAACAGATGCAGTTAAACCAGCAACATTACTTTCCAACATCATAACATCATCCTCCAACATCATAACTGATGCAGTTAAACCAGCAACATCTAAATGTTCTAAAGCAGCTAACGCTACTAGTGAAGCAGATAATCCTGCATCAAATGCAGTTAAATTTGCAACGGAGTTTGTTAGTCCCGTTAAGTAATCTTGTACGTAGCGAAAGTTATTATCCATTTCTTCAACAGTTAATCTTCCATCATGTCCTATTCTATAAGTAATTGCCATATTTTTAAATTATTTTTATAAACTATATATTAGTATTTTTATATGATTTTTATCTATTTTAGTAAATTTTATATTTTTTTTACTATCTTTGTACCAAATTAAAACTATTTATATGATAAAAAGACTTTTAATGGTAATTGTAGTACTATTTACTACAACCATTTATTCGCAAAATGACACAATTAAAACTTTAGATGAAGTTACAATAACTGCATCAAGGTTTAAATTAGAGTCTAGTTCTTCAAAAACAATACAGATGGACTCTGTGAAGAATTATTACTCACAAGAAACTCCATATTTCTTCTCAAAAACTCCTTCTGTAATATCACAAAGTGATAATGGTACACCATTTGGTTACTCTTATTTTACTTTAAGAGGTATGGGTCAAAATCGTATCAACTACACATTAAATGGAGTTCCTCTAAATGATGGTGAAGATTTATCAGTTTATACTTCTAATTATACCGACTTACTTAATAGTTTACGATCTGTTCAAATTACCAGAGGTGCTGGTGTATCTGCAAATGGGGCAAGCTCTTATGTTGGATTAGTCAATATGGATTTAACAAGTCCATTCGATAATAAATCACATGAATTTTCAAGTATGTTTGGTAGTTTTGACTCACGTAGAAACTCTTTTAAATATAATACAGGTGTTACTAAAAAAGGATTTGGTGCAACATTTAGATTATCCGAAACTTATACTAATGGTTTTAGAGACTTTTCTAACGGACAAAGTTATTCACTTTCAACATCACTTGGTTATCGTGATGAAGTAACATCAATTAGATTTAATGTTGTTTATGGATCTACTCAAAATGCACAATCTTGGTTAGCAGTTCCTGAGGGAACACCGGTAACGACAAATGTATTGGTTACTAATGGTAAACCACAATATGATAATTTTAAAAGTGGTATATACCAATTACAAATTGCTGGTAAATTTTCAGAAATTGCAATGTTTAATATGAGTACCTACCTATCAACAATCAATGGTAACTATGACTTCCCTGTAAAAGAACTTACTGGTGAAACATCAATATATAATTTGGAACTAAACGCAAAAAACTGGGGTGGTTTTTTCAATGTTAAATATAATAGTAATGGATTAGATGTTCAACCTGGACTTACTATAAATTCATTTGATAGAGAACATATAGGTTCAACACAAGGAGTACTGAATTACAATAATACTGGTTCTAAGTTTGATGCAACTGCTTTTATAAAAACATCTTATAAAATAGGATTACTTTGGATAGTAGAAGGTGATTATCAATTTAGAAGTACTGAATTCATTTATAGAAACTTAGACTTCAATGATAAAGGTAGATTATTTGAATATAAATTTAATAACTATTCATTTGGTATATCATATCAAAGTGAAATATTTAAACCTTATATAAGTTTTGGTAGATCTTCAAGAGAACCTAGTAGAACTAACTTATTTGGTTATAATGATAATCCACTTACTGTTTCTGATATTAATATTGTTAAACCTGAAACAGTAAATGACCTAGAATTAGGTACAAAAATTAAATATAAATACTTAACAGGTTCTACAAATATTTATACAATGTTTTTTACTAATGAAATAATTTCTATTGGTCAATTAAATTCGATGGGTATTGCACAAGGTACAAATGCACAGAAAAGTAATAGAATTGGTTTAGAAGGTGATTTAAAAGTAAATATTAAAAAGTTAGAAATAGGAACATCATTCAATCTATCAAAAAATAAAATTTGGTTAAATGATGTGAATAGTACTCCGGCACTGACACCAAATTTTACATCCAACTTATATACTAATTATACAATCAATAAAGTAAATATTGGAGTAAACTATAAATATGTTGCACAATCATTTTTAGATACAGACAATTTATTCATCTGTCCAGAATATCATCTACTAGATGCAAATATTGGTTATAAGTTTAAATCAAAACTTTCTTTCAATTTATTAGTAAATAATCTATTAAATAAAAACTGGACAACTGGTGGGTATTATGATGGGGTAAGAAACTTCTACTACACTGCAGGAACTAATGTTTATGCCACATTAAATTATAAATTCTAATGAACATAAAAAAAATATTAGATAGTTTTGAAATCTTTAATAAATGTGGTGATCTTTTAAAATTTCAACACTTACTAGAAAGTAAATTTGAAAAGTATGATAACACAATAACTGTAAATATTGGATCATTCAAATATCCAAATTACGTAAATCGAAAAGTTACAGGTATCGTAGATAATTCAACCTATCTTATCAATGAAGATGATGATTTTAGATTAGTTTATGATAAAGGAATTGAAATGTTTAATCTAACACTTAAAAATGGTATACTCGTTAGTGAGTCTGCCTTATTATCACCTCACTTAGCTGATAATAAAAGAGATCTAATAAAAGTAATTGAATTATTAAAAAATAAATTATATGAATCTAATAGAGATTATCGCAGTAATTTTTAGTTTATCATCTGTAATATTTGCAGTTAAAAATAATATATATACGTGGCCAACTGCAATAATAGGAGTTACTTTCTATAGTATATTCTTTTACCAAAATCACATTTGGGGAAATATGATTCTGCAAATTCCATTTCTTATACAATCAATTTATGGTTGGTCTAAATGGGATCTAATCGAAGATGATAAAGTTGAATGGTTAGAAAAACATGATAGAAACATATTAGCAATTTCTAGTTTTTTACTAACAACATTCATAACATTTATATTGATAATGAGTGGTGATAAATCACCTTACTTCGATGGTATAACAACGTCATTTAGTTTAATCGCAATGACACTTTTAGCAAAGAAAAAAATCGACACTTGGTTATATTGGATAATTGCAGATATTTTATTTATAATATTCTTCTTAAATGAAGAACAATATTTATCCTCAATAACTTACTTCGTATTTTTAATTTTAGCAATAATAGGTTTAAAACAATGGAAAAGAAATATAAAAACGGTTTAGTTTTAGGCAAGATGATGCCTTTGCATTTGGGTCACTTATACCTTATCGATACCGCAATTGAAAATTGTGAGCACGTACACATCATTGTATCACATAATAAGTCACAAACTATTCCAGGTGACGTAAGATACCTCGGACTAAAAAAAACGTACCAGAATAACCCTAACGTCACCGTATATCAATTTGATGATACAGGACTACCTCAACATGATTATGAATGTGCTTCATTAGAAGAATTCTATTCTTATTGGATACCACAGATATATAACTTGGTTGATGATTTAGATGTTGTATTTACATCAGAAGATTATGGTGATGGATTTGCAGAGTATTTAGGAGTAGAACATTTCTTAGTAGATAAAGAAAGAAGTAAATTTCCAGTATCCGGAACTGCAGTTAGAGAAAATCCCTTTGAGAAATGGGACTTTATTGCAGACGAATTAAAGCCTTTCTTTGTAAAAAGAATTGTAATAATGGGTCCAGAATCTGTTGGTAAGTCTACAATGACTAGAGAGTTGGCAAATTGGTATCAAACTAATTTTGTTGATGAATATGGTAGACTAGTTTATGAACTCAATGGTAATAAAGTTGGTGTAGAAGATTTCATTCCAATTTCAGAGGGAAGACAATCATTAGAAGATTGGACTATTAAAAAATCAAATAAGTTATTGTTCTGTGATACAGAAGACATTACAACTTACTTGTTTTTGGATATGTATTGTCCGAATGAAGATCATCAAAACGAAACTAATTGGTTTCTAACTAAACTTTCTGAGAAGAAAAAGTATGATTTATATATCCTTCTTAAACCAGATTGTGATCCTATACAAGATGGAACAAGAAACTTTTTAGAAGAAAGACAAGCACATTATGAAGTTATTAAAAATGAATTAGTAAATAGAGGTTGTCACTTTGTAGAAGTTGGTGGGGATTGGAAAGAAAGATTTGAAGAGAGTGTTAAAATTGTAAAAAATAATTTTAATATATAAAAAAAAGTAAGAATACAAAATGTCACAAGAAATAGACTTATTAAATAAGCTTTATGCTTTTTATAGCAAAAGATACCAAGGTACAACTCTTGAAGAAAAATTTAATGGTGCCGTTTATGACTTAGTTAAAACTGGAGACGTACAAAAAGCAACTTATATGGAATTTTGTGTCGAACACGATATAGAACCTTATGTTGCACCTACACCACCAGTAAGACCTGCTCCGGCACCTCAACCTGCCCCAACTTACCAGTATCATAATGATGGATGTGGCGGCGGTGGCGGTTACCAAAGAAGTGGATGTTAAAAAAAAGAGACTTATAAAGTCTCTTTTTTAGTATATTATATCACCATCGAATCCTAATCTCACATTCTGACCATCGAATACAAGTGTTTCTTTGATGTCTGACGGTGCAAAAGTATTCTTATGATATACTTTCATCGGCCTTCTAAATGTTTCATCCTGTGGCATATAAACATAGTTAAAACACTCACAGCCTCCACCATGTCTTTTCCATTCTTTTGTTAAAAAGAAATTATCTCCAATCAATTCTCTAATATGAAAATAAATATAATTATCTTTTGAGTAATCATTGATTGGCATTAAAGAAACTAAGCCTATATCATTTATATCAACTGAATTAGCCCAATTTAAAAAATTAAAAACTTCATCTTTATTATCAACATAACCTTTAATCAAATTACATCTAAATTGTATTTGGTGTGGATGTGTTTGAAGTCCTGCGGCCCATTTAATTTCATCAAACGTGGGAGTTTTGCATTTAAAGATTTCATCATTTATATCATCATCATAATGGTGACGAGATAATTGAATATAATCAAACTCTTTGTAAATTGGATCTTCAAATAATTGTTTCCAACGAAACCCATCGGTATTCATACTTAACTCAGCATCAGGTGCATACTTTTTAGATAATTCTACTATGTTTACGAAGTTATCCCAATATAAAGTAGGTTCACCACCTGAAATGGCAACCTTTCTTATTTTAATTTTAGGAGAAATTTCTTCGAATACTTCTTGTAGTTTCTTAGCAGAGTATTTACTGGCATCATCTGCATAAGTACAAAAAGCACATTTCGCGTTACAGAACTTAGTTCTTATATAAAAGTTTATATAAGGTTCTTCAACGGGTTGTGCTTCTTGATCGAATAGGTGACAATTGTGTGTCTTTAATTCTATTTGTTTTCCAAATAGTTCTATTTTATCTATCATACTGATTATAGTTTATAAATAAAAATTGTTTATTTAGTGTAAGGAACTATAGTAAAAATCTCACATTTAGTAGAATCTTTAACCATTACAATAGATTCATTGTTATGTTTTGTAGCTTCTTTTTCAGAACCTTCTGTATCAATGTTTGAACTATCAGTAGTAACAGTAATTACAAATAAATCTGTACCTGGTTTATCTAACAAACTTGGGTCTAATGCCTGTTGAGAATTCACATAAAATTCTCCTGGATCATTTAGATCAACAACAGAGTGAGAAGTTAGTCTGTATAAAGTTACTTCTCCCGTAGGAGTATCTACAACAGTATCTTGAGGTCCTTCTAAATCTTCATTTAGTTTAAAGTTATTGAATTTTTTAAGTTTCATTATAAAAATTTATTTTTACTATATATTAAAAATTTATTTCATATATTTGTATTATGAAAGAACAGATAAAAAAAAGTTTTATTGAAATAGTAGAGTCAATAGAAGTTGACGGTTATTATAGATCCGTAAACAGGTTTGACTTTCTTAACACATCTGAAGGTATATCTATAAGACTTTCTGAATTTAAAAATCATGATGAAAGTATGCCTGAAATAGACCTAGGTACTAAAATTCATAACAAGTGGTATTTCAGACTTTATAATAAATTTATTGAAGAATATACAAATAGTGAAGAAGATTACATATCAACAAATGATAATAACTCCACAATAAAATTTTACACAGATTGGATTAAAAAATTAGAATATACTACTTATAATCTTTTTATAACATTAAGTATATCTGGAATGACTGTATTTATAAGAGATAAAAAAATATCTAAAATTTTAGAGACTATTCCTGATAAAAAGATTTAACTTTCTTTACATAGCCTTGATACCAAGTAGGTTCAGCATCATCATCAAAAGAATCATATATAGGCACAGGTGGGTTATTTCTAATGAAAAATCCACTCAAATTTCTATGTCGGGAAATTCCCAATTTAATATGACCAGGATGTGCATCAACAAATGCACCATCTAATCGATTCCAATAAACAACTGATTTATATGCTTTTGTCTCACCTGGTGACCAAACCTCAACGGTATCACCTAAGTAAATCATTTTACCAAAATCATCTTTACAGATAAAGTATTTCTTTTTATATTGTCGTATTGTCATTGAGTATCTCGTTTATTTTATCCTGTCTAATTTGTGTTTCTGTTTTATGAAATTTATCTGTTGCATATCTTGATATAAATCCCTTATCAGTTTCAATATCAATAACTCTAACAGGATAATCATCAACATAACCATCTGGTTTATAACAAGCCAAAACAATATAAGGTTTATTGGCAGAAATTGCCTTCCAAGTTTCTTTTTCGGTGTAAACTTCATCACCAACATTAAATTCTTTGTATATTTTATCACGTACCATAGAAACAAAGATAAGGAAAATTATTTAATCTTTATAAAGTTTATTTAGTGACATATTTCTCATATTATTTACCAAATCATCATAGATACTAACATCTAATGGACAACCAACTAGTCTTTCATTATTGGAAATTTTATCAAGTGTTGTTTTAATATGATCTTTTAAGGTATCAAATCTTACATAAGAATTTGAACAACCAAAACTATTTTTACCATCAAGTGCATCAATCAATAATTTTTTAAATTTTACTGCATTACGTCTATCTAAAAAGTGAAAATCTTCACTATCTCTAGAATAGTATCCATATCCATTAGGTCTTAAATTTACTTCTCTTGTAGTTTGATCATATGTACTCAAATGAATTTCTAATCTATTTGGCCACATAACACCATGATTCTGTTCTATCTCAGTAGCATCAATTTTTGCTTGAGTTTCTTGATCAGCAGCAATTATTTCAATTTCAAATGGTAGTGATATACCATACTCAAAAACACCATCGCCCCATGCCTGATAAACAATATCCCCAAACCAATCATCATCAAACCAAATGTCTAAATAGAATTTACCCACAATATCTTCACCATTATAACCTACTGATAAACAACCATCAAAAGTACCATATTGTGAAAGTCTTTCAAAATTTTCTTTAGTTTTCTTGATATTTTCTCTATTGGTTAGTTCATTAGCCCAATTAGTGAATCGTTCTGCTCTTTTAGGTTGCTTATACTGTTTCGCAAGACTTGCGGCCTTTCTATAAACATAAGGAGTTAGTTCTTCATTGAATGATTTAATATGTTTCATTCAGTATATATTAAAAATTATACCGTAAAAAATGTTTTACTTTTTAACATTGCCTTTAGTTTATCACGCATTTGTTCTTTTGAAAAAGTAGATTCAAAATGAAAGTATTCTGCCGGGTAAGCAATTAAATGAAATCTATTATTCACAATCACAACATTTCCATTACTCGCATACCATTTAAACTCATATATTCTACCCATTGTTACTCCATCAACGGTCTTTTTACATCTTATCAACATTTTCTCTTATATAATTAGTTAGTTCACTAAAATCTTTTACTTGTTTAATATTGTAATACTCACACACAACATCTATATTTCCTTTTCTCCAAAATCCTTCAGGACAAAGAATTACTAATTTACCACTTTTTGCAAATAAACCAGACTCTAATAATGAAATCGGAGATTTTGTATTTATATCAAATACCATAACAATAATATCTGATATTTCTAATCCGTTAAGTTCCCACTCAACTTGTTCTTTAAATTGTAAATTTGTTATTTCTTGTGTCCATGATGAATCCCAATCATCTCTTCTAGGATTTAAAAATTGAATCGGTAAGTCAGATAACTCACTAATAATTTTCTTCTGCCAAAGTTCGGCAGTTCCCATTTCGATAGACCCACCTAAAAAAATATTTTTATAACCTTGTTTAATAGTATGTGGTGCTTGTGTTTCAATTGATCTCATATAAATTATATGAAAAAAACCAGTGAAGTTCACTGGTTTTTTTAATTTTCATATGCTGGACCAAATTCTTTCTTTGGTAGTCTAAGTTCTTCATCAGTTTTTAAATCAAGAACTGTGATATGAGTATCATCTATTGTTATAACTCTACCAACATGATTTTTATTTGTATCAGGTACATGAAACTCAATTAAAGCACCCGGCTTAAAAGTTGCGTGAGATTCATTGAAACTTTCAAAATTATTTAAGTATATCATTATTTCTTTTATTTTAATTATATATTAAAACTTAAATCTAAAATTAAATATAATTTAGAAATATAATTATAAAATGGCGCAAGGTGTACATAAAATAACCGAAGATTTTGAAAAAGCATTATGTGATTATACAGGTGCAACACATGCAATTGCATTGGATAATATGAGTAATGCTTTATTCTTATCACTATATTATGAGAAAAATATAAAAAAAAGTTTAAAGTCTGATAAAATAGACTGTCCATCAAAAACATACCCTTCTGTTCCATGTGAAATAATTCACGCTGGACTAAAGGTTAATTTTATACCAGTAAAAGAAAAAACAATCAAAGGTGCTTATCAATTATCACCAAGTAATGTTTGGGATTCTGCATTAAGATTTACTAAAGATATGTATATTTCAGGGACTCATATGTGTGTATCATTTACTGGACCTTACAAAACATTAAAATTAAGTAAAGGCGGTGCAATTTTAACTGATGACTACCAAGCAATGTTATGGTTTAAAAGAGCTAGATTTAGTGGAAGAAGAGAATGTTCCTACCATGATGATAACTTTGATATGTTAGGATGGAATTTCTATATGATGCCAGAACTTGCGGCCAGAGGATTACTAATGATGTCACAGTTTTATGATTTAGATGGCAACAAAAAAAATATAGAGGATTTGGAATTACCTTATCCGGATTTATCAAAATATGAAATTTATAAAAAGTAATATGAGAGATTTAAGAAGCTTAATAATAAATGATGATTTAGATCAGGGTGGTTGGTGTCCTGATGATAAAAGAAATTTTATACATACATTAATAAATATAACACAGGCCAATTTTTGCGTCGAGATTGGTGTTTATAAGGGGAGTTCACTCCTTTCGTTTGCCGAAGCATTAGAGAATATCGGTGGAAAAATCGTTGGTATTGATCCATGGTCTTTTGAAATGTCCAAAAATGAATTATCAGATAAGAAACATGAAGATTACCTATGGAATGTGGTCTTAAAGGAACAGGAAACATTTAATCTTATCTATAACGGGGTTTGCCAAATTATTGAAGCCAACAATTTAAAAAAAACTATAACACTAGTTAGAAAACCATCGGAGGAAGCTTTTATTGATTTTGAAACTGAATCCATTGATATTCTTCACATAGATGGGAATCACAACGAGTTAAATGCGTCAAGAGATATTTTATTATACCTTCCATTAGTTAAAAAAGGAGGATATATCATCATGGATGATTCGTATTGGGATAACGTTAGAAATGCCATGAATAAATTTCTAATACAGCATTGTGAATTAGTACAAGATCTTCGTCATTTTTCTTGCTACAGAAAAAAATAAACAAATGGAGAAAGTTCTAATCGGTAACGGTGGACAATTCTAGGGAGGTGATGGTACAAACGTGTATGAAGTTAGAAAGATTAAAATATGAAATAAACAATGAAAAAAGGAATTATAGGTGCAGGTGGCTTTGCACGAGAAGTATATTGGAGTTTAAGTTTAATTGAGAGAGTAGGTACAGTATTTTTTGTTGATGATAAATACTATGATAGCAAAGATAAGTTGATTCTACCAATTTCTCAATTTGATCCAAATGAGTATGAAGTTGTAGTTGCAGTAGGTAATCCAGAAGATAGATTTAATATTGTACAAAGGCTACCCAAAGAAACTAAATATTTTACACATATACACATATCATGTCAAATTCTTGGAAACGATGTTGAAATAGGAGAAGGAAGCATTATATGTGCAGGAACAATTATTACAACAAATGTTAAACTAGGAAAACACACACATCTAAACTTACAAACTACAATTGGACATGATTGTGAAATTGGTGACTATTTCACAACCGCACCTGGTGCAAAAATATCTGGTAATTGTAGAATACATGATTATGTTTATGTTGGAACTAACGCATCAATTAAAGAGAAAATAACAATACATAGTCAAACAACAATAGGCTTAAATGCAGGTGTAGTTAAAAATATTGATGAACCAGGAACATATGTAGGATGTCCTTCAAAAAAAATAAATATTACAAAATGAATTTAAAGAGTAGTGAAGATAAATTAACATTTATTGTTGATACAATGATCTCTATTGGATTAGAACAAAAAGGAGCATCAATTGTACTTCATAAATTAGCATATGAATTAGCAATAAGAGGTAATTATGTATATGTTTCCAATGAACCACTTTATCCACATGAAAATATTGAAGTAATACCAACAATAAAATCCAATGATAATGAATGGCTACCAAGTTTCACTTGGGAAGGTTTTAGTTTCAATCTAAATAATACAATATCAATAAACCCTCAAACAACCTATGGGAATCCATTTAATACAATACACACTGCTAGATGGATATTACACGATTTTGAACAAGAACAATGGGATTTATTTAATGATACTGATACTATTTTTAACTATGGAACCTTTAAAGTTCCTGAAGGAACAATACAAAAAAAATTAACAATTTCTAATTATAATTTTGATAAATTATATAATACAAATAATCCTAATAGAAATGGATTTGGTCATATACTACACAAAAATACACCAGATTGGGGAATAGACTTCCTTAAAAATATAGGATCTAGTGAAATACCACATTATAATGGTAAAAAAAGTATAGACTATTTACTAGAAGAGTTCAATAAGTATGAATATATTTTAACATTTGATGATAAATCTTATTATACTGCTGCTGCTGCATTATGCGGCGCTAAAAGTATAATTTTAAATACTGATGAAAATATTACACCAATTGAATACAGAATGAATAATCCAGTCCAAATGTGTGGAGTGGCATACGGTATGAATGATATTAAATGGGCAGAGCAAACAATTGGATTAGTTAAATATAACTTATTACAATTAGAGAAACAAGATAATAAATCAGTTGATGAATTTATAAGATACTGGAAAAATAGAATTTTGAAAAATGAATAAAATAATTTTAATATTGTTCTAAAATTTGCATGTATTAAAAACTTAAAACTTAAATTATATATAATAAGAAATATAAATAAAAAAATGCAATATTCAATACTATTTAAGGGTATGAATCCGAGTCCGAGTGGGTATTTTAATGACGGAAATCAAACTTTTAATTACGAAGTATTAGGAAAAATAGATAGAGTGGTTAATATGAGAGTTTATGACTCGTATTTTAACCATCTCGTTCATCAAGAGGTTCTTCATCTCTATCCAGGTATAAACTACTATACATATTTAACATCAAATTCAAAGAATAGGTATGTAGAATTCAGAGACGAATCAACATATAAAATTGTTGGGCTCTTCGGATTAGACGGAGAATCATACTCAGTAGATATGGATGTAGATGGGTATGCTAGACGGATTGGAGAATTAGTAACACCGAGAGAAAAAAACAATCTTTATGATATGTTTAATGAAATTGTTTATCTTAAATCATACCATAATGATTTTATAACTGTGGAAGACGGTGATGTTGTTGTAGATATAGGATTTAATTACGGTACGTTCTCTATACAATCACTTAGATTCAACCCTAGCAGGGTGGTTGCTTTCGAGCCAAATCCAAAATTGGTTAAGTTATTTAAGAATAATTTTCAAACAGGTATAATAGAAATTCATCAGATGGCAGTTTCTGATAAAAATGGAACAACCACATTTTTTGAAAATGCTGATAATATCATGTCCACTATCATCGAGGGATTCAATGGAGCTTCAGTAGAAAATAGCTATGATGTGGAAGTCCGTGATTTTAACCAAATCCTGATGGATTATAAGCTGGATAAAATTGACTATTTAAAAGTCGACTGTGAAGGATCAGAATATGCTATCTTCCAATCCATACCGATCGAATATCTGAGATACAACGTCAGAAAAATAACAATAGAATTTCATGATAGACTCAGTGATCCTAAGGTTCAAAGTTTAATACAAAAGCTTAAGGGAGCAGGGTTCGAGCTGGATCTAAAATACGAAGAAAATAAAACAATAGGACTAATCCATGCAAGAAAAGAAAAGAGAATAATACTAATACAGCTATGGCTTGGTCCTATACCGGATTATTTCTGGTATCATTACGATACGGTTAAAAAAATAGAGGGAATTGATTTTCTATTTGTTACGGATCAAGACATCACACTAGATTCTAAGAATCACACAGTTGTTAAAACCACTATGGAGGAAATAGATCTAAAACTATCCGATAGACTGGGATGTGACATTAAAATTAAAAATAATAAGAAAATATCGGATCTCAAGGCTGCATCAGGTGATTTATTTTCTGAATATATTGACGGATATGACTATTTCGGATGGTACGATATAGACACGTTATTTGGTGATGTATATGGTTACGTTTCACAATACCTATATGAATATGACTTTATATCAGTTGGGGGTAAGCAATTTCATAATAGACTATCTGGACCATTTACCCTAGTTAGAAACACGAAGGAGTTGAGAGAGCTATATAGAGGTGATATATTTATAGCAGGGCTTGAGGACGAATCTTCCATAAGTGCATATGAGGAATCAACACTAAATGAGATAGCAAATGAGCGATATACAGTAAAGATAATAAGTGAATATAACCTAGAGGAATCAAATGGAGGTAAAAATACCTATGATGTTTGTTGGTCCAACGGTAAGATTTACATACATGATGAGGAGAAAATGTTTTATCACTTTCTCAGAAAAAATCAGACAGTGTTCGTTAGAGATGGTGATATAATTTTCGGTAAATATGATAAAAAATTTGTAGATGACTTCTATTGGATTTTTGGTTTTACCGAAAATTACTCGGAGACAATTCCATATCTGATGGACTCAATCCATAAATACTCCAATAGAAAATGTATAATCTATTCGATCAATTTCGATTATAAACCATCACAAAGATTCACACACAATAATCAATTTATATACGAAAGAATTGAAATAGATAGGGGTGAAATGAACAGTCAGGGTAAATATGAAAACATTATTAGTTGTAAGCCCAAATTTATGCTTGATGCTATAGAGAAATATCCGGATACTAAATTTATCTTTATTGATAGTGACATATACCTAACAACATCAGCGGATGATATTTCTGTATACTTTGATAAATTGACGTCATACCCATTGATAAATTCACATACTCATGATGTTGTTTGGCTTTCTGGTTTGGTTCAGGGGGAAGACTGGTCAAGTCCTGCACATATACTAGCAAAAAGAGTAGGTGTTGATATATGTGTCTTTCCACGCAGAAAAACCAATATTATGCTTTTCGATAAGAGGTCCAAATGGTTTTTGGAGGAACAAATCGATCTTTATGATAAACATAGAGATACCGAGGAGGGTGTATTTGGATTATATGACGAGGACTCAGCAAACGTGATACTTTCTAAATATCAGCTGTATGACTGCATACATCTATGTGATGTTGAAGGTTCAAGCCATATAGACATTACCAAAATTACAGATTTGAACCATCCATTTAACCAGACTGGGATATCGGAGCATGTCATACTACCAAAAACTACAAATGATATTGCGGTTTTCCATGGGATGAAGGATTCCGAAAAATTCATGGAAATAGAAAAAAACTATGGTAACATGGTTTTGGATTGTGAGGAGATGCTTGTTTATTATAAAGATAATACAATATTTTTTGTGAAAAATTCATTTCTAACAACTAAAAAAATAGATGAGAATGTTGACTTTATAGTAAAAAATATTCACGGTGATGTAGTTATACAACTTGGTAACCAGGAGCTATGGAGATTCTTTACATTCTTCGTTTCTGACATCCACCTAAATGATGGATTATATCATGTCGAAATAGTAAAAACAAATAGTAGAACTAAAATTTATAATAATCTTTTGATAGTTTAAAAACTATTTGTATCTTTGTCAAACAAAACAAGGAGTGAGTTCTTTTTAAAAATAGCAAGTTTCAGCGCAATTGAAGCCAATAAAAACACAGCGTGAATAGTGTTCTTACTATTTTTTATCTACAAAAAAACCACATAAAATGTGGTTTAGAATAATCTTTCAAATAATCCTTTTTTCTTAACTATCTCTTCTTTTACTGGTCCTTCAACACCATCTAATAGTTGTTCTAACTTTCTGTTTCTAGAATACTGTTTTCCCATACTACCTAAAATATTACCAAGTGTGGAACTTGGTCCAACTACTGGTATAATTTTAGAAACAAAATTATCATAAACCAATTTCTCTAAAACTAAAATGTCTTTATTATCATTTAATCCGAAGACTTTAAAACCTCCACTAAAACCATTATTGTAAATAGTTATACAACCGTGTTTTTCATATCCTAATGTTTCAGAATCTAGTTTGATACAACATTGAAATTTAGTTTTACAATCATCCGATAATGACTCCATATAATAAGAAGTATCACTATTAAAAGTATGTGATGCTTTACTCCATTGTCTAGTACCATCCTTGGTATCTTCAATCAAGTAATTAAGTATTTCAGTAAACTGATCTCTTTCAAATTTATTCATAGTATATTATTTATAAGTAATATACAAATATAGTTAAAAAAGTTTAGAACTAAATAAAAAAGTTATCCTTCTTCCTCGAAAATTTACACTCACCACAATACCATTTTGTATTATCATTTTTATCGCTGTGAACCGAGTGAAACCACTCACAATACCACTCTGCACCAAACCACTTAACAAGTAAATTTTTCATTAGGATTTTCTTCTTTTTTTCTTATATATCTACTATTTTTTACGGAAATCGTTGTTTTTTTGAAAAACTTTCACTATATTTGTAAATAAAATATAAATTAAATATAATAGTATGGGAAAAGTAATAATTAAAGCACTTGCAGGAGATATTTATGTTGGAGATGAGTACTTAGATGATAAATCTAAATTAGATGGAATCTATTGTGATGATGAGTTTGTTGAATATATGAGTAAAGATTTTAAACATAAGTTAAGTTCAGGTTATATGGATTTTAGATTCATAAATGATAAACTATGGACTTACACAATTTACTCTACAAAAGAGGTTTTAACCACTGACGAACTTAAAGAATTAGGTGATTATACACAAGGTCAATGGTCTGATGGGATTGGTGAGGGATTTGAACAATTTCCTTGTTATACTGAACCGGATGGTGCAGAGGTTTATTTATCACCATGGTATCACGGACAAAAATTAGAAATCACACAAATTTGGGAAGGTAAAGAAATATAAATGGAGGAAATACTTAATAATCTATTCACAACAATAAAGGCAAAGAGAATAGTAATAGATTCTCAACAATATGAAAAAGCAGCCAGACTTAGAGATAATGAAAAGGTTCTATTAGATAAACTTTATAAAAAAATATTTGGAGACCCAAATGTTTTACCTGGCTATTCAGGAACAAGATCAGAAAATTTAGAAAAATATTTTTTAGAAAATTTTGATATCGAATATTCAAAATTATTTGATGAAGATACATTTATACAAGCAAAGAGAGAAATAATATTAAGAAAATTAGGATTTTAAGAGACTTTTATAGTCTCTTTTTTAATTTTTATCAAAAAGTTATTTTTTTATTTAATATATACTCTATAAAAAATAATTAAATTAAAAATGGGTTTAATATTAAGAACAACACATGAAAATATGCCAGCAGGTGCTATCGTAACAAATGGTAGGTTGACAGTGGCACAAATGGATAATAACTTTATGTTTTTACAAAGTATTGCAGGTGGATCTCCAAATCCAGTAGACTTTACAAACTTAGAAACAGATGTTATTCCAGCAACAGATAGTCTATATAGCTTAGGTAGCAGTGCATCACAATGGAAAAGTTTACACGTTTCCGGTAATACAATTTATATTGGTGGAGTTACATTATCTACTGCAGGAGATTCATTAGTTGTAAATAGTATAAATTTAGGTACGACTGCATCTCCTTTTATTTTATCATCAAGTAATGATAGTTTAATAATAAACGGAGTAACTGGTTCTATTGGAGCTACTGGTGCAGCAGGTCCAAAAGGAGCTACAGGTGCAGCAGGTCCAAAAGGAGCTACAGGTGCTGATGGATTTGCATCTTTATCAGTAGTTACTTTAACAGTAGCTTCTGCATCACAATATATTTCAGAAGGTTCAGTCATAGTAGGACAACCTTATTTAATTACAGATGCGGATCCTAATTTATATGGTACATCTAGTCAATTTGGATTTGGAGAAGGAACAAATATACTTTTATATGGTGTTGACGAAAAAAGTTTTACATCACTAGGATATGGTAAATTTTATAGTCCTAATTATAATGAATTTAATGTATGGGATCAAGGATTGACTTATAGTGTAGATGATAAAGTTATCTATGGTGGTAAAGTTTGGAATTTAACAGGAACTGCATCAGTTGGTTATAATGACTATTGGTCATTAGAATCTGACTGGGAAGTAATAGATTATACAGATACAGATTTTTATAATGTTGTATGGGATGAAGTAGAATATAACATTGTAGATAATTATATTACATCAAGATATGATGCGGTAAATAATAACCGTGTTACTGATAGTTATGGTACTTGGTATTTTATGTGTGAAACACACCCAATACAATCATTTAGATGGGGTCATGATTCAGTTCAAAATTGTAGAGTTGATAACTCTTATTTTGGATGTTTAAACTTTGTTAGTGGTTATATTTGGGATGTTGAATTAAAAAATGGTTCTATGATTTGGGACATTTATTTACGTAATAATGCTAGATTACAAACTATAACTCTTTCAAACTTCTCAGGTTTAAGTAGCTTTTTGATTGATGGTGGTCATTTACAAAATATAAATATTAGCAATGGATCTTCGTTTTCGGAAGTAACCGTATCAGATAGTTATTGTTATATAGAAAACATAACAATAAATAATAGCTCTAATATTGGGGGCTTCATTCTAAGTCAAGAGGATGATAATGATTGTTATCTAAGTGAAATAACTGTTGATAATGATTCATCTATACAGAATTTCACATTACACTCAAATAATAGTGACCGCTCATATTTCTCTGGAATAAAAGTTGATACAGACTCTCATATATCTGGAATTACAGCAACTGCATCATATTTAGAAAACATAACTTTATCAACAGACTCTGCGATCTCAGGTAATATTTACATGGAGAACTCAAGTTTATATGTAGTAGAGTTATCTAACTGGGGCTTCTTTGTTGGTGAAAATGGTACTGATGATAGCGTTGCGCACGGATGGGAAAATATTGGTGATGGTGATATAACAATCACAGATAGTAGTTTAGAACGTATTAAAATAACTAACAATTCTATTTTTACTGGTCCAATATCAATAACTAACAATTCACGTATATGTGAACTTTATATGGTGAACTCTTATATTGGTGGTTTAGAACAAGATAATAATGATTTATACTCAATTACTATTGATGATTCTACTTTAGAAAACCTAATGTTAGAAGGACATTCTTATATTGCTAACTTAGAAATGTATAGCTCTACTTTAAGTAATACAAAATTAAGTAACTACTCAAAAATAACAAGTGATGGAGATTCAGTTTATATTGAAGACTCTACATTAAACTTAATTACTTTAAGCAATCACTCTTACATTGGATATGATAGAGTTGAGATTATAAATGGTACGAATTGGTATGATGTTAAACTTGATAATTATTCTAAAATTGGTGGATACGTTAAATTTGATAATTCTAGATTCGGGGTTATTAGCCTGAATAACAACTCTAAATTCTGGGGTGATTCTGATGACATAACTATTAATGATTCTGATGTTCATTATATTAGTTTAGACAATCATTCTGAAATAAATGGATATTTAAACATTGACAACTCTTATTTCCAAAATATTGTACTAAGTACATCATATCTAGGTGGATATGATTATGACTTTGAAATAATAGATTCTACAATACAATATGTAAACCTATCAAATGGTTCTTGGTTTGAAGCAGCAGATGATGATATTACAATCAATAACTCTACTGTTGAATATATCACACTAACTAATGATTCTAGAATAGAGGGATATCTAAACATAGCTGGTAATAGTAATCTAGGTTATTTAGATCTAACTAATGGCTCATACTTTGGATATGGTATTCACGTAACCAATGGCTCATCATTGAACGAAGTTAAACTAGAAAATGATTCTAGATTAGTAGGGTATTGGGAAGATAGCGACATTTATATTTATGATAATTCTACAATGCAGAATATAGAAATAACTAATGATTCATATCTTTCCGGATATATGGATATAGGTGAAGGTTCATACTTCCAAAATATTAAAATTGATAACAGTTCTCGTATAACTTCAAATATCTATGTTTATGGTTTAGATAATGCACCGTATTTCAGTGAAGGTTCTACATTTGAAAATGTAACAGTTACTAATGGTTCGTCAATAGTTGGTAATTTAACAGTAGGAAATTATAATCCAACTCAATCAGGTTATGGATACCTAGGAAATGTAACAGTTACTAATGGTTCTGAATTAGGAGATGATTATATTTATGTGAGAGATCGAGCTAGATTGGAATATATTACAATAAATAACTACTCGAGATTTAATAGTGTTGAATTATCAGGTACAGATCCAGGAAATAATCCTACTAAAATGTATTATATCGACATCAATAACTATTCTTATATTAGTCCAAATAATTTAGAATTATATGATGGTTCTGAAATAAAATACTTAACATTAGATAATCACTCACACATAATGGGTAATATTTTCTTACATGAGGATTCTATGATTAAGAGAGTTCAAATGTCAAACTATTCTAAAATAGATGGGTATAATGAAATGTGGGGTAACTCTGAGATTCAATATATGTCTATGATAAATGTAAGTGATAACTCAGGAACTTCTTGTTATGGTCCTGGATTTACAAACTTTTACTTAGATGGGTCTACTTTACATGGTTTAGAAATGGAATATTCTACATTAGGTGGATTAGGCTTAACCGGAAGTTCAAAAATTGAAGGATTAAAAATTAATAATAGTAGAGTATTTAATGTTGATATTAGTGGAACTTCAAGTTTACTAAACTCTGAGTTTAATAACTCTTACTTAGATGGTGATGGTATTAATCCAGGCCAATATGGTAGTTTATTATTGACTAATAATTCTTTTATGGAAAATGTTGTTATTGATACAGTGGATTTTCCAACTTGGCAATCTGATCATTCTGGTATCTCACTTCATAATAATTCAGTAATTAGAAATATGACACTTAAAAATATGTGTTATGCAGATAGAGTAGATTACTTTGAAAATGGTGATCCGGATGATCGTGAAGGATTTGTACAGGATATTTTTCTTGACAATGGATCACTACTTGAAAATGTAACAATTACTAATTCTGGTGAGGATTGGACTATCACTGACTTCTGGTTCAGAGATGTTAGTCTAAATGAAAGTACCATCACATCAGTAGAGGGTAATTTATCTGCAATTGATACAATTACATTAAATGATAGTAGTAGTATCATAGGTCTAAAATTAACTGGTGCTGGTTTATATGATTTATATTTGGGAGAAGGTTCTTCTATTACTGCTTTAGAAATAAAAGATACTTTTAATGTTTATTCAAATGATCTACATGGTGCTTCTATTACAAGTCTGTTTATTAATAATAACTCTTATTTTTATGAAAACTCATTCTACGATGCTAATATTACAAGTGGAACTCTTAATCTCAGTGATATAGATAATTGTATTCTTAATAATACGGGATTAGCAAACTTTACCTTAGATGGTTCTGCTATTACTGAGTTAAATCAATATAATGTGCCGGGTTCTTTAAGTTTTGAATTAAAAAATCAAGAGTTTGGATTCGGTAATGATTCTTCAGCTACATATAGTTTAACTGCAGCAGTTGGTCAAAATAATACTATTAAGTACCAATTTACTACCACTTTAAATGGATTAAGTGATGGTTATGTTAATATTCCAAGATTTGTTGCACCGATGGCAGGTTGGTATATTGAGAAAGCGGTTGTAGATTCTACTACATTAGTTGTTTCAGGAACTACTTCGTTTAGTTTAGGATTACACGAATCACATCCTGAAAGTGTAATGGATAATGTTGACTCAACAGTTTTATCAAATAAAGTTAAAGTATTTGATCTAGCAAATGGTGGTATACCTACTGGTTTGAAATCAAATGGTTTAGATTGGATTGGATTATATATTCATGATGGAACAGTAACAAGTGGTACTATGAATATTGAAATTACCTTAAAAAATACAAATTATATCACTAGTTGGTGGGCATAATTATCAAAAAATTAAATTATTAAAATGAAAAATAATGTAAAACAAAGTGACTGGTACATAGGTAAATATGGAACTCAATCAGAAGTTACGGTAAGTACACCTAGTGTAAAATTACCTACCTTCTCTATGAATATATCAGAAGTTATTGCTACTCAAAGTACAGATAGTAGTTTCTTCAAAACTAAGTTAGAAGAAAAAGGTATTACAATAAGTACACCTAGTGAACCAATTACACCACGTGTGAGAGAAGCTCGTGTTAAACCGGAAGGGAAAGGATTTACTGCAAGTTTTGCAGATGTAGTTAAGATGAAATTATCAGAAGTAAAAGCTGATACCGTAGCACCAACTGCTAGTAATCCACTTCCTTTTCAACAAAAGTTTATAAACAAAGGATTAGATAATGGTGGTACAGTAACACCATTTGCATCAAAATCTAGAAAGTTTTTTGCAAAAATTGCAGATAACACACCACAACTTGATGCAACAGACTTTCAAGACTTTGTAGCTACAGTAATTAAACTACCAAGGAAAGCAGCAACAAGTTTGATTAAATCTAAAAAAGTTACAGTAAATAACTTAATTGTAACTGATTTAAACTATACTTTGAAATCAGGAGATGTTGTTAGAGCAGGTTTAGTTGGTCATTACATCAACAATACAGAAGGAGCAGCAATAGTAAATTAAATTTTAAAAACCCATCAAATGATGGGTTTTTTATTTAACTAAACTTACAAACTCTTCAAACTTATAGTTCGGGAAAGAATCAACATATTTAATTTTTACATTCATTGATAAACCTATCGAAAGCTGAATTGTTTTAATTAATGAATCCATTTTCTCAGTACTTAACTTATCCGCTATTATTTGTATCTCCAAGTCATTTAATGTAGTTTGGATAACTTTAAATCTTTTTATACCAAAAGTTTGATGCATATCTCCTGATCTATTTGACAATTGGTTACTAAAGGTTGGCCATTTCTTATCACCATTTGGAAGTATTAGCATATTTCTAACACGACCGTGTATAGTCTTTATAGTTTGTAATGTTCTACCACAATTACATTCACCTAATTCAATGTGATCTCCATGTTTATATCTTCTAACATAAGGATTTGTTAAATTACTAACAATTAAAGCTCCTTCATCATCACATTCAACAATAATGTTTTCCATAACATGATAAACTTCTTTATTATCAGGACACTGAATTGCTATTGTACCACATTCTTCACTAGAGTACATACTACCACCTTTCTCACCAGTTCCTTTAACATCTATAAGATTTGTAATCTTTGATAAATCTAATTGTGTAACTATTGATGGATAACAATGTAAGTAATGTGGATTCTTTTCTTCTAACCACTTTTGTAAAACAGATATAGGTTCGAATCCAATCTTAAATGTCATACCCTGTTTAGGTTCTAAAGTTGAAGGTACACCCCAGCCTACTTTATCTTCTTTCTTAGCACCCGCTTTTATAATTGCTAAGTTCTTACTGAAATCCCAATTTCGCCATCTTATTTCTCTTATATTAGTTGCTAAGTATAAAACATAATCTTGATAACTTTTTTGTACAGTAAGTGCTTCACCAGTTGATCCAGATGTTTTTGACGTATAAAAACCGGCTTGTTGTTTTATCTTTCTAAAATCTTCTCTAGTTATAACCGGTAGATTTTTAATTAAATCAAAATTTGGTTTATGTGACCATTGTGAAACTTCAAAAGATTTTAAAACCTTTTGAACATCTATATCTAATTGTTTTGAAATATCCATATGTAAAAACTATAATCTTTAAATATTATCGACTCCGTAGGAGTTATTGAGAAATCATTTTGAGTTGGAAAGTTAGAAGCAATTCTTAATTTTTCAAACTTGTAGTTAAAAGATCTAATAATTAAGACCTTACAATATTTAGAAGCCATTTCTAATAACCCATCTGCCAATTCTTTAGTAAGATTAAAAACACCATCACCAATTATATTCTCATAGTAATCAGCATTGTCTAACCAATCTTTTGTAATAACATTTGGACCGTCATACCACGGATCGATGTCCATTTGTACATCAGTAATTGGGATTAATTTTTTTGTACATCCTAATAGTAAAGTTCTACCTGGAATACATTTTTTACTGAAAATTAAAACATCATCATCAGAAGGACCAATAGGCGAAGGGAACTCATTGGACCAATATTCTTTATCTACATTCATCTATATTCTACTTAACAAACTATAAAAAGTTTAAAATAGAGATTTTATATTTAATATATAAAAATAAAAATATAAAAAAATTTTTTATGGCACACGATCCTTATTATAGACAGATGCTTGAGTGGAGTAAACAACAAGCTGCTCAACAAGCACAAAGACAACAAGAACAAGTAAATATTCAACGTATAAACGAAGAAAGAGAACGTCTAAGAAGAGAACACTTAGAACGTATAAGAATATATGAAGCACAAGTTGCGAACGCTGCGGCGGCTTCTTCTTCTGCGGCAGGTGCAGGAGCTGGTGCAGGTGGTGGAAGTAGAAGACCAACTGGAATTGACTATGGTAATGTAGTAACAGGACAAACTGAACTTTTCATATATGCAAAATCGGATACATATCACTATGTAATTTTAGATTATACACACAATAAAATTACACCGGAAACAGATACTACAATTAGTTCACTTGAGTTTAGTATAAATGAAATTATGCCAATTCAAGAGACTGGATACTTTATAGAATTTACAGGTGATACAACATATCACTTATTTATCAATGATAATGGACAACCTATAACTAAGTTTGAAACAGGAGGTAGTATTAGCTACCTATCAAACAATGATATGGTATTCTCTTATGTAACTACTGAAACTAATTATAATTGTTATGCTTTTGACGGACAAGAAGTTAGTCAATTTGACATAGATTTTGGAGGAGAGGGAACAAACTTTAGTTTGATTAAAGGTCCAGCAGTTTATATTTCAAAAGAAGACTATGGTAGTATGACTCGTTATATATGGTCAAAAGAATCTGGATTAGTTACACTTGAATCAGTGAATAGTCCATATGATGCCAATTCTAAAGCAGGCGATTCTGCAAACTTTGTTATTACATCTACTTATCCTGCTTGGTCACAATTAAAAGTTTGGGATTCTTTAACAGGAAATTTGAAAAGTACAGTAAGTCTTACCGCATCACACCCTACAGGTGCTGCTTATTATAGTGGTTATCTAGGACTATATGGTACAAATAAAGCTTATGGTTTATTCTTTGATAGTAACTCAACAACTCCTTACTTACTTAAAAATTATAATGGTGATACAAATACTTGGACATCAATGACACACTCAAAAGCTAACTATCCTACATGTAACTTAACGAGTAATGTTGGTAGTGGTTCTGAGGCAGTAGTAAATCTATCTTATCCAATTGGTTCAACTGGTGTATTTAACTCACCAGGTGAAGTTTTATTAGCTGTTTTCTGTAGTTCTCAATTAGGTTCACCTAACTTCTATATAGATCTACATGCTTATTGTGATATTGTTTGGAGTATTGATGGTTCAACATTCTCATCTTATACACTAAGTACTAATCAACCAACAAGAGGTTTAAATATGAATGATGATTCAACAGGATCTTTCAATGGAGATGGTAATACTGTTCAATATTTTGGTAAAACTATGTTTTTACAAGCTTTATTAGGTGATGGCAATTTCTCATTACTAAACTTTGGTGCTGCAACTTATTCAGTTATTCCAGTAACTGCGACTGCAAGTATCAATCAAGGACAATTTAACCAAGGTTGGGCAGCGTTTAGAGCAGGTGATAGATTCGGTATTATTTATGGTAATAAAACACCGGCAAGAGATGTTGTTAAAATGTATAGTTCTAGTGGAACTTTATTACAAACAGCAACTATGAGTGGAACAACAACAAGTATTTTAACACTTAATGACAATGCACAAGGTAACTTGGCAATTGTTGATGATAATAATGTAGGTATAGAATATGTTTGGAATTTAACTACAGGAGGTACAGCAAGTTTTGCAACTTATTCTAGACCAGGATGGACAAGTACGTCTAGTATGGTTGTTTATAAGACAGCTGATAGTAGAACTCCTTCAGGATTAGTTCGTTATACATCAAGTACTTTCCGTATTTATACAGATACATCAGTATCTTCTATAATCACAACAACATATGCAATTGGTACTGTAGTTGTTGCGGAAGATTTTATAGTAATTCAAGATTATAATGCACCTATTACATATTATGTTTATGATATGACCGGTACTTTAATAAATACAGTACATACATCAGATACTACACAATCAGATTTCTATGCAGTTGGTAATAGAGTATTTGCAGTTACAAATACTGGATCAGTATATAATGCTTATTATATATCAGCTACTGATTATCATACTCAAGTAATATCAAGTAATTACTCATTCATGTCAGATGATGTAGTATTTAAAAAACAATGGAATAACTGGTGTTAATACACTAAAAAAATAAAAAGACACATTTTAAACAATGTGTCTTTTTTTTGCTATATTTGTAAAAAAATATATTATGTTTATACCAGTTATTATACTCGGCTATATTATAGCCTACCTTTTTTATCGATATGGAAAAACTTATGTTACTGAACCAGAATATAAATGGATCAAATACTTTTTCTATATAGCAAGTGTTGCAAATATTTTCTGTAGTACATTACTAATCTATAAATTCTACCTATAATGTTCTACGTAATACAAGAAAATGTTTTTCGAGAGGAAAACTATAACAAAATATTTGACGTTATGAAACGTCTTAAACTACCGTACGAGATACTCAAAATTGATACTAATGGTGACATCGCTAAACTAATGAATAAACGTAAAGATGTATTCGTATTTGGTTCTGTTCGTGCAGCTCGTCTTGCCGCAAGTATGGAGTGGACACCTGGTTCTTTCTATGGAAAAAATCATGACTTTCAAATCTATAAAGATTATTACAAGAAAAATCTTTTAAACTATGATTGTCAATTAAAAGATATTGCTGATCAAATTACTTGGAAACCTAACGAAGTTAAATTTATTCGACCATCAAAAGATAGTAAAGTGTTTAATGGTAAACTTTATAGTAAAATTAAATGGGAAGACACCGTTCAAATGGTTAAAGAAAAGTATTTAGGTGTAATGCCACCAGTTACTATTCAAGTTACCTCACCAAAGAAAATTTATAAAGAAGCTAGATTATGGATTGTCGATGGGAAGGTTGTAACGAGCTCTTATTACAAGTTTGGTGATAATGTAGTTTACACAGAAGATGTTGAATCAGAGGGTCTGGAATTCGCTCAGAGAATGATTGATATTTATAAAGTCGCAAAAGCTTTTGTAATGGATATTTGTTTAACTCCTGATGGTTGGAAGATCGTAGAAATCAATTGTGTAAACTGTTCTGGTTTTTATAGAGGTGATTTACAAAAACTAGTAATGGCTTTAGAAGATGTTTACAATGATGTAGATAAAATGTTGTTTGACTGAACGTAATTCAAAATAATTCCATATCTTTGTAAAAATAAAACTCACACTATGTTCGGACTATTCAAATCAACAAGAATTAAAACTACAAGAAAGAATCTTAGAAATAAAGATTGGGTTATCGAAGAATATAAAAGATTATTAAACAAATCTAAAAGTATTGAGAACTTTGAAACATTTGAATGTTCTGACTTCTTTAAAGGTAAAGAACTTGCCGATCATAATCGTAAGAGATTAGTAAAGAAAAGAGCAAAAAATACAAGAAAAATTAGATTCATAAAAGAGATTCTTAAAGAAGTTGCTACTAAATACTACACAGATTATATTGGTGAACTTACTGATGAAGATAAAAAAAGATTAAACAGAAGTAATAATATAGATAAAATTTTAAACTAAGATGTCATTTGACATCTTTTTTATTTAATATATACTTCTATGAAATATATCAATACTTACGAAGAAACAAAAGTAATTAACTACATTTTAAGTGTAAATGAGAATAATCAAATAAACGAAGGTTTAGTTGATCGAATCAAAGAAGTTGCCGAGAAAGGTTTATTAAAAGTAAATACTATAAAAGACTTACTTGCGAAAGGTGTTTTAACTGCTGGTGTAATAACTACTCTATTAAGTAGTAGTCCGGCATTTGCGAAAGAATATAATAAATTAGATTCAAGTGATAAAAACAAAACTGAAAAGTTTGTTAAAGTAGATAAGACAGATAATAGTGATACGACTACTAATTTTGGTGGACCAGGTTCTACTCCAGATACATTATCAATAGACTTCTCAAGTAATTTCTCAAGTGGTCAATACATATTAACTGATACTGAGAAACAACAAATAAAGGATAAGTTAGTTAAGGTAAATGAGTTCATCAAAAATACAGGAAAGAACAGCTTTTTACTAACCATATATTCATCAGAATCACAAGTTCCTAGTAAATTTGCAGAAGGTGAACTTGCAAAATTAAGAGCCACTGAAACTCAAAAAGTTATTTCAGAATTTCTTCTTACTAATACAAGTGCAGTTTTTAAAATAGTAATTAAAGACCAAGTTGGTCCTACTAAATTTGACAGAGCAGAAGCTAATAAAATAGGCATGAAAAAAGCAATCAATTTGAAAAAATATACTGATGAACAATCTGTAGGTATGCAATTGTCAACTGCAGACTTTGACACACCATGTAGTTGGAATTTAAAAGCACCAAAAGGTACAACCTTAACATCTTCTACAGATTATAGCGTTACAACAACATTTGATGTGACAGATCAAGTTGGTGCAGGTGATTTAGTTTTATCTCCTGGTGGAATTCCAGACAGAGCACAAATTTGGATTGACGGACAGCTTATAGGTGATACTGGATACTTTGTAAATAATATGACATCCGGAGATCCAAACTCTAAATACTTTACTTATATACCAAGATATGTAGCAGAACTAACAAAAGTCGCTAATGAAAAAGGAATGTTTGCTGTAAAAGATAGTTCAGAAAAACAACTAATTACAAAAACATTCACAACATTTGAGGAACTAATTAACTTTATGACAACGCCAGAAGCAAAGGCTAATAAATATAATGTATTTAGTGACGGTCAAGACACAGGTGATTATATGCAAGTACTTAAAAATATGTGGGGTAGACCAGGTTTTAAAGGAGTTAGAACATTTACATTTTATGATAAAGATCCTTATGAAAAAGGAACACCAGTTAAATTGAATTTTAAACTAAATGGTCATAATAAAAGAGTAGATGTTAGAATATTCTCACCATTAGGAAAAACAGATTATAGTTGTGTTGGACACTGTGCACAACCTAAACCATAAAAAAAGAGACTAAAAAGTCTCTTTTTTTATTTTACAATTTGTAATTGTATAGGTAAGTGTTTTGGTATTGTCTTTAATTTTTAAAACATAGTTTAGTTTATCTAAAATCTGTGGTGTGAAATAATTAGATATAAAAGTATTTGAGTAATAAAAGAATTCTACACAATCACCATCAATACTAAATTTAAGTCTATCTGAAATTCTAGTATCACCATCATTCATGTTCATAAACCTACTAATTGTAGAATCACTAAAGTCCGATCTTTTCTCTATTCCTAATACTACTTTTGAATCTAAATCATAAAGTTCAAAAATTGGAGTTGAATCGGTTTGAATTACAGTATCTGTTTTTTGTACTGAATCTACTGACTCAATTACAAGATTACTATCTTGAATTGACATCTTGTAAGTTCTCTGTGCAGACAAAGATGCTGATAAAAATAAAATAACTACTGATAAAAATTTAACTAATGTTTTCATATGTGATTGTTTTGTTTTACAAATATACAATATATATTTAGATAACCAAAATTATTTTATAAATAATCTCATTATTCTAGATCTTCTTCTACTTGCTCTCATCTTTCTAATCTTTAGATGATACTCTCTATCAAAGATACTTTGTGGATATATTCTACCACCAGTATTTGACTTATTTATTTCTGTAAATACTCCTTCTAAAATTCTCATATAATTTATATCAAAATTACTAACAATTGTTTATTTGGTTAAAATTATTTAATATATAAGTTATGATAAGCAAATACAACGAATTTATACTAGAATCACAGATTTATAACCTTATTTTAGAAGGTAAAATGGTATTTAGTTCAGATTTTACAGAAATTTTAGATACTTTATCAACATCGGGTGATGCAGAAGTTGAAGATTTATCAAGTTTAATCAGAGGTTATATGAATATAGATGTTGCTGTTGATAGTAATTGTATTGATATATCAGATAAACAAGGTATGATTTCTTTTGTACCGGATGATAAACTTAATGAAGAAGATTTAATTTATAAAATAAAACCCACTGTAGACCTACTAGATTATCACAGTAATAACCCACATAGTTTATTTACAGACTTGGACATATCTGGAGAAGGTTTAATAAATGTGCATCCAAGATCACTGACATTTAATAGATGGAAACTTATTAAAAAACAGGATCTAGACGATTACAGTAATTTAACATTTTATTACTTACAAGACTTTGATATACCAAGTAAATTTATTGTAGTTTATTACCAAAGAGGAGCACAAGCTTTGATACCAATCGGTTCAACTTCAAATAGAAAAGGTGAAGTTAAATTAGGTAGATTTATAAATAAGTTTTTAAGTGCTATTGGTAAAACTTATCCTGCCGCTACAATCGAAAAACTTGTAAATATGTATCAAGCAGAAGTTCTTTTGATGAACAATGCTTTAAATCATTTTAAAGTAGTTGAAGGTGAATTTATAAGAAAGTGGTATCATGAAAATATGTATGAAAGTTCTAATGGGGGACAACTTGCTAATTCTTGTATGAGATATCCTAAATGTCAGGACTTTCTTGATATATATGTACAAAATCCACAAGTTTGTAAGTTACTTATATTCACACCTAATGATGGAAAATTATCAGGTAGAGCACTTCTTTGGACGTTAGAAAATGGTAAAAAATATATGGATCGTGTTTATACAAATAAAGATAGTTATGATAATCTATTTGTTAAGTGGTGTAAGGAAAATGATTACACAAAAGGAATTGAGTCATCATCTGTCGTTAAAGTAAATGCAGGGGATTATGAACTTTATCCTTATATGGATACATTTATATATTATGATGCAGATGAAGGAAAATTATCAAATAGTCAAATATTTCAAAGACCATATGCTCAGTTAGACGAAACTGAAGGTGAACCAGATTGGAGAAGATAAAACTAAATTAAATAAATGAAACTAAATAAATATAACAACTTCTTATTTGAATCAACAATATATGACCTACTATTAGAGTCTAATTTAATTTATATGAAAGATTTTAGACAAATCTTAAATGATATATGTGCGAATGAACCTTGGTCTTCACCAGTTTATCATGTTTCAAATACTCTTTTGAAAATAGCAGGTAAAGATTTAAAACTAATTCAAAATTATATTGGGTTAGATAAAGAAACTGATAAAGTAAGTTTTATTCCAGATAATAAAATTAAACACGATAGTAATATAGTAAATCTTGTAGGAGTTGAAGATGGTACAATTACAAACATTGTTGGAGATCACCCAATTATAGATAGTTGTGGAATTTCAAGAGAAGGTTTAATGTTTCCAAAAACAGCGGATGATATAAAAGATGTTGGATCAAATGAATGGCGATTATTAGGTACTTATGATGGTTCAGCACATGGTGACGCATACGGAATCTATACACTTTATCATTTAGAAAATATTAAAGATCCTACAGTTCGTGTCATATCATTTGATGACTCTTCTAATAATACATCCGGAATAGTTGATAATGTAGAACTTCCTGAAACTAAAAGTAGTATTAAAGTTGGTAGATTCGTAAATCGTATATTAGATATATTCTTTAAAGAAAATCCAAATAGTGAACTCGGTAAACGTGAAGAATATACGGCAGCTGACGTTGAAAAATTTGTAAACGCATACACTGCAGCAGTTTTATTTACAAAAAATGCATTTGATTATTTTGAAATAGTTGATGGAGAAGATATTAGAAAATGGTACTCAGAAGATAAATATTCTACTAAATCAGGACAGTTAGGTAACTCTTGTATGAGATATAATAGTTGTAAAGATTATTTTGATATTTATATCGAAAATCCTGAAGTATGTCAGTTACTTATATTTAAAACACTTAACGGTGAAAAATTACTCGGCAGAGCTTTATTATGGACTAATGTTGATGGTAAAAAATTGATGGATAGAATATACACTACAAAAGATAATTATATTAAACTATTTAAAAAATGGGCAGATGAAAAAGATTATAAACAAATCTATGACGAAGATTTTTCTACTACGATTAAAGTAGAATCAAAAGATTATGAACTTTATCCTTATATGGATACATTTAAGTATTATAGTAAAGAAAAAGGATTACTTTATAATGACAGTAGTGATGTTGAAAGACCTTATTATCGATTAGAAGATACCGGTGGAAGTTCATCATTTTACGAAAAAAGATAAAAAACTAATTGAAAAATTAGTTTTTTTCATTTTATAACGTATCTTTGTAAATAATATAAAATTTAAACATCACAAAAACAAATTTAAGTTTACAAGGAGACTACTGGCAAACACTTAAAAAATTAAATGTTCCTAATTATCTATATTTAGATAATGAGTTAGTTGTTATTACTAGTCAAGAGTACCAAAGAAAAAAACAAGTTTACTATCATACAGAAGATGGTAGAATAAAACATGCATCAAGGTTTAAAAAAATACCTTATAGCGAAATAAAGGCATTTAGTAGAGAATATAAATTAAATTTAATTTTAGAATAATTATGGCACATTTTCACGAAGGTTCAGATCCATCTTGGCTAACACACGATTGTAAAAGATGTGGTGAAAGTACTGGACACGCACTACATATTGATGTGGAACAACCACATTTATGTGACTCTTGTAAACTAATAGAAAAAAGAGATGCAAAACTTAACTCACTTCTTGAAGATAAGAAGTGGTGGCAAATCTGGAAATAATGATAACACTAGAAATTAAAATGATATACTTAATAAACATAATCTTATTTGCAGTAGTAATTTACTTCTCATATAAAAACTATACACTAACTAAGAAAAAAGTTATCGAGGAAATAGATAAAGACTTCTTACGTTTACCTGTGGCAAAATATGAAACTCCTACATTTGAAGAGTTTGATCCTAAACATATTTTACTTAAAGATATATTAGAGTCTATTAAAATCGAGGATTGGAGTAATACGATTGAAGCAGAAAGAGGTTATACTCATAGAAGAGCATATGTGGTAGAATTAAACAATCCATCTAATACTCTAAAAGTTAGAAGTAGATTATATGTATATGATGGTAAAGTAAGTTTGGGTTCATTTAATGTAATAAGAACTGTTGCCAATACCGCATTTAATACTGGTTCAGTTTCATATAGTACAGATAATACAGAAACAAGTACACTAATACTTTCTCACCTATGGAGATATATCTTAGAACATCACGAAAATATTTATAGTGAAACAATGTCTGGATATAAAGTACTTAGAGAATCTATTGACACAGAATTAAAAACATTAAAAAGAGATAACGCTTTAAAAACACTATTAGGATAATGAAAGAAATTTACATGGAATTATTAAATAAATTTGATGGTCAGATACCAGAAGATTTTAACTTAGATGAATACTTAAAACAAAAGGCAAATGAAATATAAATTACTATTCCTACTCGTATTACTTGGTCTAACTTCTTGTGAGAAAATGGATTACATAAATTCAAATACTATTGGTGTAGTAGTTGAAAAAGATTCGGTACCCGCACAAGATAAGTATGAGTATTACTATGGTTATTCAATGATGGAAGGTAAATTTTGCTATCATTATGGAATGAATCATTATGATGCAAGATACTCAACAACGATAAATGTTGATACAACTACTTATATAAGTGGTTACAGAAATAACTATAAGATAGGTGATACTATTCAAATGGTTAAAACTCTTACAATAAGAGATAAAGATAAAAAAATAGTAGATGTTAGTTACTCAGAAAAAAATTAAAAATTATGATGCAAGCTCCAAAAGACCCGAGTAAATTTACCAAAATGATTTGTGTAGAATCATTTAAATTTGTTGATGTAGTATGGGGAAATTGCTCTATCATTAAAGGACAATCATATGACATCTTGATTGAATCAAGTTGGTCACCACAATATTACTTAGTAAAGTTTGGTACAGGACTCTGTCCACACGAAGTTAAAAGACTTAAAAGTGAATCAGAAATAAGAGACGAGAAACTTAATGATATATTAAAATAAAAAGCAGACTATTTGTCTGCTTTTTTTTGTTTAAGTAATTCTATAAGTAATTCATTTTGATTTTCTAAATGCTTGATAATAACATCAATCTCCTCTTCTGTTTTAACACTAACTTCATAATGACTATCGGCTCTTTTCTCAGAGTGTTTACTCTCAACTTTCTGACCAACCATAATGATTGATAGAAGAACCAATTGTAAAAATGTTTGTGCAATCCATGATATAATTGTTGCAGTACCACCTGCAAGTGCTTGAGGTAAACTTATTAAAGCTATACCTGCAAAAACATATGCACACCACATTGAACCAACAACATCAGTAATCTTAGTTGCGATTCTTTCTTGAAGATTTAAACTATCTTTGTGTGTATCATTCGCATTATTGATACCATGCCTAGTTGTGTGTAACTCTTCAAATGTTTTTACTTCGTGTTTCATAATATAAATACTTTTTAAGTATATATTATATTCCTAATGTAGTTAAAACTTTATTTCGATACATCATTTTTAATTCTGGAAAAGTATCTCCGATTATGTGTGTATCACAAGATAAATCTACTGTAAGTGAATCATCTTCCATATAAGAAACACTTTTAATATAACAACCTACCATTTTAATTGTTCTGTTCTTCAAATCTGTTACAAATAAATCTCTCTTATATTCTGACGGATAATGTAATTTACCGTTTGTTTGTTGTAAAGTTTGTAGATACCAATCTCTTATATAAGTTGAATTACACTCATCTACCTCAATTTGTATATCATATATTGAAGGACCATAAGAGGTGTAATAACTTGTATGACCTTGATTATGTTCTTCAAATCTAAAATTTCTAAGATGTAGTATTTCATCTACATTGACATCATATAATACTTTCATTAAATCATTTCTTTTCTTATTGTAGCTTTCCACTCACTGATTGTCATAAAAGAATTTCTTAGAAACACTCCTTTACCAATACCATCATCAGAAACAAGCCAATGCAATCCTGAACCATAGTATTCATCTTTGGTTACAACACGGTAGATTCTACCATAGGTGAACCCATTCAATTTTTCATTTATACATACTACTATCATAACTACAAAGATATAAAAAATTATTCTAATATACTATCTATTTTACTATCTCTTAAATCTATTTGAACTCGTTTCCAAGTATTATCATGAATACTAAAAGTTAGTTCACCATAATTTATGAAGTGTGTATCTCCAATATGATCGTGTCGAACTTCTTTGAACTTGAAAAATGATAAGGGAACTTGTGTATGTGTACCACATAAATCTACAATGTAACTCATATAGATTATATGAAAATGAAATTATTTGTTTTTAAAGGACTAATATAAACTTTTTAGAAAAATAAAATAAAATATAGATGAGTAAACAAAACACAACAGTAAATAAATCGGGAGTTAGTCTTGGTGGACTAATCTTTGTAGTATTCCTAACACTTAAATTAGCAGGTATAGGTCAAGTCGCAACTTGGTCTTGGTGGTGGGTTACTTCACCATTATGGATTGGTGTTGCAATTTATTCAGTAATTGTGCTTGGTGCAGTTGCAATCGGACTACTTGGTCTAATTATTATGGGAATAGGCAATATTCTACTTAAATATTTAAGAAAAGAGCCAACTGGATACTTAAATATAACTTCTAGTTCAGTATCAAAAGTGGTATTAGATGGTAGAGTATTAGGAGATACACCAAAATTGAAAGTAAAAGTAACACCTGGTATACACTATGTTACATTTGTACAACCAGATCTTGTTAGATTTGAGAAAACTGTATTAGTAGTGGCAGGTGATACCGTATCAGTGACACACAAATTTTAATATGATAATTTATAATTGGCTTACCGATGAAACTGCACCAATTTTATTGGAATTTATTGACAATAAATTAAGTGGAACATCTAATAAACAGGTAGTAAAATCAAGATATGTTGGCATAAATAATGGTGAAGTGAAACTTATATCATTCACTAAAGATGATGTTTACACTATTGTAATAGATAAAACTGGTATAAAACATTCTAAAGAATTAGTTGAGTTGGAAGAAATAGAAGCATTTGTTCTACAAGAAATTAGAAATCAAAAGTTAGAAGATTTAGGAGTCTAATAAAACAACTATTTTCATAGAGTCTGTTTCTGCATATTCCTCTTTTAAATCATCAAGATTTTCGAGACCGTGTATATCAGTATCTTTCATATCAATAAATTGATAATCATTATCATCCCAAACATAAATACTTGGTTCATTACCAGTTCTTCTTTTTAAAAAGTCAATTAGTGTAAGTACGGCTTCTTTTATTTCAGAACCAATAATAATATTCGGTAAATATGTATAGGTATCTTCACCTTCTACATAGATACTTATTTCTAATCTTTTCTTATCATTATGAACTTTGTCTTTATCAAAAATATAGTGTGTATATTGATAACCATCATCACCTATAGGTGTAAGTATTGCATCGATTCCATTTAATAAACCTTCATCTAATTCATCAGAACTTGTAACATAATGGTTTGCATCAAAATTCTCAAATTGTTTTATATAAATCATAAACTATATATTAAAAAAAATACCACTCAAATGAGTGGTATTTTTTTAAAGAACTAAATGTTCTTTACTATGAACATATCCAAAATCGAGTTTAGCCATTGCAATAAGACGTTCTAAATGCTCCGCATAAAAATCTAACTTATCACCATGAGAGTTGTTTATATTACTAATCAACTCAACTAAACTTGATGTGTTATATTCAACATTGTTTTCTTGTATATAATTAAGTAATGTGTTTACATTTCTTACTAAATACTGACCATAACCTTCTAAATGATTCATACCTTCTTTTATTATTTTTGTTATTTGTTGTTCTCTCCACTCTTCTAAATCAATGAACTTATTATTAGACGAACTAAAAGTGACTGTTGCCAATTTTTTATTATCATCAACTATATAGTAAGAATCTTTCCATTGTTCAACTACTTCGTAATTTTTACCATAAGTAACTCTATCTGGAAAATCCTTAGTTATACATTTTACTACCATTACAATTATATTATTATATTCTAAATTGTTTTAAGAAACAAAGATACAATTTTTTATTATAATAAAGAAATAAAATATAAAAAATTATGGGAGATTCAAGAAGTGCATATTATGATGATTTAGATGATTATAATCATTTTTGTAAAACGTTAGGAGTTTTAACAAAAGATGATTTTTATGAACATGAAAGATTACTTTTAGAAGAGTTAGGTTTCAAAAATAAGTATGATTACTACGCAAGTTTAAGAAAAGCAGAAGTAAGAGAAAAGAAAATAGATAGTATTATAAATCCTGAGTAATCAGGATTTTTTTATTTTAAAAAAGTATTTCTATAAAATAATATATAAAAAATATGAAATACTTAAAGATCTTTGAAGCGAAAAAACGTGTTGATCCATTAGCAGAACTAATAGAAGATATACAACTAGTATTTGCTTATCAAATAGATGAATATCCAAATATAGTTATCGAGAAAAAAACTGGTGGAATCGTACTACTTAGTTTTCCAAGAATTCTTCCAGATACTAGTTTAGATATACACGACTTCTCTAATAAAATAATTACTTACTACACACTATTAGAAAATATTATAACTGGTTGCAACCAGCTTACTAATATGAAAGAAGGATTACAAACATCTACTAAGATATGGAATAATAGTGATACCTCAGTAATGGTTACATTTTGGTTTAATACCAATACGACAGTGTTTAAAGTAAACCCATCATCAATTGTAATTAGTAAAATAAACTTACTTAGAACATTAGGATTAGATGCAAGAGAATGGACTTTTAGTGCAACATACGACAGAGTTTATGCACAAAGGGCTTTACTTGGTTATAACATAGCTGACCGAACAATCATACATCAGTTTATATTTTCATTTCAATATAAAAGTGTTCATAGTTTAGAAGAGTTACAAAGAATAGTTGAACAAGCTTCTGAACTATTTCAAGAACACTTTTCATTTGTTGAAGTAGTAACTCAGTGGCAACGACCAACCAATATAATCCAAAATTATAAAATAATTACTTTAAAAATGGTTTATAAAGAACCATTAGTAAAGAAAACAATTATCTTACGAGATTTAGTCTAACAATTAAATATAAAAAATTACTTACTCACTATGTCAAAATCAAAAAAAGAAGGAAAACAAAAAAAGAACAGAATCAACCAAGTTAAAAATCTTAAAAGAATTAAACAAAATGAAATTCTTCTTAGAAAATTAAAATTAGAATTATAGTATAATAAAAAAACCACTCATTGAGTGGTTTTTATTTATTTTAAACTTTCAAATTGTTTTAAGTATTTCATACAATTATATATTAAATACTATTTACCGTTTTACTTACCCCTTCAAAGTATTCATAATACTTTTTTAGGTTTTCTATCATTGCTGCCATGTCTTCTAACTCAGCAGATGCTAATTGATAAACATCTAAATCATTTATTTGTTCTTTAATTTTAGATATACTTTCAATTGCCGAATTATAACCATCCGAGAAATCATCTCTCAAAACTAATGATAATTTAACATCTCTATCACTAACGCATTTTATAAAACAATTGTTTACTTTTTGTAACTCTTCACATATATAAGTTAGATACTTATATTCTTTATTAGTAATTAAATCATAATTTGTCATGAAAATTATACTTGATTTTAAAATAAAGTTTGTTAAGTATTTACTACTTCTTCTAAGATTTCTAATTTTATTGAAACAACATCACCTTCTACTTTGTAATCATTTCCATTTCTTCCGTGAATAAAAAAAGTAAAATTGGTTTCTATTTTATCATCTAATAATTCTTTTAAAGTATATTGTTTAGGTATTGAAATCAAAGTGTCTTCTATTTTCCACGCAATAGAACATATTTCACCTGATTTATATTCCCTAAAACCATATTCTTTTTGAACCATTTGAAGAAAAGGTAAAAAATGATCTTTGATTTGGTCCCACTGAACACTTTTATTAAAGTATATTTCTACAATATAACAAACATACTTGTCAGTTTGTAGTAATTGAGGTTTACCAACTTTTAGTTCTTTTATATAATCGTCCATAAGGTAAGCCAAATATAACTCACAAAAGTCTGTAAGTTCTTCTCTTTTAGCTCTTGATCCATTTAAACTAAAAATGTCATTAAAGTCAATTTTTTCAAATGTTTTTAAATACTTCATTATAATTTATATTTTTCCATATCATTGAATAAAGTATTCAACATTAGTTTTAACCCCTTCTCTTTATAAACTTTATAGTTTATATACTCTTTGAAAGTATTATCATTATTACATAACAACTTTACTAAATAACTTTCTCTTTTCTTTACACAAGAAATTGGATGTACCTCAAAGTATAATTTATCAATTTTTTCCAATTGTAAATTATTAAATGCACTTACCTCATGTAAAGTGTTAAATGGTGAAATCAATTCTGGTTTATAACCTTCATTTGTATAAGAAAAGTATTTATATTGATTATCTTCTTCAATTTTATAGAAATCATCTTTAATAAATGAAGAATACCAATCATCTATATGATTATCTTTATCAAAACCTATTTGTATTGACTCTAATGTAGGTTCCCAGTATACCTTAGGTAAACTGTTATCATAGAACTTTAATTGCTCTAAAACCTCTGAAAGTGTCTTAAATTGATAGTTTTCGTATGGGACTGATCCTAGTCTGTCTTTATTACTATTATATTTAGTTATTAAATACTCATTTTCGTTGTTTATTACATAAAAAGTCATACCATCCTCTGCAATAAGGTGAAATCGTATTATACCATTATCTATAAGTGTATAATCTAATTCATTATCTTCTAAGAAAGATAAAACTCGTAATTTATCTGTTTCGTTTAATGTCATTTTGCTTTTATTGGTATTTGTATTTTATCAATCTTTGTATCTGGATCTAAATCTTCTACATCTACATAGTTTTTCCAAATCCACCCAACTCTCCTACCAAGTGTCATTTCTTGTCTAAGATTTATACTTCCATATGGGTCTCTTACACTTTTTACTAAGTTATATTCTCTTGATAACATTTGATAAAATGGTATAAAATGATCTACTACTTCACCCCATTTAAAACTATTATCAATATAACGTGTTCCGTGAACACCATCAATGTAATTAGCGTGTGCTGAAACTTTTTCTATATCTAATACATAAGTATCAAGATCATAAACTCCTTTCTCGTCAGTAATTTTTACTTCGAATCCCTCGTCTGTTAAATAAGCCAAATACATTTCACAGAAATCTTTTAACTCTTTTACAAAGTCTTGACTAAAATCCTCAAATAATTTAATTGTTCTCATAAAGTATATATTATTTTTGTTTATCTAAAAATAATTTGTATATTTGTATCTCTTAAATTATAACTATGTTACAAATGATTTGTATATCAAATATATCTGATGTAGGGTTTCATTCTAATGGAAAGACTGTATATGATGATAGAACTCCGGTCACATTTGACTGGTTGAAACCTGGTACAATCTATGATGTGGAAAATATGATAGGTAAGGTCTTTATTGATATGGATACAAATGAACTTATAGATGCCGTTATCTTAAAAGACTCACAAGACAATGTTGGTATATCAAAACTAGGTTGGATACCCGCAAATCTATTTATGAATATAGAAGATTGGAGAGAACAACAATTAAATAAAATACTTTAATGAACCGGTGTAAAATAATAGGACACAACTGGATCTATGATGTGGAAAAACATGAGTTCGAATACCGTCATTTACATAGACCAAACTCAATAGTTAAATCTGATGTTAGATTATGTAAAAGATGTTTTAAAAAACAAAGAGCTAAATTAGGAGTTGGTATTTACAATTTTATATTTCAATTCCATTTTTTGGAACTTGGAAAGTATTGTAATTGGAAAGAAATGAAACTGACAAAGTCAGAGGAAAGAGAAAAAAAAATTAAAGAATTAGGATTATGAGAGAAGTAATTGTTAAATATAACGAAACACAAGAACAAATTAGAGCGAGATTCAGAACTATAAAAAGTTTAGAAAGAGAAATCTATCTGCTACAAAGTGAAAATAAAGCAAGGGAACCTGAAAAGAAACAAGCCATTTTTGAAATTGTTGTTGAGAACATCAACAAAGATGAAGTAATAGAATTTGATAACAAAGGTAGATATGAAGGTGGCTTACATCCAAATGATAAAGTTCGTGTTATCAGAAAAAATAAAAAGTCTGTTACCGTAAAAGTATTCCATAGATCTTGGGATAGAAATCAACGTACTGCTACTACAACAGGTACTTGGGTACACAGTGAAGATGATAATTGTAGAGTTAAAAGAATTCCTGCAAAAGTATTTGGAGAATGGGTATTTAAAAATCCACAATTCAAAGTAATGGTTGAACGTAATGAAAAATTAAAATTTTTATTAGGATAGAAATTTTCTGATTTAAGTTTTAAATATATAGTTTGTATGAAAAAGTATTTTAAATTTGTAGTAATAATCCTACTATTTTTTACTGGTAATTTGTTCGCACAAACTCCACTACCGATCTATTCTCCGAATTTCTCGAATGCGGCAGGGTGGCAAATCAATGGGAATGCTACTATCATTAGTTCATATCTAAGATTGACACCTAATGCAGGTAATCAAGCAGGTTCTGCCTTCTGGAAACAGAAAATTTCCTTACCTGATGATATGTCATTTTCTACATACTTTACTTCAAAAATGACACCCGGTTCTCGTGCAGATGGTATGACATTCTGTATTCAACAAGCCAGTAATAATGCGGGTAGTTCAGGTGGTGGTTTAGGTTATCAAGGTATGCCAGGTAAATCAATAGCAATCGAATATGATACCTATGATAATGGTGAAGTTGGTGGTAATAACCACATAGCTTTAGATATAAATGGTGCTTTACATGGAACTACAAATGTAGTTTCGTCACCAGTAAACTTAGCAGATGGTACAATGAAATATAATTGGATAGAATACAATGGAGCTACGAATGTTCTTCAAGTTCGTATCTCTAATACTAATGTCCGTCCTACTGCAGCAACACTTTCAGTCACTATAAATCTTGCAACAAATTTCGCAGGAATCTCAGATTTTTATTTTGGATATACTGCAGCAACTGGTGGTGCAACTGAGGAACATGCAATTTATAGTGCATTGGTTGCACCCAATTCTACTCCATTATCAAGTACTGGAAGTTACTCACAAGGTGTTGCCTCGATAACTTTAACTTCTTCAAATGCAATTTCTTGTACTGCTTTAACTTCTACAATAACAGTTACAACGAAAGATGTGAATGGAGTTGGAATGCCAGCTAACCTAGTTATGTCTTCTGATTTGGGTGGCGGGACACTATCCACATACACATTGACAACAAACGCATCAGGTATAGGAACTGTAGTTTTTACATCCAATGCAGGAACACTTGCATCAAATACAATAAGAGCAGAAGAACCTAATGTTGGTGCCTATGGTACTGTAATTGTTACTAAAAGTGGTACTATTCCAATTGGTGGTTCAGTTTCTGCAATACCTACAACAATTTGTACTGGTGGAACTACACAACTTACATTATCAGGACAAACAGGTAATATAAATAAGTGGCAACGTTCAACTGATAATATAAATTGGTCAGATATTTCAAATACAACAACTAGTTTAAGTGAAGTAATCAATGGTGGTGCACTAAATTTGGATGGTTCTAATGATTATATAAATATACCTAAACCAACACTTAACTCCTTTACAATAGAGTATTGGGTTAAAACTACTCAAACATCACCTAGTGGAACACAGTGGTATCAAGGTAATGGTATAGTTGATGCAGAAGTTGGTGGCTCAACATCAGATTTTGGAACAGTTTTATTGAATAATAAATTAGCATTTGGTGTTGGTAATCCTGACATAACAATTCAGTCAACTACAAGTATCAATACTGGAAACTGGATTCATGTTGCAGCTACTTGGGACGGAACAACCGGTGGTATGAAACTTTATATCAACGGAGTATTAGAAGCCAGTACAACTGGTGCAACAGGTTCAAGGATAGCACCACCATCAATACGTATTGGTGTAATACAAACTGGTATAAACTATTTCAATGGAACTATTGATGAACTAAGAATTTGGAATGTAGTTCGTTCTCAATCCGATATTCAAAGTAATATGAACTCTGAAATAGGTATATCAAGTTCACTTGTTGAATATTATAGATTTAATCAAGGAAGTCTGAATGGAACCAATAGTTCTATTACTACTTTAACTGATACAAGTGGTAATAATAACACAGGAACACTTTATAATTTTGGCCTTACAGGAACAACATCAAACTGGACTAATGGTGTAATTACTGCACCAGGATCTTACTATTACAGAGCAGAGATACTAGCAACAGGTTGTGCAACAGCGGCTTATTCATCCGTAGCAACTGTTTCTGTGGTTTCCCCACCAACTGGTGGATTGGTTTCTTCTTATGCGGGAACTAGCGGCACTTTAACTTTAAGTGGTAATACAGGAACTGTTGTAAAGTGGCAGAAGTCAACAGATAATGGTTTAAACTGGATAGATATTGTAAATACAACAACGAATTACTCATATACTAATTTAACAGATGGTACTCAAATAAGAACGATCGTAACAAACGGAACTTGTACATCTAATTCAAGTGCTGGTACAATAACACTCCCATTTACATATACTACATATGTTTATAATTCTGATAACTCTGGATTACCTTCTGTACCGGTTAAACTTTACTATAAATTAAAAACAGATAGTAATTATACTTTATATAACACATCAAATACTGATATTAGTGGATTAGTTAGTTTTACAGCACCGTATGGTGTTAGTTTATATGACTTTAGATTAAGTATTGACAATTTATCAATACCAACACCTAGTTCTTCAGATGTAGCTTACTTAGTAACAAAAATACTTCAACAATCATTCAATTCTAAAGATTTCTATAGATTTGATACCAATAATAATAATACACTTAATATATCGGATGCTTTCTTAGTATTTTATAGAATAAGTGGTGGGATTGGAACCTGGACTTATCTTGTTCCTCCTTATAGAATATTTACTGAGGCAGAATGGAACGTAATCAATACATCTAATTCTAATTTAAAAGCAACATATCCAGGTACACAGACACTAACAATTAGTAATTTAGTTTCTGGTTCAACAAGTAAATTTTATTTAGTTAGAACTGGATACAGATTCTAAAATTGATTCTAACTTTTTATTTCTTATATACATAATGTCATATCTCAAATCTTTGGCACTAACCCAAGATTGAATCCTTTTTCCTTCGACTGTATATAAGGAAGAATTTTGATACTCAATTAAACATCTACTATAAAAACCTTCATTCTCATGAACTTTTAAAACAATAGCAAGCTCATTCATATATCTTGGCACATTAGTAATGTTTACATGGTCACCAACTTTATAATTCTGATCGTGTGAGTTTATCATATTCCTAAATCATTTAATTTCTTACCTCTTATTTCTGCAGTCGCATCTTCAAACCAATCTTTATTTACTAAATACGTAGATCTATCACCAGTATTATCTATAATTTCAACATAACTATCATCACCAATTACAAGGTGATTAAATACTTCATAGATTTTATTTAACGTTAGTCTTGAACCAATTTCAACATATAAACATTTTACATACTTCATATTCCAAATAATTTTCTAATAGCTTGTTTTCTTTTGACTAACTTTAATGCAATACCAAATTTTTTATTTAGTAGATCAAGTTGTGATTGTTTTACTTCTATCCAAGTTTTATTTTCTTCTTTCATAATTTACAAATATACATAAATTATATAAATAAAAAAAGGATTGTTAGTCAATCCTTAAAAATATAGAGTAAATTACTGGTACGATATTATCATCATCTAGTACCTGTTGTAGTGTATAAGTATAAGACATACATTCTGAATTAGTTGATGGATATCCATACATATAAATTCTTCCTATATTATATTGTTTAGATAAGTGTTGAATAAATGGTATGAAACTATTTTTAATATTATTCCAATTAAAGTTACGTGGATCATCTATAGTATCAACAATCTCTTCACCACAACCAACTAAACTATCATAAATTTGATTATCATTCTCTTCATCAAATCTTTTTAATGACATAGTATTAGTTGCTACTCTAATTGAATAATCATCAGCTAAATAAGCTAAATGTGTTTCACAAAAATCCCTTAACTCTTCCTGAAATTCAAAAGTAAATCTTTTGGGATTAGTAAGTATCTCGTGACGAGACTCGTTAAGTTCTTTTGGATGTACTGTTATTTCCATCTTTGTAATACCTCTTAAATACTTACCTGGTCTAGCATATCCATAAGTTGGTTTATCTTCAATTAGTTCATCTATATCTATCTTGTCAGTTCTATCTTCTAGATCAAACATAATAGATTTATCTAACCAACTTTCATGAAATCTGAAACGTTGTTCAGGATGAACTCCAAAATTATAATTCTTTTTTAACATCTCTAAGAACGGAATAAGTTTATCTTTTATCTGATCCCAACTTACAGGTCGCTCTGATTCAATAACTATTGAAAATGAATTCTTAAAAGTACCAAACTGTACCCTTGAAACATTTACTTTAAAGTCGTCATCGATAAGATAAGCTAAATACATTTCACAGAAATCCTGTAAATCATTTACCTCTGATAGTTCTGAAGTATAAGTATTATACCTTGATTCAAAAATTCTTTTTAAATATTTCATTATATTTTTCTTATATTACTTATTTCTATTTCTCTTAACTCTTCTTCAACATCAAATCTATCTGATAATAAACGGAATAAACTATCAGTTCCTGATCTAAATGATCTAACCTCAGAACCAGGCGAAGCATATAATTTTAAAGAAGAAAAACTATACTTCTTACTAAACATTGTCATAAATGGAATAAAATGATCTTTTATATCTTTCCATAAAAATGGTGCATCATAATCATGTATATCTGGATTAGTTAAATGCAAGTCAATATCAAGGTCATCTTCGTGACGATCTAGATTTATACCTACTACAAATCCTTCGTCCATTAAATAAGCTAAATATGACTCCGTGAATGATTTTAATTCAGTTTTATCAACCTTATCAACCCACCAATTATCTGATTCAAATAACTTAATATATCTCATTATTTTCTACTTTTTATATAAAATGTTATACTTTCTACTACATTACCAACTAATTTATCATAATCACCTGTATGATTTAACAAATCTTGTATAGAAAACCACTTATAACCGTGATTTATACCATATTCTCGTACAAAAAACTCTAAATCTGTATGAGTACTAGATATGTCACATAATTCAAATTCTTTTTCTAAATGTAAAAAAAATGGAACTAAATGATTTTCAATGTAATTCCATCGAAGATTCTCACCATTTCGTAATCTTACTTCCCAATCTATCTCATTATTAAATTTATCAGATTGTACACTAACAGTAAAACCACCATCCATTAAATAAGCTAAATTCATTTCACAAAAGTCTAAAATCTCTTCATAAGTTAAATCAGATACACTTTCATTAAATAGTTTCAAATACTTCATTTACTATATATAAAAAAATATTTTAGTAAAACTAATTGTCGTAATTTAGTATAATACTTATGAAAGGAACTATTAAAATCACAGACGAAAAATTGACAACAAAACCATTTGAAGGTCAAGAAGGAACAACACAAGTATGGGTAAAAACAAATGTAGTTGAACAAAGCTATATCGTTTATAACGGAAGTATGTATAAATTACACGTAACACCATCTAAAAAATAAATAAATGAGACTAGTCGCTATAGAAACTTTACCCGGATACTTTATAACGGCTGGTCAAATTTATGATATAGAAGCAGGTCCTACTATTTATGATTCAGATTTTAAACCACATAGAAGTTTTATAACCAAATGTGATGATGGAAAATATAGAAAAGTAAATGACTATTCAGTTGCCTTAAATATAAACCAGTTTCGTGATTTACAAGAAGTACGTGAAAAAAAATTAAATGAATTAGGAATATGAAAAGAATCTTAAATTGGTTATTTGGTTACTTACCGAATAACACATCAGAAAACATTTTAATGTAAAATAAAAGACTACTAGATTTTGGTAGTCTTTTTAATTTATAGTATATTTGTATTCTAATAAATTTATGATGTACAAAACAATCGAAGACTTAGAAGCAATCAATTTTCAGAAATTAGAACAAGAAAATCGTTTACAGATTATCCTACAAATTGTAGATGAATCTAATGATATAAGAGACTTTAAAGATTACTTCCTAAAAGAAGATATGGATATATTAAGAAGACGTAATAAACAAGAAACTATAAAATATAACAAAGAAGATGTTCAATAAAGGAGATTTTATAGTTTGTATTGATAATAATGATGATAGTTATATGCCGTCTCTTACCATATGGAAACAATACGAAGTACATGATGTAAGATATGATGGAGTAGTAACCATTCTAGATGATGATAATGGATATGGTCTTTATAGTCCACATAGATTTATAACAATTGCACAAGCAAGAGAAGAAAAATTAAATAAACTAATATGAAAGAAATAAAATTTATAAAAGGATTTCGACTAGTTCTAATACTAGTCGGATTTCTAATTGTGATGCTATCAACATTGTACGTCACTGGACACGAACAAGAATTTTTAGATAACATAACACTAAACTATAAACTTGGAATGGTTAGTGGTGTCGGTATGGGATTTGTTTTAATAGGTGGTTTACTTAGATTATACTCTGCTAGTAATGAGTAAGCTAATGTGTATATCGAAATATTCAAATCGATTTACCTATGGTAAAATCTATACTATTTCAAATTCTTATGTATCATCTTCTATAATAGAAATTATTACAGATGATGGTAGTAATTGGCAATGTTCTATTGGTATGTTAAACCATCTATTCGTTCCATTAGATGAATGGAGAAAAAGACAAATTGATAAAATAATATGAGACAAACGTTTAAAGTAGTTGATATAAGAACCGGTAAAAAGTATGATGCTCATTCATCTGAGTACAGTACACACGTATATGTTTATGGTTGGGATCTCAGAACACGTGTAATCGGGAGACGTGAACAATTTATATCATTATCAGAATTCAGAAAACAACAAATAGATAAGATACTAAGTTTATAATCTACTTATATTATTCTAAATTTTAATAACGGTTTATCATTTATTGTGATGTCACCTTTCTTATTCTTACCAATCTTTTTAACAACAATCTTTTTATTTTTAAATCGACCACCAAGAATTGTGTCACCAACTTTTATTGGTACTTCAATCATTTCATTAAAACTTTTTAAGTATTTCATAATCTATATATTTAATTATTGTCTAAGAAAATTGAAATGACACCAACATAACTACCTAAGTCACCTACTTCATCATTTATTATCTCTTGTGCTGTAAACCATCTTGGTTCTGTTTCCCATAATTGTTTAGCAGGTTTTCTATATTCAAACTTAACACTACAATTTCTCATGGATTGCGGGAATAAGGAGGTTGTACTAATCTCATATTCTTTAGATAACATTTGATAAAACGGAATGTAATGATCTTTAACATCATTCCAGTTAAAAGGAGCAGGAAAGTGTACATCATCTTTATAAAACTCTATACGAGCTCTATCTTCACGAGAACCATGTCTAACACGAATACCAAATCCTTCATCTAGTAAATAAGCTAAATAATTCTCACAAAAATATTGCAGTTCTCTTATGTCTTCTGATAAGAAAGAAGCTTCATTAAAACTTTTTAAATGTCTCATTTCTTTCTTAATGTTATTTTTATACACACAATTGAATCAATACCTACATCACCATCATTGACATCTATTATATCATCTAATGAAATCATATCAGTACCTAATCCAGTTCTCTCACCGTCATCATTAAACTCAATATATGTTATTGTAAGTAATCTAAATCTACTCTCACCTAGTTTATAAGAACTACGATATTTTCTATCTAATAATGTTAGAAAAGGAATAAATGAATTCTTAATTTCATCCCATTCAAATGTTTCACTTTCATACATTCTCCCATTATATCCTTTAGTAAAGTAAAGACTTTTTGAATATTTATCTGATTGTATTTTAGTTTTAAAACCTTCATCAACAAGATAAGCCAAGTTCATATCACAGAACTCTTGTAAATCATCTGTTTCTTCTTTAAGTGATTCATTAAATGGTTTTAAATACTTCATAGAATTATATATTAAAAACAGATTTTATAAATCTTAATTAGTATCTTTGTATACAACAAATAAAAAATATGAAAAGATTACCATTACCTGTTATCGCAGAAGACAAAGCAAACCATTTTACATATGGGGCTGCAATTTATTCACTATCCTGTGTTTTATTTACATTACTACATATCGAACCAGTTTTATACTCTTTGATTGTAGTAGCAGTGATTGCTGCATTAAAAGAACTACATGATAAATATACACCAGGTTCAACTCCAGATTTCATGGATTGGGTTTGGACAATGCTAGGATGTTTACCAACATTATTAGCACAGTTTATAAAATAAAAAAGAGAGACCGAAAAGTCTCTCTTTTTTATTTTTATTTAGTTTTTTACTAGTAACCAATAAAAAATTCATTATATGTAATATATACATCTAAACTACCATTACCAAGTGTTGGATTTCCAATACTGGCCTTTAAACTATAAGGACCACCATGATCTGAACCACTAACACCCTCTTGTATAGAAATTGTACTGGTTATATAACCTTTTGATGTACTACTAAGTGGATATGTATCTATATTAGTATTAGTATTAGTAGTCCCATTAAGAAGCAAAAGTGTACCTTCAAGAGTATACGATGCAGTACCTGAATTTCTCTTTATATAAATATTAGTTGGTACTCTAGCATATCCAGATTGTGCTGGAAGAACTTCAATAGGAGTTGTAAACAATTGTAATACTTCTGCTGCGGTAATAGTTGTCTTTAATACTTTTGTAACCAATGGAATATTAGAAATTGCATTATCAATTGTACTAGACATAGGTGTTCTCTCAACTGGAAACCAACTCCAAGCATCTTGTGTAGATAAGTATATAAATTTAGCAGCCTCAGCACGTTTAAGTCCAAATCCACCTCCTTGTCCAGAACTACCATCATAATATATATTACCATTATTAATATTTGATAAAACCAAGAAGTTTTGAGTTGGTGATAAATCTGTTAAAACAAGAACTTCTTTACCATCATATACATCTGTCGGTAAATAAACTACATTACTGTAATCAGTACTAGTAGATCTTACAATAACTATATCTGTTGTTATTGTAGCACCTGATGAGGTTGGTCCCGCATTCATATAAGAATCTGTCTTCTTAAGCTTACCTTCTAATGCAACTGTTCCTGACGCATCTGGAAATTTAATAGTACGTGTTGTCGCAATATTATCCGGTGGGTTAAGGTACATCCAGTTATTATCTATAAAATACTCATTACCATAATTACCAAATTTGAAAATTTTATCACCACGGTAAAACTCTAATGCGGCCACACCTAACTTTGCATTAAAATAACCGGGTTCAAACTCTATCATTTGTGTACTTGTTAGTAAATTACCATTTGTAACAGTTTGAGAAAGATTTTGAGATCCTGCTGGACCTTGTGGACCTTGAGATCCTTGTGCAGCTAATAATGTCCAGTTGTCATGTGTTGTATCTAATTCTGGTGCAACTACTGATGCAGTTGAACTAACAGTTGCTACACACCACCAAGAAGCTGACGCAGATCCTACCGCATCATTCATATCATAAAGTGAGTTAGCATCCCAACCACCTTTCCAAACTAAACCTGACGCACCAACTGGTCCTTCAATACCTTGTGGACCATCAGGACCTTGAATACCTTGTGAACCACTTGCACCAGTTGGTCCTTGAATACCCTGTGAACCGGTTACCCCTTGTGAACCTTCAGTTCCTTGAGGACCCATTGGACCTTGAGAACCTTGTGCGGCCAATAATGTCCAGTTTATATGTGTTATATCTAAATCTGGTGCAGTCACGGAGGCAGTTGAACTAACTGTTGCAACACACCACCAAGATGCAGACGCGTAACCAACTGCATCATTCATATTATAAAGTGAGTTGTTACTCCAAGAACCCTTCCAAGTTAAACCAGAAACACCAACAGGACCTTCAACACCTTGTGGACCGTTAGGACCTTGAGAACCATCTGAACCTGTTGCACCAGTTGCACCTTTTGGACCTGTATCACCAGTATATCCTTGTGGACCGTTAGGACCAGTTGCACCCATAATACCAGAAGTACCAGATGAACCAGAGCTACCAGAAGTACCAGATGAACCAGAGCTACCAGATGAACCAGAGCTACCAGAAGTTCCAGAGCTACCAGAGCTACCAGATGAACCAGAGCTACCAGATGAACCAGAGCTACCAGATGAACCAGAGCTACCAGAAGTTCCAGATGAACCAGAGCTACCAGAGCTACCAGAAGTTCCAGATGAACCAGAGCTACCAGAAGTTCCAGATGAACCAGAGCTACCAGAAGTTCCAGAGCTACCAGAGCTACCAGAAGTTCCAGATGAACCAGAGCTACCAGAAGTTCCAGATGAACCAGATGTACTAGAATCATTTGCTAAATTATTTAAAAATTTCAAATTATTATCCATCTCTTCAACGGATAATCTTGTTTGTTTTGATTCTCTAAGTATTAAAGAATAGGTTCCTGGATAAGTGCTCATATAGTAATTTTTTTTATAATGTATATATTAAATACAAAAAGTATTTTTTTGTATATTTGTAGGTATAAATATAAAATCAACTAATATGGCAATAAAGTATATAAGATTAGAAAGTACTGCGAACGTAGCAAAACGTATAGAAATAAGTAATAGAATCGTTCGTGGTGAGATAAAAATGTCACACTCCGCAATAGATAATGATATATTTTATCATTATTACGAAATTTTAATACCCTTAACCAATAAAAAAATAAAATAAAAATGAGAAAACTATTATTAGGAGCTATACTATTATTTAGCAATTTGTGTATTTCACAAGAGCAACAAAAAGATACAGTCGTAGTAAACCAAAAAACACTGAATGATTATTTATCTAATGAAGATAAATTTACAGGTGAAAAAACCTATTACAGTCCAACAACAATTATATCAATTGCAAAGTTTGTACAAAGAAAAAGTTCAAATCAATATATTTCTATTGATGTGCCTGGGTCTACTTTAAATTATGGTTGTTACGGTGTTTCTATATTATTTGAAAATGGTAAAAAAATTGTCAGACCTCATGAAAAAGTTGAAACAAACTATAGTGATGGTTGGTCATATAGAGCTTTCTTTACACCAACTACAAATGAAATAAATCTACTTAAATCTTATAAAGTAGTTGCAGTTAAATTATATATTTATGATACTGATGTAGATTCTAAAGAAGGTGATGATTTGCTAGAAGCCGCAAAAGTTATGTTATCAACACCAAAAATTGTTAAAAAAACTAAAAAATAATGAATTATACAAGACCAAACAGTGATGAATCAGATGAACCAAAAGATTGGTTAAACTCTGCTTTAATTTTTGCAAGAACACTTTCACTTATACTTGAAGAAAATACTGGTATCGTTGTTAAACTAAAAGGTGATATGGTAAATCCTATCAATCCAGATAGTGACAGAGTAGTAGTTTTTAAAAAAGATAAAATGATACATGTTGATGATATACAAGATAATACTTTGAAAGAAGGAGATTTTATAAGAATTCAATAATCATTTTAAACTAATATATTTTATTTTATATAAATAAGACAAATACTAATCAAATAACATGAAATCACATTTTAGAAAAACAGAGTACTACACTTCACACAATGCGAACTCTCCAGTAGAGTTAGACAGTGAAAAATTCCCAGACTTTAAGGGAGAAACAGAAGAAGATTTTTTACAATACATCTATGATAATTTAGATGGTTGGGTTGATGGTGAAGGTGAACCACAATTTGATGAGGAAACTCAAGATGCTTTGTATGAGTTACAACATGGTTCAATGTCTGAATATTGGGGTTCTTATCAAAACTATTTTGAAGGAGATCTTCAAGTTGGTGAAGCAACACCTAATGAAAATTATAAAAACGGAAACTTTAAAGAAAATCACTCAATCTCAATATGATACACAATATTAAAAAATACTTAGAATTTAAAGGAACTATATCCGGTGGTGATTATATAGTTAGAAACTTAATAGCATCAGGTCTAGCATTTACAGGCGGTTTTGTAATTGGGTTTGGAATCGGAATAAATGATTTATTTTTAACGATTCTTGGTATAATACTACTTACACCAACATTATGGTTCTCACTAGCAACAATTTATAAAAGAATAAATGCGTTTTATCCAGATAAAGCAGGAGAATTTACCGCACTGTTTGCAATATTACAAATGGTAAGTGAATTCGGTAAAGGTGAAACCTGGGCAACCGTTATTAGTATCATTATAATAATATCAGGACTTTTTTTAATATTTAAAAATTCTAATATAGAAAATCACGAAGGATAATATAATCTAAAAATATAATAACAGAGATAAGTAGAAAGGAAAGGTATACCAGAACACCGAGTACTACTACAAGTCTCTGTTTTTTTTTATAATATTTTGTGAATTAAATTATTTATTGTATATTTGTATAAATAAAATAAACTAACATGACAGATTTTAAAAGATTCAAATTAGGCTTTGCCTTAACAATCGGTATATATCTTATACTAACATCCCCATTAATTTTAAGTATTATGACGTATGACATCAATACAGGTGATTACTATGGATTTAGATACCCTAACTGGGTTATCTATACAATAGGTTTTGTATCAGGAATTAGTGGTGGTATTTTATCACGCAGTAAATACTTTAAACAATAATAACTAAAATAAATATAAAATTATGAGCGAATTAGTAAACGTAGGTAAAACAATGAAATCAACATTTGAGCAAATTTCTGCACAAGGATTCCTTGATCAATTTCCAGATTCAGAATTCAGAAATGAATCTCAATTCTCTGGTATGGGTGATGTTTTTATCAAAAGTGAATTGGTAGAATCATTTAACCAATTAAAAGAACAAATGATTGAAGCAAACGGTAGTTTCCCTATTCTATAAGTATGATAATACATAGACCCGCTGATACAAGAGGAAATCGTAAAGCAAACTGGATCAATTCATATAGAACATTCAGCTTCCCTGCTTATTACGATGCACGTTATATGAACTTCAGTGACTTACAAACAATCAATGATGATCGAGTACAACCCGGTGGTCATGTACCAATACACGAACATAAGAATATGGAAATATTCGGATATGTAGTAGAAGGTGTTTGTCGTCATACAGATAGTCATGGAAACACGTTAGATATACCAGCGGGTTCTGTACAAAGAATGAGTACCGGTAGTGGAATAAAACACACCGAAGGAAACGCATCAGATAAACCTAATAGGTATATTCAATTATGGATTAGACCAAATCAATTTGATACAGAACCAATACATGAATGGTATCAGTTTACCAGAGAAGATAAACTAAATAAGTTTTGTGATGTAACTGAGAAATTACCAATAAAACAAGATGTAAGATTGTTATCTGGTATATTCACACAAGATTTTTCGTTTGAACTCAATAATACTCGTAAGTATTACTTATATGTTATATCAGGTGAAGTAACAATAAACAACATACCTTTGATAGAAGGTGATGGTCTAAGTTTCATTGAAGAAGATAAAATTGAAATTGTTACTTCAAAAGAATCTGAAATTATATTATTTGATTTAAGATAATGGCATTTAATCTACCAACAATAGGAGAACTAGCAATAGCTCAGTATAATGATATGCTTATGTATCAAAGACAACTCGATGAACTTAATGCTTCTAATGACCAGTCAGTTTATGGTTTATTTAGACGTGAAGAGTTAGAACGAAAAGTAAGAGATGCACAATTTCTGTCTAGTAGATATAAACAACAAATAAGAGAAGAGAAACTTAAAAGACTAGGTTTATGAAAAAACAATTAATTACGTGGGTACTAACGTGGACAACATTTATATGGTTAAGATGGATCAAAAGAAGATAGATCTAATATGTGTTGATAATACTGGATATGATGGATTTCTAACCTTACACAAATGGTATAAAGGTGAACTGTCACATAGTTATCTACCTACATTAAAAATAGATAATTACTTTTATAGTAACTTATCCAATGATAGAGGCGGTAATAAAGATGTTTACCAAACGAAAGTGTTTATGACAAAACAACAATGGAGAGATTATAATTTAGAGAATATATTAAATGGATAAATACTATCAATGTAGAAGATGTGGTGGATCAGTCGCAGTAAATTATGATAGTGCAATGTGTACTTTACCAGTCACACACAGAACATCTGGAATTTGCTCCGGTAGTATATCTATGGAAATTACAGAAGCAGATTATAACCAAGTAAGATCACAATGGAGATCTGCTACCCGTAGAACAAAAATAAAAAAAGTAATTAAAGATGTTTAGAAATCCATTTAGAAAGAAGAAGAAAATTATTGGATGGTCAGAAGCATTTGGTGGAAATTTTAACTTAAAGAGATATGACCGAATGAGAAAAATAAATCGATTACTCGGTAGGATAGAACTCACAGGACTTATACAAATGAAACAAGATTATTGGTTATGATACTAGTATGTGTAAAACCATCCGATAGACTTACCAAAGGTAAGCACTATGAAGCTAAACCCTATATCAATGAACATTCATATAATCTTTTGATGGTTAAAGATGATAGTGGTGAATTTTATATGTATAGTACAAATAGATTCATCACCGTAGAACAATGGAAAGATAACCTTAGAAAAATGTTAGATAAAAAGAAAATACATGAGGATTAAATGTATAAAAAACAATGATAGTGTAGGTAGATTAAAAGGATTAAGAATAGATGCCTACTATCAAGTAACTGATATAGATACGATTGGTTACCGAATAATTGATGATTTAGGTAGAAACTATTGGTTCACTAAAGATTCTTTTGAACCTATTGAAGAAACAAGAGATAAATTATTAAACGAATTATTAAACAAATAATTCATTTAATAATATAATAAAGTAACAATTAAAATAAATATAAATTATGTCAGAACAAACAGAAACAACACAGAAAACAATCGCAGTATTCGCAACTGAATATTACGAAACATCTCTTACTAGAGAACCTATCGAATTAAACATCGAAGACTATCCAGAATTGGAAGGTATGACACCAGAAGAAGCTATTGACTATGTTGAGTCTAATGCTTGGGAAATGGCTTCAACAAATCCAGATATGTATGAGTCATTAGCAGAAGAACTTAATGATCAAGATATCCGTAGAGATAAAATTACAAATGAGTCTCAAGAGATCAACGCTCAATTAGAAATGTTCTAATATGGATATAACAATTCAAGGAACAGAATCTTTCTATACGTACATAGTACGAGACGAAGTAACAATCAATACCGAAGATTATCCACAATTAGCAGGAATGTCAGAAGAAGAAGCTAAAGATTATATCAAATGGAATGCAGCTGATATTTTTAAACAAGGTGAAGATACTGATAATTACTACTCACTGTGGGATGAATTGATGGACCAAGAAATTGTTAAAAACAAAATCACTGGTGATGAAACAGAAGTTCTGACTGATTAAATAGAACAAATTATTGGGTAATACGTAATGGCAAAAAGGTATGTCATCCTGTCAAAAGGTTGTATCATTGTAGGTTCGAGTCCTACCCCAATAACAAATAAATATAATATGAAAAGATATAAAATTAGAATACTATTAAACTCTGGAACAACTAGTTGGTGGGCAGATGAAATAATTATATCTAATCTTGAAGATGAAGGTGGAACAAGTAACAACTATATGTTCTGTGATGATGAAGGACTTTGTAAATATTATCCAGTTGCAAACACTATCATCGAAGAACTTGAACCATTACAACCCGAATTATAACAAATGAAAAATATAATAAAATCAATAATGATGATTATCACAATCATCATCTTAACATCATGTAACAAAGATGAAACTGGTAATGGTAATCTAGAAATTCATTTTGAAAATACATTTAAAGATAGTACAATAGTATTTAATGAGCCAACTATAGAAACTTCAAACCATGAAGTTTTGAAAATTAGTACCGTAAAATATACGATAAGTAATATTGTACTAACCAATGGATATGATGGTTCTACACTTACTTGTCCGGGTAATTATATAATAGATGAACCATCAAATACTAATATAGAACTATCTGATATACCATTCGGTAATTATACAAATGTAAAATTTACTATACAATCATTATCATTTGAAGGTACATTTACTATCTTACCAACCGGACTAACAGATGAACCATTTATAATCAATACGACTAACTATAAAGAAGTTTCTTTGTCACTACTACCAACAAAAGCTTTTGTTAGAAGTAACATCACTCCTGGAATTCATATGAATGTAGAATTATCTAAATCTATTCAAGGTATAAACTTAACAAATCCAAACTTAAATGTAGTAACTACTAATACACCTACTATGTTTTCCGTAGAACATATTCATAATGATCCAAACTGATGTTATACCCAACGAATAAATACGGAGTATATGCAATACCCGAAGAAGTTGAATATACTTATACCGCCAAAACTATTATAGATGGTGGTGTTCACGAAGAAACTACAATAGAATACATAAATTCAATTGGTGGGAATGTTATACACGCAGGTGCCGGATTTGGTGATTTCTTACCAGGTCTTAAAAATTGTAATCGAGTATTTACATTTGAACCAAACCCTTTAATGTACCAGTGTGCCTTACAAACAATACGTTTGAATAATCTAGCGAATGTTAGTTTATACTCACAAGCAATTGGTGAATATAATGGTAAATCAACATTAAAAGTTACAGATGAATCAGGACTTGAAATGGGTCCTAGAAGTGAAATTGGTGATGGAATTGTAGTAGAAATAATCAAATTAGACACATTTATCACTGAAAAGATTGATTTAATACACCTAGATCTCGAAGGATACGAGTTTGAAGCTTTAAAAGGTGCAAAAGAACTGATAGAAAGAGATAAACCTATCATAGTATTAGAGATAGATGCTAGAGCAGTAGATTATAATAACTTTATGTTATCAATCAATTATGAACCGTATAAACAACTAATATACAATAGTAACGAACAAATGGTATTTGTAAATACTGTTTATAAACCCTGTAAGTAATATGAAGTTACATATGCCTAATAAAATATACATCGATAATAGTCCAATACATGGACTCGGTGTATTCGCAAACCAAACAATACACGAAGGAGAAATCATCGAGATTTGTCCAGTAATTGATATGGGGTTAAATAGAGAAGCTAGTCCAATATTAGTTGACTATAGATTTAATTGGCCACAAGGTAATGATTGGGTAACACAAGTTATACCAGCTGGTTATGGTATGATATATAACCATAGTAATACTCCTAATGCAACATGGATATCAAATGAAGAAACAAAAACATTTATGTTCTATGCAACTAAAGAAATACAACCTAATGAAGAAGTCTTTACATACTATGGTGATGTAAATTATTGGAGTGATGGTAGAACAAATACTGATGTAAAATAAAAAAGAGATCTAAATGATCTCTTTTTTTACCAAATTTTTATTCTCCCCGAAAGTGTAATCTTAGTTACTAAAATCTTATCATTTAAACCCTTTTCCATCAGTAAATTCATAATGTTATTACGATATTCAGTAGTTCTTGCACATAAATGAACAAATAAACCATCTTTAATAGGGTATAATCTATCTAAACAGTTCATTATATGTGGTTCATGTATTATGATTCTATCAGAATATTCTGGTATAATCTTCTCATTTATTACCTTTTGTTCATAAGGAAATCTCTTCCATAAATCATCATTACGTAAGTCCCAAATATCTGACTCAATCTTAATCGCTTCGCGACTTACAAACTTTACACCAGTATTTACATTTTTCTTATTCCTTTCAGTCTCATAGAAAAAATGATATAATATATTTGTATCAGATAAATCAATTACCGATTCTATTGTAGTATCCATTCGATTTACAAATATATCAGTATCAAGCCATACAAACCATTTAGCATTAGGAAATTTAGAAGCAGCTCTTTTTAATATATCACATCTTCTAAAGTGCAGATGATGTAACTCTATCTCAGTAGGTTGTTGCTCATCATAATAAAAATCATAGTTGTGTAGTGAACAATAGTAGTCAATAGTTTTCCTAGTATTGATAGCGAAACTTATATCTAATGGCCAATGACCACTTACTAATACAATATCACTCATGTTCAAATATATCTTTTATCTTCAACATTCTTCGTATAGCTCGCATACGTGAATCCATTTCAACCCAATCTTTCTCGGTCCAATCCTTCTGTCCTAAATCTAAATCAACTGTTATCATATGATTATATATTTACTTTTCAGTTACATCAATCACATCAAACCATTCACCTTGTAAAAAATAAGGAGTTCCCTCTAATAACTCTGTTGCAGATTTACACTTATCACACCAATCATCTTCATTGGTATGTACACAAACAACTTTTTCGTGTAGTGGATTCCACGTTACATATACTTTACTCATTTTATATATTTTCTAATAAATTTTGTTTGTTTCTTGTTTAGAACTAAGATATACTTATTACCCATAGCAGTTTGGTATACCTGGTATCTATTATCTTTATCTGCGTAGTACCAAGAATCAGTATAACTGTAATTGTGTATTCTTAGTTCGGCCGGTTTACAACCAATCAAAATGAAAAGTAGTAGTAAGATTATTATTTGCTTCATGATGTTTTATTTATTAAAAGGTTTATTCTTTTCTGACGAATCTTTGCTACGTCAATAGTATATTGTGCATGATGAATAGAATCTTCTCCGAATGGATTATTTTCTTTTAAGGTTAGGTTTACTTTAATACCTTCTTCAATAGATGGTATACCAAAAACATTTGCTTTATATACTCTTACAATACTCATATGTTTATTCTTTGTTCTACTGTGAAAATAACTAACTATTGACTCTGTTATTCCACTCTGTAATAGAATTGGCTCTATCTCCATTTTAAATTATTTATGATGGGAAAACTTCTATCGTTCTTTCTTCTCTAACAAGATCACTCCAAACACCTTCGTATCTAGTTCCTTTAACAATATGATTATCTACCCAATGATAGTTACCACCTCTTGGTTTACCCATAAGTAACCCATGATATTTATAACCCCACTTGTTTAACCAAGCTTCAGTTATCTCTCTATGTTCTTCCGTCCTAGAAGTAAAGAATGTGATCACATGACCTTCATCATACCATCTGTTTAAAGTTTCTACCGAACCATGATAAGGTAAAACTACTGACATACGTTCAGGTTCTTCATTAGGCACATCATCTGTAATAGTACCATCAATATCTATTAGATAATTTTTAATATCCGCTGGTAGTTGTGGACTAGCTAAATGTCCTTCATCATCTAGTATTGATCTTAATTGTATTTCTTTTTTCATTTATCTTTTTTTATTTTTATATATTTTTCCAGTATTCAATTATTCCCATAGAGAATATCTTTCTAATTTTATGCTTTCTTAGTCTAGCTCTAAGTATATTTCTCCACTTATTTTTACTCATTGAAAATTCGTTTGATCTTTTTCATACGTCTTAATTTGAAATAGACATTTATAAAACTTGACCAATTACTTCCAGAAGGAGTTGAAGTAATAATAACCGTTGGATTGTCAGTAGCGACATCAACACTGCAAATATAATTACTCATGATTTAATTACTTAAAGCTGCTTTAATTGTTTCGTGTGACTTATAATCATTCAATTTAAAATCAGTTATATTATATAAAGGTAATGAACCATTTTCACTCTTCATAACTTTACTTATAGTTATACTAGGTAAATCTAATCCTTTTCTTATAATCTGTTCTTTAGCTTGTTCAATATGATTAGAATATAAATGAACATCACCTAAATTTCCAATCAATTGATCCGGCACCATATTCACTTCTCTTGCTATTATCTCTAATAAAAGTGCATAAGAAGCTATATTAAATGGTAATCCTAAGAAAGTATCCACCGAACGCTGATTCCACATTAAAGAAATTGCTCTGGTAGGTGTTGGTTCATAATATGTATTATCATAATCAGGTAAATCATTTGGATTAAAAAATCTTTCCATACCTGTCTCATAATTGTTATTAAACCAGATATTATATCTAGTCTCATCATCTAACTCTCTAGTATAAATCTGAAATCCATAATGACAAGGGGGCAAAACCATGTTTTCAAGTTCAGAAACATTCCAAGCATTTACCATTAAACGTCTAGAGTCTGGATTTGTTTTGAGGTCGTTGATTAGATTTTCGATTTGATCTATATCACCTTCTTTATAAAACATTCCTTGTCTAGCGTCTCTATTCGCTTCATCTAAATTATCAGAATTGAAAAACGCTTGTCTATCTAAACCATTCCAAGATCTCCATTGTCTACCATAAACAGGTCCTAAATTACCCCATTTACTAGCAAAAACATCATTTTCTTTGATTTTATCGACGAATTCTTGTTGTGATAGATTACTATCCGGGTCTTTAGGAAATGATTTAGGTTGTTTCCATTGATAGTTCTTATAAGCATCTCCATTCCAAATATTACATCCATTATCAACTAAATACTTGATATTTGTATCACCTCGTAAGAACCAAAGTAGTTCTGTTACAATTGTTTTGAATGGCATTTTTTTGGTTGTAAGTAAAGGAAAACCATCCTTCATATCATGTCTGATCTGTCTACCGAATACTGAAATTGTTCCTGTACCGGTTCTATCGCCTTTTGCTTGACCATTTTGTAAAATGTCTAGTAGCAAGTCTGTGTATTGTTTATCTAATTTATTCATAAAAGTTATATATTATACTAATTACTTTGTTGATAAATATAACGTATAAAAAAAGTGATATAAAATATTATATCACTTTGTTATTATTTTGAATAATTAGGTTTTCTATGTTCACCTTGAGTACCCTTTTTCTCAGCTTTCCTTTTTCTTGCAACTGATGCTTTTCTTTCTTTTTCAGACATTCTAGCAGCTACTCTTACTTTACGACACTTCGGATATCCACCCTTACCATCAGTTCTTCCACATGGTGGATGTGAACCATCAGCATTAGTCTTAGATATATCAACCCACTTCTCTTTAAACCATTTGTCTAAACCACCGTGAGTATCACTATAAGCTTTTTTTTCTGAGATAAAATCTTCAAATAGTAGTATATGTTCCATTATTTCTTTTTTGATTTTTTCCATTTACCACCTTTAGATTTATATCTTTTTGCAGCGGCTCCACATGCATACGCAGATGGCCAAACGTCATATTTTGCCTTAGCCCAAGCTTTACAAGTATTCCATAGTTCAGAATTTGTAGGTATGTTTTTCTCTACAATAAGAACTTCTTTAAAGTCTTCAAATATTAGTAAGTTTTTCATAGTGTATATATTTTATTTATAAAATTTAATTTCGATAGGAGTATTATTCAATATATTATCATATGATCCAGGTTGACCTGGACCATCAAATGGTACTGTTATTAGTGATATAGCTGAGTCATTTAGTTTTGTGATTTGATATAGGTAAATAACCACCGAAGATGATACACCTAATGGTGTAGTGAAAATAACATCGTTATTAGGTACAAAGATATAACTGAATGTTGTGCCTACTGTTCCTATATAACTTCCTACATCACTATACTCCCAAGTTATTTCACCTATCGTATTTTGTAATTCAATAAATGTTGGTGCATCAGTATCTACTTGAGAAGCTAATCCAATATAAGTAAGTGGTGCTAATCTTGGTTCAATAACTTCAATAATTGATGCCGTTATACCGGCAACACTATCCTGAAGATCCATTGTTTCTTGTTGTAAAAATGAAGTTGCTTCCTCTAACATCAGAGTTGATGAATTCAAATCTACTAATTGTCCATCGATGTATGAAAAGTTACCATCCATCTGTTCAACAGATAATCTATTCTCTTGATTCTGTCTATATATAATTGCCATATCTAAAATTATTTTTACAATGTATATATTAAAAAAATAAATCAATTTTATACTATATAAAAATAATATATAAATAATGTAAAAAATATATATATTTTCATGGAAAAAAAGTCATTAGAAGAAATATGGAATCAAATGGAACAAAAAAGACTGTTTGAGAAACAAAACGCAGAAAAAAAAGAAACTGAACTACACGATCAAAGAGAAATTGCACGTAAGGAATATCTGAAAGTGATGAGAATGTATGAAGCAATCTCTACTACAAATACATCTTCTGCAGCAGCCGGTGCTGGTGGTAGTCATAAAAAATCTAAAAGTTTTGTTACCGTTACAAATACTGTATGGTTATATCCAATTGCAGATACTGAATATGCACTAGCAGGAACAACATACTCTTATACAAGAAATGGAAATACTCTTACGTTTGCAAACCAAAATTCACTTATAGCAGTTTATACAGAAATATTTAATAGAACAGCAGTTACTCAACCAATCGGTAATGTTGGATATTCATTAGGAGTAGGAACTAAATTAAAAGATATAGGTGATGAATTATACTTTAAGATAAATAATACACTTATGGTAACTTGGAGACTAGTAGAACAAATTACCAACCAACGTGATTTACCGGCTGGTGGTGATTCACCAAATGGAACTATCGGATATGTAACAGTATTTGAGAATTGGTCAGATCCATTACCAAGTGATGTACTTGATCTTGTTCTTGTAATTGATGGTCCACTAATATAAATAAGATATGAAACATTTGAAAAAATTCAACGAAAGTATAAACGAATACGATCTAAAAGATTATTGTGAGACTAATCTGGCTTATCTAATGGATGAAGGTTTAGAAGTTAAGATTGATAATGATAGAACAGATTTATTTGTTACATTATACCTATACCAATCTAATGGATATGGTAGACCGTGGTCAGAAATCAAAGATCATATTATACCATTCTTACATAGATTTAATAACGTTTATGAAATAAATAGTTTAGAAGATGGTTCTGATAAATTCATTATAGTACAAGTTTCAAATCGAAATTTTGTCGGTAATTATAGTAAAGAGCTTTACCTTTCATATGATGAACTAGAAAATCTTCCAAATGAAAAGATTATAGAAAAAATAATATTTTTTCTAAAATGAAACATTTAAAACGATTTAACGAAAGTTTGACCGAACAAGACCTACAAGACTTCTGCGAATCATCATTAGCTTATTTAATGGATGAAGGTTTCACTATTAAGATTTATAGTAGAGAATCTTCAGGAGATAATAGAACAAGAAGTTATATACCACAAGGACAATTCAACATTTTTCTACAAAAAGATAATGCTAGAGATTTTTTCAAATGGGATGATATAATGGATTATTATATTCCTTTTCTACAATTATTATCTAATAGATATGATATAGGTAGTTTTTTTGAAGAAGAAGAGCCAAATATTAGAGTTAGATACCGTCATAAAGAAGATTATTCTTTTGTCAATGTAAATAAAGAATTTAGTTTAGATAGAGCCATCAACGATGACTTATTTAGACCACAAGGTTATTGGAAAGATAATGTGTATTCTACCTTCACACCTGATCCAGATTTGATATATGTTGCTGTTATCATAAAAGAAAGAACTAATCAAACAAAATTAGATATTTAATCTAACGATTCTTTCTTATAAGAACCACCTTTTCGCTTTCTCTTACAATACTGCTTTTGACTAAAACCTTTTGGATTAGAACAATTGATTGCTTTCTTATACTTAACAGACCAACGTTTTTTACCACCAGCTCTTGGTTTATTATAAGCTTCATTTATGAATGATTCAAAAGTTAAGATATTTTCCATGACATATATATTATTTTTATTTTCTAATTATTTTCCATATCTTTGTAAAACAAATAAAAATATAACAAATGAGTGGAGGAGCATTCGATTATCAACAACATACTATAGGCCGTATCGCAGATGACATAGAACAAGTTATCTTAAAAAACGGTGTAAAGAAAACCGCTGAACAAATCAAAGAAGAAAGCTGGAGAGATGATTCTTGGTATGAAAAATACCCTGAAGACTTATGTCATTACAAATATCCAGATGAAGTTATAAACAAGATGCAAGAAGCAGTCAAAGCTCTTAGAATTGCACAAGAGTATGCTCAACGTGTCGATTGGTTATTATCAGGCGATGATGGTGAAGAAACATTCCTTAGTAGATTAGAAGAAAACTTAAACAAAATAAATAATGTGCTCTAAACCGTGTCGTGAGTGTCCGTGGCTCGTTAGAAATCAATTCAATGATATGATTATCAAACACTCAAAACAATATGACAAACCACACAACTGTCATATGATACCTCAAGATAAACGAGGTGACCTATGGGACACAAAAGAAAAAACAAAATGTGTAGGAAGAAAACAATTTGAAATAAATAAACAAAAACAATTAGAAATATGAGAAAATTATTATTAGGTCTATTATTATTAGTGAGTACAGTTATGTTCTCCCAATCAACATTCGTAAAGAAATATACTACATTTGTAGCTAAACAGAATGGAGTGTTTCAAGAATGGAAACAATCCGAAGTTACCGTTGTATTCAATCCCAAAGGAGTTCGTGATGTTGTGTTTTATTACGAAAATGGTTCAGTTAGAACATTCCATCAAATTGGTGATGTAAAACAAGGTAAAACAAACGCAGGTGACGGTTACCAAATAATTGAGTGTATCGATCAAGATGGATATAAAGTAGCTTTACAATTATTTGACTCTGATACTGCTTTGAGAGTTATTGTATCAGAAGGTAACTCTATAGAGTTTCATAACGACTAAAGATGTTAGTCGTATGCTCTAATAAAACCATAAGTGGTCGAGGATTTACCTACGGTAGAATATATCGTATTGGTTACGAATGTGACTTAACCGGTGGTGGTTATAGCTTTGTTACCAACGATAAAGGCATTATCGTAGGGGAAGCTAAGATGTTTTTTAGAACCCTTCCAGATTGGAAGAATTATATAAATAAAGTAAAATGATAGTAGTTAGAGATAAATCAATAAAAACCTTAACAAGATGCGAACCGTTCATCAAAGTAATAACTGATGATACAGCGATCGCTTTTGAAAAACATAAAGAAGATTATCCAAAATCTTCTGACCAAATAAAAAACGGTTTAACCAAACAAGATAACCAGCACTACTACTTTGAACACGACATAGTAAATACACCTAAAACATATTCATCTAGATACTATGATAGTTGTTTTGCTTATCATGTTTATCCTATAACTAATGATATAGCCCAGCGTATTATCAAAAAAGAATATGTATCCAAATGGGAAATACTATTCAATGCTTTTCTTAATTATAGAAAGATTTATTCTATGATAAAAGATTATGAACTTAGACTGTCTTATATCAGTTCATATATGTCAGAAGATAAACTAGTAATTCCTTACAGTTCATCCCCTTCTGATATGAGAGAAGACGAAATGGTTTTAGAAGATTACCTTATTAAAAATAATAAAAGATATGCTTCAATGAATGAACCATTAAAAATAAACTTAGAAGTTCTAAGAGAAATGAAACTTAACCAATTAAATATAGCTTAATGAAAGAATACATACTATGCGCTGCTATCTGGTGTAAAGAAATTCCTTTAAAGAAAGAAATCCCACAAGTTCTACCTAAAAACTGTGATAAAGGTATTGTCGTGACTGGTCATAGACACGGTCAGTGTATATGGACGATTGGTTGTTTAACAGGTCTTAGATGTGTTTCAAACGCTCCTGATGGAGTAGGTGAGAACATACAAGGATTTCTAACCAATACTAATAGATTTGTTGATAGAAAGGAAGCAGGTCAAATAGCTTTTGAAGCAGGTCAGACTCAAGAGTTAAAAACGACTTTATACTCGGAAGATTTATACTAATTAAAGTTGTTAGCTATCTCTGTAGCCAGTTCCTTTGACTTAGTTATATCTTTGTGCTCAACACCCTTAATAACAATAGTATTAGCAGTTCCATCAGTAGATTCTTTAGCTTCAATTATTTGTGATTTATAGTCTGCTTCTTGTTTGGCCTTACCTTCTTTATTACCTGCAATCAAAGATATTACTTCAACACCTTTCAATGCAGGTAAGACATCTTTACTAATTTTTCCAGGTGTTACTTCTCTACCCAGTCCATGTTTCTTTAATGTGTCTTGCTCAACAAACTTTTTGTTGTTGATAACATCCCCTTCTTTAAAAGACTTACCATTTACTTCTGGCGGTTTAACACTATATCTTTTTTCAAAATCTATTTTATCATACTTATCCTCAATTATCCAGGGGTTATTATTCTTAGACTCTCTTTTAATTTGTTCGGTTGATGGTGGAAATTTTGAACCCATGTATTCCAGATAGTTGTCTTTCACATCATTTCTTAACTTAAACGTCTTTAATTCTTCATCATTATAAAAATGTAGAATTTGTTTCTCTTCCTCTAGTGTAATATCTCCACCCCCTGCTCTATTTTTTATGAAAACATTCAGTGGTTGAGCCATAGCAATTCTTGGAGTATTACCTTTGACTATACCTTCAGCAAACTCTTCTGTTGAATTAGGTATACCACTATCTATAAAGAATAATTGTTTATTGAACTTTTTTGATGTTTCCAAAGCTCCTGCTAAGTGCCAAGCAATAGCACCACCTATAGAGAATCCACCCACTGCACAACTCTTTATATCATTATTGGCTTCTATTTCCTTGACTATATTCTGAGCATAGTCTCTAACATTAAACTCATTTACAAAGTCAGCACTATATACTGAGAAGTCTTTTCCTAAAGAATTTGCTAATGATTGGAAATCATCTTTACCTTGTCCCCCATCTTTACCGGAACCGGGTAATAGTATAAGTGTTTTTTTACCACCCTCTGAAAGCGGATAAAGAATACCTTTAGTCTCTTCTTTAGATTCTAAAATAAAAGACTCATACAATTTTAAATATTTCATAATCTATATATTATTTTTTTAAATAAAAATTGTATCTTTGTATTATAATATAAACTTAAATGAAAAACTTCTTACCTTATAAACAATCAATCGAACTAAAAAAACTAGGCTTCGACGAACCTTGTTTAGCTATATATACAAATAGATATACTAATGGAGAAATAAATCCAAAAGCAATAGGTCAACACGAAGGTTCTAATATCAGCGGAGATAAAAATTCAGACTTTAATAGTCAAAACTTTTGGTATGTCACCACACCATTATACCAAGAAGTTTTTGAATGGTTCAGAGACGAGAAAAATCTATTCGCAGAAATCTTTATCGATGATGATAAAACTTATGGCTATCTAATCAGTTACTTTGTAGAACAAGGTAGAGCAGATAAACCAATCAAACGTCAATTCAAAACATATAACGAAGCTCAACTCGCTTGTATTGATGTAATGATATCCTCAATTAAAACTACAACCTTAACCGTTAAAACAATATAATATGAACATAGCAATCATAGCACACGATAATAAGAAAGCCGATATGGTCGCATTCGTTATGAAACGTTTAAAATTCTTTAAACAAAAAGAAGTAAAACTATTTGCAACCGGTACAACCGGGTCACATATCATACACGCAGGAGGATTAGAAGTAGAATGTTTAAAGTCTGGACCATTAGGTGGAGATGCTCAAATCGCTGCTCTTATCGTAGAAGGGAAAATCGATATGGTTCTATTCTTTATCGACCCTATGTTTTCACATCCTCACTCTGTAGATATACATATGCTTATGAGGTTATGTAATGTATATGATATACCTTTAGCAACAAACTATGCGACTGCGTCTAGACTAATTAAATTTGAACAGGAAAAAATATAATATGACAACAGAACAAAGAGTAAAACAAGAGTTTGAATCACTTAAAGGCCAGTTCGTAATCACTCAAAGCCATAGAATCGAAAGATTAGTTGCAATAGGTGAAGACGAACACGATTTGTATTACATAACATACGATGGTAGAAAACTAACATGGAATACGTGTGTAGGTCGTTTAATGCCACTGAAAGGTTATTTACGTGATATGGACTATAGTGAGATAGTTCGATTGGCTACATTGAACCACTACGATCAGAAAAGTTACTGGAGAGATAATGATGACAAATCAGAACAACATAAAATAGATGTAGAGAAAGATAATATAAGAGGAACAGATAAATTCATATCTGACTTATGTTGGGACTTAAATTAAAAAAATAAGATATAAAAAATGAAAAATTTTGTAACTACTATGGGTCCAGATGTGATTCCAAATGAAATTAAAAAAAATGAAATGGTTGATTATGTTCAGAAATTATCATTTTTTCAAGGTTATGATGTGTTAAGTGTTGAACAAGTAAGTGAAATTAGTATGTATGGCCAACCATTAAAATGGCGAGTTATATATAATAACAAACTAAAATTAGTATCATCATGAGATTCAAAGTAGGTGACATAGTTTATAAAAGCTATATAGGTGAAGGTGATACTTTAAAATCAATAGATTCTTTTGTACCTATGACTATCGAAGGAATTACTAATGGTATGAAAGGTGGATACCAATTCTATAACTGTGTTTGGTTTGAAGATAATTCTTTAAAGAAAGCCAGTTTTATTGAATGGTATCTAGAAGACCAAGAAACAAACTTTAAACGATTAAACAGAGAACAAAAATTAAAACAACTAGGAATATAAACAAATAAACATATGAAAAAACTAATCTTATTATTACTTGCAATCACAGCAACATCTTGTATGGAACTTACTAAACTAGAATCTAAACAAGGACCACCTGAACCTAAAGAAACTATTACTGCTTCATCAGCTAAAGATGAACACATAATGGGAGAAATATCGCATGGTCTTCACAAAATTCAAATAAATGATTCTACCACTGTATTACTTTATCGTGGAACAGAATCTTGTACAATGATTCAACTTAAATAAACCCATTAAAAATAAATATATGAGAAAATTTTACTATGTAGTCGACATTGAAGTCGATGATTACGGAGACGATGTACTAGAATGTACTGGTAGCAAACTTGTTACCATATATGAAATCATTGATAATGAACCGAAACAAATTGAACTTTTAGGTTTAGATTTGGAAGAGGATTCTGAGCAAGTAGCTCAAGATTATTTGATAGGCACCTTTAAAGATGAAACATTTGATCTAATACGTTTGTAATGAAGTTCGTTAAGTGTGTCAATCCTTTAGCCGTAAATCTAACCTATCAGAAAGTATATGAAGTAAAAAGTTTATATGTTTCAGATTGGAGTAATCTTACTTACATCATCCTAATAAACGATGTAGGTGTTGAATGTACATATGATATTCATACATGGTTCGAAGATGCTGATGCCGAGGTAAGACAGAATAAATTAGAACAACTGGGTATATGAAAGTAGTTTGTATTAAAGAATGTTCGTATTCATTCAGTCATTTAGATTACTATTTTAATATAGGTGACCAATTTGAATTGGTAAAAATTCAACCTAATTATCTTCCAACGACCTCGACAAAATACAAAGAAGATAAGATAAATATAGTAATAAACTTCATTGATGGTAAAGATTATACGGTTACCGTATTACAACAGGATTTCATTTCTTTACAAAAATGGAGACAGAAACAACTAAATAGTATATTAGATGAAAGTTAAATGTATAAATATGATTAGGTGGATAAAAAATAAATTCAGAAAAACTGAAAAACAAAAGTTTGATAGCTTTTTAAAAGATTTAGTCAAAGAAAGAAAAGAAGCTCTTAATCCTCAGCAACGAGGTACTCGTGATACAGGACCAAAATGAATAGCAACATGGAACGATTTAGGATGGATAGATTTAATATAGGAGATAGTGTAATCATAACCAAAAGGATATGTAACATCAAAGCAGTGAAGGGTGTTGTATGTCATATTGGGAAAAGTTTCTATGGAGTTAAACACGGTCGTCCTAACTCTTCTGGTACGTGTAACATCTTTATAAATCATTCAGGTGAAACCATTGAATTAGATATAGAACAACAAAGAGAACGAAAATTAAATGAACTAGGAATATGATTTTATATAGAATGAAAATGTCTTACTCAAGTCAACCTTGGTTCGATAAAGAAATCTATACATTAGTAGATATAGATGATTATAACACCATTTGGAAAAGATGCCACTTGGAAAAACTTACTTACACGTGAAAAGAAAAATATATTCTTTGATATAATGGAGCCGATAAGTGATTTAGAAAGTATAGCAATTTTAAGAGAAATAAGATTAGAACAAATAGGAATATGAGACTAATATGTATTAAAAATACTAAAAGTATTTACACTGATGGACATCCAGTTGACCAAAAGTATTTTAAAGTAGGTGAACAATATGATGCACAAGATGATTATAAAATAGATGATATGTCATTTTTATTGAGTCAACACTTTGTAATATATGATAATGGTTCCAGATACTCTGTATACCGAAGAGATTTCTGCACAGTAGAAAACTGGAGACATAAACAATTAGAAAATCTAGGAATATGATACTACAAATACTTATCCCATCGATAATAACATCCGCCTTACTTATATTTATGGTCTGTGAGATCGTAAATATAAGCGTGTTTAAACAATACAATAAAGATAAATCTATACTAGACTTCTATCGTTTTGTTGAATTGTTTAAGGTAAATAATATCGATCTATCATATTCTTTAACAGGTCCTGTGATTGATAGTTGTTACTACCATATCAAAATAATTGATGAAAATAAAGTTATTTTATTCAAGTGTAGCTTAACAAATAGAATAAATACCGTATATTTGATAGATTGTAAAGATGATAAACAAAAAGAAGTTAAGTATGAACTACCATTAGGTCGATCTAGTTGGCTTCTATCATATAGAATGAATAAGGTCGAAAATTATATGGAACTATCAAAACTAGAGTATATCAAATCAGACGAGTTCAATAAAGAAGTAAATAAACATCTTACTACCTATAATAGAGAAAGTAGATTAAAGAAACTAGGAATATGAAAGTCAAATGTATAAGACAATACACCGCAGTATATGGTGGCGGAGTAACCTTAGATAAAATCTATCAAGTATTAGATAGTGGTCATATAGGTGGCACACCAGTATATTACTTAATGAAAGATAATAAACACAAAGACTGGGTATCACAATCTTATTTTATTACAATTGAAGAACAAAGACATAATAAATTAAACGAACTGGGAATATGAAAAATCTAATAAATGTATTTAAAGACACTAAACAATATACAATCGGTAATAGTTTAACCAAAAGTAAAACTAGTAAACACACATTTTCAGAAATTGAACCAGTTCATGGGGTATCAAAATCAAATACTATTGTAATAAATTCTGATACGGTATCAGCTAGTATTGACTTTAGTTTACTTGGTAAAACTGCCTTACTAAATATGGCTTCTTATAAAAGACCAGGTGGCGGAGTTATAAATGGTGCAAGAGCTCAAGAAGAATGTTTATTTCGATGCTCTAATTTATCAGAAGTAATACCTACATCATTATACCCTTTACAAGAAGATGAATGTATCTATACAAAATCCGCGATCTTTTTTAAAGACTTTAACTATGATTACATAAAACCAATTGAGGTAGATGTAATTACGATGGCTGCAATAAATCTAAATGGTTTCAGAGTAACAGATTTTAAACAATATATCAAAACAAATAAAGATAAGATTAGGTTAATGTTATCTTTGGCTGTAAAAAATGATGTGAAGAATGTAATACTAGGTGCATGGGGATGTGGTGTTTTTAAAAATAATCCAGTTCAAATAGCTTCTTTTTTTAAAGAAGTTTTAGATGAAGGTTATGACTTATACTTCGATAATGTAGTATTCGCAATAATCAATGACCATAACTCTGTAGATAATAATCTAGAAATTTTTAAATCTATTCTATAATGGCTATAATTCTATGAGAGTAATATGTATTAAAGAAATAGATTCACGTAACACCAATCTTCGTATTAAGTTAGGTGAATGGATTGACGTAACTGAAAAATCTAGAAATGATTACTCAGAGGACTCTAAACCATTTCTAAAAACTAGATACTTCTTTGTTAGAGAAGCTACAGAATACTCACTAGATAGAAAAGACTTTCTTACCATAGAAGAGTGGAGAGAACAACAAATAAGTAAGATAATAGATGAAACTACGTTGTATTAAACAAAATAGTCGACAAAAAGATATAGGTAATCTAACGATAGGAAAAATATATGAACTCGATAAAATAGGTAAAGAAAGGTACGATGAAGATGGTTATGTAGGGTCATACTCTTCTTTATATATCAAAGGTGATGATAATATACATAGATACTATGACAAAGAATGTTTTATAGATATACAACAAGAAAGAGAAGAAAAAATAAATCAATTATTAAATAATGAATAGATTAAACGGTAAAGAAGTAGCAGATAAAATTATCAACCAAATTAAAGAATCAGTTGATGAACATATAAACGAATCTAAACAAAGACTAGGTTATAAAATCGCCAAACCCAGTATAGCTATTATACTCGTTGGTAATAATCCAGCATCCGAATCTTATGTCAAAGCAAAATTAAAAGCTTGTGAATTAGCTAACATCAACTACAACCTAATTAGATTTGATGAGACTATATCCGAGTATGATTTATTACTAGAAGTTAAAAACCTAAACAAATCTCACCACGATGGATTTATAGTTCAACTACCACTACCTAATCATATTAGACCCGAACCAATTATCAATGAAATAAGTGCTTATAAAGATATTGATGGCTTCCATCCACTCAACTTTGGTAAAATGGCGTTAGGTCAAAAAGCTATGAGACCAGCAACTGCTTATGGTATTCTGAAACTTCTAGAGTATTACCAAATTGAAACTAAAGGAAAACACGTTGTTGTTATAGGCAAATCAAATCACGTTGGTAAACCTATAGCTATTATGTTATCAAATGATTTTAATATAGGAAGATCAACAGTTACTACGTGTGATATAAATACACCCAAGTCACTTCTAAAAGAAGAATGTTTAAAAGCAGATATTGTTATTGTGGCAGTTGGTAAACCTAACTTAGTCACTGCAGATATGATTAAAGAAGGTGCGGTTGTGATTGATGTTGGTATCAATAAATTAGATAATGGTAAATTAGTAGGCGACTGTGACTTTGATGAGATTGTAAAGAAAGCAAGAATAACTCCCGTACCCGGTGGTGTTGGACCAATGACTATATCTGGATTGATTCTAAATACAGTTGAAGCTTGGAAGATGAAAAACTTTATAAGTAAATAAAAAGAAATATGATAGACATAGTAATACCCGTAAAAGACTTCTACCGAAATATCCCCGGTCAAGGAAAAGTAAAGGAACTAACCAAAGGTAAACAATATGAATGTGGGATAGAAACATTAGGTAGAACACACTTCTTTCTTAGAACCGACTTAGGTGATATGAAAGTTTACCACAGGAAAAGTATGTTTATCTCAAAATCAATGTCAAGAGATAACAAATTAAAAGAATTGGGAATATGAAAACTCTAGATAAAGTATGGAATATGAAACAAGCGGAACTGGTAGGTGATGAAGTGATATGTATAGATAATATAGGTTATGATGGTAAAATACTATCACTAACTATAGGTAAAAAATATACCATTACTGATTTCTACTCAGCAAGCATAAGAGTTGTCGATGATAGTAAAATCAATTGTGAATACCAATCAATGAGATTTGTTCTACTACAAGACTGGAGAGAAAAACAATTAGATAATATTCTACTATAATAAATAAAAACCTATGAAAATATCTATCGGTTGCGACCACGCAGCATACGAACTTAAACAAAAAGTTAAACAATATTTAACCACCAAAAATATCGAAGTAAATGACTTTGGTTGTCACTCCGAAGAACGTTGTGATTATCCAGACTTCGCTCACGCAGTTGCAGAAGATGTTACCAATAAAAAATGTGACTTTGGTATACTAATATGTGGTTCAGGTAATGGTATCAATATGACCGCCAATAAATGGTCTGGTGTTAGATCTGCTTTATGTTGGACTTCAGAGATAGCTCATATGGCTAGATTACATAACGATGCGAATATACTTACTTTACCTGGTAGATTCATATCTGATGAAGAAGCTTTTAAATGTGTTGATCAGTTTATTCAGACAGGGTTTGAAGGTGGTAGACATTCAGATAGAATTGCTAAGATTGATAGAACATAGAACTTATGTCATAAAGTATTCAGACTTAATATAAATAGATATACCCGCTATCTGTTTATCATCTGCTATTTCATCATTTAGTATCTGTTCAGCTTTAACTGACTCAGTATTATCATTAAAAGTATCATAACAAACAAACGATACACCTCTTTGATTATGACCCTTTGGATTATCTTGTATCTTAAAGTCTTTTAATAAGTAATGAAAGAATGGTATAATATGATTCTTTACAGAACCCCAACCAAAGTAATCTCTTGTTCCAGCTTGGTTAAATCCATCTAAAGAAATATAAACAAAGAAAGAATCTGGTACACTACGAACAATTCTTACAATAAAACCATCATCTTTTAAGTAAGCTAGATTATTATCACATATTTCTTGTATAGCTACTTTCTGCTGCTCGTTATTATCAAACCTTGGTTTAGCTTTTCTTTCTTCAATCATTGTCTTTAAAGCCAAGTAATATGGATTACTTACTTTATCTGATAACTCAATTGCTTTATTGATATATTGTAAAGCTCTATCATTATTCAAATGATTATTGAAATAATGAAGAGCTGCGTTATAAAGGTTGTTCGCATCATCAGTAGAACTTTCATTGAACGGTTTAAGGTATTTCATATTCATATTCTTTTTATTCTTGTTCAACTATTACTAATATACTCTCAATCAAACGTTCTTTAGACAACCCTTCATTTATTAAGGATTCTAACGATACTACATAATTTGGTGCCTTACCAGTTGCTGCAGCGTTATAGTTTGCATAAACTATTTGACATTCAACTACCGTATATTCATTTGATAATCTCTGTAAAAATGGTATGAAATGATTTTCAATCTCATCCCATTTAAAATTTTCTTCATCAGATTCCCACTTATAAAAATGTATTATAAGTCCCTTCCTATGATGAGAACTATCAATAGGTAAACTATCCCTACGTGTTATCATTACCTTATAATCATCATCATAAAGATAAGCTAGGTTTAATTCACAAAACTCTTTTAAATCAGTTTTAATTGATTCAATAATTAAAGAACTATAACTCTTAATGTATTTCATAAAGTATATATAAAAAATAATATATAGATCATGAGATATTTAAAAAGATTTAATGAAGCAACAGACAATTTCAAAGAAGAACTACAAGACTTCTGTGAGACTAACCTAGCTTACCTACTAGATGATGGTAAATTAGTAGTTGAAGACTCAAGAGATAACTTGGTAAGAGTACAATTAAGTTTTGATAGAGATAAAGATTGGAATGAGATAAAAGATCATATTATTCCTTTTTTGATTAGACTAACTAATAAATATGAAGTAGTAGAAAAGGATACCGAGAATGTTGATGTTTATATATTCACACGTAAAACTAGTGCTGGACCAAAAGCAGAGTTTAAAATTACAGATTTAATAGATGATAATGTTGAAATTTCTGATATAGATCAAATACGTTTATTCGTAGAAGAAAATTAAATAAAGAAGATAATGAAACACCTTAAACGATTCAACGAATCCACTGATGAAAACTTCAAAGAAGAACTACGAGAGTTCTGTGAACTGAACCTAGTTTACCTAACAGACGATGGAGCTGAAATACAAATAGTAGAACAACCAGGTGGTCACGAAGGTCTTCATTTGATTAGAATACTATTAGATGAACCTAAACGTTGGCATGAACTAAAAGATCATATGATTCCTTTTCTAACTAGATTAGTTAGTAAGTATCAAATAAATAATCAACCTTTTAGAGGTTTAGACACATGGACTTCTAAAAATAACCCAAGTAAAGTAGAAGATATAAGACTTTATCTATCCTTTGACGATGATGTATATACGACTGACTTACACAGAAATAATAACGGATCTTATATGAAATGTCATATAAAAGATTTAATCGCTGATAATATAGGGTCACCTAATGCTAGAATAAGTGATATACGTTTATATGTGAAAGGTTATAAGAAAGAACCAAAGAAAGGTATTCTAACCAAAATAAAAAATTACTTTAAATAATGAGATATATTAAACCTTTCTTTGAAGCCAAAGATAATTGGTCCAATATAAAAGCTGGCGACGTATTAGACTTCGCTAATAACTCTCATCTAGTTTATCTATTAGACGAAGGATATATAATCGATGTTAGAAAACCATCAGGTGGTACTCACGATGATAACGACCTGCTAAGTGATAGATCTTATATTAGAATTATCAATTTAGAAGGTACGACTGGATCAATCGCAAAATCTTGGACTGAAATCAAAGATTACTTCATACCATTCCTAACAAGATTTGTAAATCATTTTGGTTTATCCAATGAGATTGAAATTGAAATGGGTTTGATTTCAAAACCAGATAATAGAAGACATTTACCACCTGTTATACAACCTAGAACATTTAAACTAGATGATGTATTAAATGATAAAACTACAATGTTAAAAATAGGTAAAACTAGTGCGATAGAAGTAAACTGGATCAAAATAAGAAAATAGTATGAAATACATTAAACCATTTAACGAATCAGCACAGACTGGTGATAAAATCAATTGGAACACTTGGAATAACCAATTAAAACATGATTGTGTTGACTTTACAGACGATGAATTAGAGTTCTTGCAAAAGTTCAAGCAGCATTGTGCCAAACATAACTATGAGGTAACTATAGGAGATTCACGTATAATTATTATGCCTATTAAGTATAATGAAACTATGGAACTCAAGAGTGAGATATGGAAGCATGAAGGTTTCTTTGTAATTCAAAGGTCTAGAATGTGGAGAAGATATGGGAACTCATATGAAGAAGGTAGTAGAGAAGCTTTTAGATGTGATGAGCAAAAGATTTATGATATAATAGGTAAATACGACTTATTTTAATAAATGAGTAAAATCCGTACGTATTTTTGCTTATATCTTATCTACTTTCTATTTCTCATCAACTATTCGTATAAAAATACGTCTAATTAAAGTTTCTGAAGGCAATATCGTACCAATATCATTATTGATCAATGATTCAACTCGGGTTTCGGTATTTATCCCAGTTCCTTGAAAAGAAATCATAATCCTATCAATAATCACATATTTATTAGATAACCTTTGTAAAAATGGTATGAAATGATCTTTAATCTCATCCCAAGTAAATCCTGATTCTCTTTTAAGATCAAATGATACATTACCTGTTGTACCAAACCTAGAATCAATATCTACAATAAAATCTTCATCCATCAAATAAACCAAGTTTATCTCACAGAACTCTTTTAACTCATCAACCTCATCAAGGGTTAAACTCTCATTGAATCTTTTCAAATGTTTCATATCTTACTAATTACTTTTACACTTATACCCCAAAGTGAATATGAAGAAGGTAATTCATCATTGATAACCTGTTCTACTGGGACACACTCTACTGGTCCTTGAAAATAAACTTCAGAATCATGACCATGACCATAATGACCTAACTTATATCTTCTTGATAATAATTGAAGAAACGGTATATAATAATCCTTTACATCATTCCAAAAGAAATTATCATTTGGTAAACCAAAAAGCACATGAAAACCAACATTCCATTCACGTTGTATATAAACGTCATATCCATCATCTAATAAATAAGCCAGTGAACTTTCACAGAAATCTTTTAATTCTTCAACTTCATCATCAGTTAAACTTTCATTATATCTTTTTAAATGTTTCATATCTTATCTACTATATTTATATTTATACCCCAAAGACTACCTATAGAAACATCATCGTTTATAACCTGTTCTAATGAGAAATACTTAAAACCATCTTCGGTATTAAAATAAACAGGTAGTAATTCATATCTTCTTACTAGCATTTGAAGAAATGGTATAAAGTAATCTTTTACATCATTCCAATCGAATAACCTATAACCCATGTTTCCCTTCAAACCCAAACTTACGATTGTATGTTGTTTCTCAGGATACTTTACTTTATCCCTCATAGATACACTAACTTGATACCCATCATCTAATAGATAAGCAAGTGATGTCTCACAGAAGTCTTTTAACTCGTCAACCTCATCAGATTGTAAACTTTCATTGAATCTTTTTAAATGTTTCATAAATATTCAAATACTTGTATTTTAATACTATTTATCTCATAATCTTCTATAACATGTCTAAATCCTTTATAGCCATCCTTTGCTAGATAATCATAAGAATAATAATTTTCACCATCAGTAGAGCTTACTAAAACTTGATTTACACGTCCTACCAACTTATATCTTCTCGATAATAATTTAAGAAATGGTATAAACGAATCCTTTATATCCGACCAATTAAATCTTTCGTTACTATAAGAATCCTTAGGAATAGATAAACATATGGTATATGCCATTCCTATATAAGGTGAATCAATTGACATATTTAACTTTGCACCAGCAGGAAGCGAGGATGTAGTTATTACATTTCCATATAGGTCTCTATATGCAGATTTTATATCAACTACAAATCCTTCATCTAACAAATAAGCTAGGTAAGTCTCACAGAAGTCTTTTAACTCATCAACCTCAACTGGTTGTAAACTCTCATTGAATCTTTTTAAATGTTTCATATAATGTATATATTATAAAATAAAATTCAAATGGAAGTTTTTTTATATGAAATATAAAAACTATCTTTGTATTATAATCTTAAAAAACAGTCAGGTGGCGGAATGGTAGACGCAAGTATACCGTAGTAACTATAGTCGGAGTTTGTATTGAAACAGATACACAAGGTTACTTTACAGGTTCGAATCCTGTCCTGACTACTAAAAGTTGTTTGTGAACACAAAACACTACTAAAAACTAAACCTACAATTGTAAAAGAGAAATAATAAATGAAAGATGGTAATATTTATGATATAGGTCAAACTGTAAATGGTGTTTCTAGATTCCTTTATCTAAACAATAAATGGTATTATGCAAGGTCACTAGTATTTATATACAATTATAATCATAATGACCTAACTAAAACTGTCTTAGAGGATGATTTTGATGAAGTTAAATTGATAGGTAATATATTTGATGATATTGAATTAAGAAATGGTTTAGATCTTTCTGACTGTCCTGAAATATTAGCTATAATTAGAGATAATAAATTAAATGATTTAATAAATGAACGTAGGTGATATAGTTAAGATTAAATACTTACCTGACTCAAGAGATATTGTAAAGTTTATTTTTAGTAATGCAAGTACTTTTATATACCTAGAGAATAATTCATATCCATTCTTTGTATCTGAACTAGAACTTCACGAAGACCAAATAAAACTCAATAACAGATTACAAAAATTAAACCAAATAGGAATATGAAATGGGTTAAATGTATAAGAAATGATTATGGTCTTATATCTTATTTAGACATAGATATGATTTATGAAGTTCTAAGATTTGATGGATTAAAAATTACCATAAAAGATAAATCTGGTTTTAATACTTATTTAGTTAAGGATATTATAAATAATATAATATTTTTTGAAGATGCCACATCAGAAGTAAGAAACGATAAATTAAAAAAATTAGGAATATGAACTTAAAAATAAAAGATAAGGTTATACTAACCTGTGATGAAACAGATTTTGAAAACCAAGAACCTAGAAGAGATTGTGTAAATAAAATAGTCACCATCAAAGAAATCTACTATGATAGTAATAATAACATTGATACATTCTTTGTAGAAGAGAATAAATATGAATGGGTTCCAGAAAATATACTTATCAGAGTATCAAATAATATGACCCTACAAGAAAAAATTGACCTAGTCAAACAAGACATACTTACCAGATTCCCAGATTGTCACCACACAGTTAGAATACTTCTATGGGATGATAATACCGATATGGTTGAATGTAGACACGGAGACGGTGAAAAACTTTATATGTCTAGATACTATGATAATAAACTTATCTATGAAGAAATAGATCTAAGAGGTAGACCCAATAGTATGTTGATTGATGAAAGGGGAACTGAATACTTTCCAATGCCATACACAGACCATAGTATTACATCACAAGATTTTAAAAGCTGGTTACAGTCAATAGATGATGATGAAACTGAATTAGAAGATTTACACCAAGAATACCTAGCAGAGGTAAAAGCTAATAAACATTAAGAAATGAGTAAAATAGAATTATACCTAGTTAAATCAAGTCACGGTCAGTATGAAGATTATAGAGAACATGTTGAACCTTTTGTTTATGCTACCTTAGAAGCGGCAGAAGCAATAAAACAACAGATCATTGATGAACATACAGAAAAACCATTTCCCTTCGATTGGTGTACGCAGAAAGAATTCCTTTCACTTAAACTATGAAGGTAAAATAACCGATGAAGATGGTGAAATATATGATGAGTGGGAATCGGAAAACTCTTTAGCTAAAGAGTTTGGTAGAGCTTGGGTTTATCCAGTTGAACTAGACCTACAAAGCTGGAGAGAAAGACAATTAGGAAACTTAGGTCCGAAATAAAAAAATACGTATATTTGTAATATGAAACTAATCAAAGAAATCAAATCAAAAGAAGGTGATGTACACTTCAAACGTTGGCAGATACTTAAAACTCCCTTCGGTTCTATCTGGTTACACGCTATTCATAAAGCCGATGCCGATAAACACCTTCATAACCACCCTTGGGACTTCATTTCAGTCGTTCTAAGAGGTTCTTATATCGAACAGACACCTTTGGGTAATAAAAGACAATACCCCGGTAAAATCAATGTAAGAAACGGTGAAGAGTATCATAAGATACTCGAAATGGAAAGTGAAGTTGTTTATACACTATTCTTTGCAACAAAACCAAAGAGACAGTGGGGTTATAGAGTGAGAGGTGAGTTTATAGACCATTTGACTTATAGAGAAATGAAAAATAAAGGAGAACTATGATAGAGAATTGTGATAGTTAAATGTATATCAACTTGTGCTTCTTCGGAACGACTAGACTCACTTCATTTTAGGTGGTTGACACTGGATAAGATTTACAATGTGATTGAATATAATAGTGGGTTGACACATTACGATATAAGAGATGATGATGGAAAGATTGAATCATACCCTCAACATTGTTTTATGGATTTAATGTTGTGGAGGAATCAACAAATAGAAAGTGTATTACAATGAGAGTGATGTGTATAGAACGATCTAAATATATGGATAACACCAGTTCAGAGTTTACTATTGAACCCGGTCAGTGGTTAGAAGTTTATGATAACAGTGCAGATTATCATTACTATACATTTGAACGAAATGGTAGTGAATGGTTCATAGAAATAAATAAGTTCATAACGGCCCATCAATGGAGAGAGAATCAATTAAACAAGATTGGAATATGAGAGTAATGTGTATACACCAATTTAACTTTAAACTATGCGGGTTTACTATTGAACCTGGTCAGTGGTTAGAAGTTTATGATAACAGTGCAGATTATCATTACTATACATTTGAGAGAAATGGTAGTGAATGGTTTGTTGAGAAGTTCAAGTTTATTACAGTACAACAATTCAGAGAAAAACAACTCAATACTTTACTTAAATAATTTTTTTAATATATATGTTTATGAAATATATTAAACCTTATGAAGTTTATACATATGTCATAAAAAGTCCTTACTCACTTGTGAGAGTGATAAAAAATCCTTATCTTTGTACTGTCAAAGACAGAGTGTATGAGACACTGTACTCACAAGATGAGAGTCACACTCTAGAAGAATTAAAAATAACAATTTAAAAAATACTAAAAATGACACAGACACTTATTCAATCCTACCAAAAAAATGGTGACTTTACTCACCAACAAAAAATTGATAACTTTATTAAACCAAATAAAGATATACTCGATATGATTACTAAGTCTATTGACTTCAACTTTAGAAAAGCTTGCTTAAATGCTGTGATGGATTATAATGCTAACCTAGCTGACTACAAAGACTTCTTCAAACAATCTATTGTAAAGGAAACCTTAAAGTCAATGACTATTACATCAGATAACGACTAAGACTAATATATATTGGAAACACAAATTAAATCATTCACCGAACTAAAAGCAGGTGATCTAGTACTTATCGATAACCCTATGACTAAAGACGACCTAGCTATCGTTTCTACAATCATAGATACTTATAAATACGATATCACTGAACAATCAGGTAGAAAACTTTATTTCAAAGATAGAAAAGCTTATTATGCAGATCAATGTGGTGATACCGGTAATGAAATGATTAAAGAATGGGGAATTAGTTCTACCACCGCAGGTGAATATACCTTTAGAGAAGATGATACTCCTATATGGAACATTAGATTGATCTCTAAAGACCACCCAAGATATGATAAGAAACTTGCCAGTCTAGGTAAAGTGATGGGAAGTATGTTTGATATGTTTAGTAAGTTTTTATAAATGGTATTTGGTTTGTTGATGCAACCGCTCTTATAAGAGAACAAAAATCAAAACAATTAGGAATATGACACTAAAAGAATATATCGAACAACTACAAAAGTTCGTCGAAATGAACCCCGAAACATTAGATATGGATGTTATCTACTCACGTGATGATGAAGGTAATGGATTTGGACAAGTTCATTATGCACCATCCAAAGGCTTCTATGAAGATATGGAGTTTATTGCTTCAGACCAATTAGAAGATTATGAAAGAGATACTACTGATATAAATTCAGTTTGTATAAACTAATGGCAACTAGAAAAGTACCACAGCGAGTTTTCTGTGAAGATACCTCAACACTACTCAAAACAATACGTTCTCATAAAGATAACGGTAAAACAAAGGTTATAAATGGTACACTCTATGAGATTATAGGTGGTGATATGTTATTCAATACAAAAACAAATAGAATAGAATTAGAAAAAAATTAAATATGAAAAAATTGACACCCTTTGGAGCAATGGTAATAACATTAGTATTAGTCTTATGTTTTGCTTTATTCTCATGTAATCTGCAGTCAGATACTGACTCAACTACTTATACACCACCAGTTCGACAAACCGTTGTTGTAGAAAAGATTGGCTTATCAAATGGTAAATACCAACACTTTATTGTATCAGGTAAAAACTTTGAGTTTTCTACACTTGAGATAACATTCAATATAAATGATACTATCGTTATTGAAGGTGATAAAGTATTCCCAAAGAACAAACCATTTAACTTTATCGAAAAATACTAATATATGAATACATACAAACTTGATGAAATAGAAAATAAACATGGTCAATACATTGCAGACTTTTCTAGAGAGAATGGTAATACTGAACTTGAGAAGTTTAGAAACTTTATTAAAGGTGGAAGCGGTATTGAGTTTACCATACCAGATAAACAAGGTTTAAACATGACTTGTATTGTTGATTTAGATGAAGGTCCACAAGGTTATGCCTTAGTTTGTTTCAACCATCTTGGTGAGACTTTCTTTCAAACAGAAGATTGTTTTAGTCCAGATAAAACATCAATTGTAGAATGCTTACAAGATTATGATATTCTGTAATGAGTATTTCACTAAAGACTATGACAGTACTACACCAACAAATCATAGATTGTGCTAGAGAGAATGGATATAAAGAAAGTAAATATATTCAACACAATGTTGTTAGACATGTAAATGGAAATATAAGTGATAACAACCAATTTGATAGTGGTGAATGGTGGATAAGAACTGGAATGGGAGAACCTCGGATAGTTACTGATGATCAACTTAAACAATGGCAAAGAGATTATAAATTAAAACAATTACTTGAATAACTGTTAAAATATGTTTGTTTTTTAACAACCATTGTATTATCTTTGTTATATCAAAAAGAAGAAAATTAAATAAAAATAAATAAATTATGATTGCAATAATAGCAGCTTGGGTAATCGGAGTAGTATTAGGTATAGGAATAGGCGGTTCTATTGCTAAGAATATGTATCAAAAAGAAAAAAATTAAATATGAAAAAATTGACACCCTTTAAAGCAATGGTAATATCTATGGTATTTTCTATCATATGTGTAGCAGTAGTTTTAATACATATTCACCAGAATTTCCCAACTTGTAAGTAAGCGTGTAAAATCCGTACGTTTTTTGCACATTTGTTTGGTAGATACATATAAACTCCGTATATTTGTAGTATATCTAAATCACTATGAACATCTTAAAATTTTTAAAGTCTGGCTTCGACACTAACCTTGGTTATTCTGTTATAAATAGAACTTACTTCTTTGAAGGTAAATCTTATATAGGATTTATTCTTGTTAAAAACTATACTATGTTCTGGATACCAGGATATGATAAAAAAGTAGTATTCTGTGATAAAGAATCATTAGACCAATACATTACTTGTAACAATATAAAATTAAACTAATCTACGTAGCAGTAGTTGTAAGCGTGTAAAATCCGTACGTTTTTTTGACATTTGTTTGGTAGATACATATAAACTCCGTATATTTGTATTGGATGACGGGCGATGTGTAACACCAACACAGGAAGAGTAGACTCCGCCCTACTCTCTAGCGAGAAAGTGCTTCGCACTATTTTTATATTTTTTCAATATTTATATTTAATATATATATAAAAAAAAATAGATTATATGAAATACTTAAAATTATTTGAAAACTTCTCTGAAGAAGAGAATACTAATAAGTCATATACATTAGAAGTGTTACCTCACTTCTGGCAGGATTTTGATATTAAACGACCTGCATCTTCATTTGGTGATGAGGCTGGTATGAGTTTA
>Ga0209084_1000065_pt1 | contig 102879 bp, 96 predicted proteins | sample C_130820_MF_Meta_FD_187309 | JGI IMG/M metagenome (GOLD analysis project Ga0209084, IMG submission 187309) | Freshwater microbial communities from Lake Croche, Canada to study carbon cycling - C_130820_MF_MetaG (SPAdes) (version 2) | ecosystem: Environmental > Aquatic > Freshwater > Lake... | reverse complement strand
GTTGGTGTCCGTTTGGGCACATCCACACAGTGGCCCTCGTGTGTAAGAAGTGAACAGGACAAAGGTGAGAATCAGGGAAGAATCCCGAAAATTCCCCGGAGGTCAGTCCTCGAGCAGGTCGATGGCGGCGAAATCCGGTGAGCGGCGCTCTGCAAGGGCCGTGAGAGCTTCGATATTCGCCGGTGTTCCCATGAGCTTGGCAAAGGCCGCGTTCTCCCGCTCACGGGCCGCAGCGATCGGTCCACGGATGGATTCGATGATCGTGCGCTTGCTCTCCATGAGCGAGGAGATGGACTTGCCGGCCAGCACCCGGGCGTGGCGCATGGTCTCGGGCAAGAGTTCGTCGGGCTCGGTCACCCGCCAGGCCAGACCCATCTGGAGGCAATCAGCAGCCGAGAGCCATTCCGAACTCATGAGTGCCCAGGTGGCGTTATGCCGACCGAGCAGCATCGGGAACGTGTAGCTACTGGCGGCCTCTGGAGCCACAGCGAGATCGGTGAACGGGCAGCGCACCCGCGCTTCGGTGGACATGAACACCAGATCCGACAGCGCCAGCATCGTGGCGCCGATACCGAGCGCCAGCCCGTTGACCGCGCAGATCAGCGGTTTGGGGAACTCGACCAACTGATCCACGAATCCGGGGAATCCATGCACCCCGTTCGCTATCCCGCCGGTGTTGCGCTGGGCCATCTCGACGACGTCCTGGCCCGCAGAGAACGCTCGGCCGGTGCCGGTGATGACCACCACGGCAACGCTGCGATCAGTCGCCGCCGCGATGAGCGCCTCCGATGCGGCGTCATAGAGCGCTTCGTTGAACGAGTTCAGCGCTTCGGGCCGGTTGAGGGTGATGGTGCGGATGCGATCAACGTCGGAGATCTCGAGCACGGTGTCTCACATTCGAAGAACTGGCCACGGACGATCCGTGGACACCCAATCGTGCCACTCCGACGATGCCGGTATGGTCGGATCGTGCTGCTCGACCGTCTCGCCTCATCCACCAACCGGATGGCTCTGCTCGATGCTGAGGGCACGTTGAGCTATCTGTCGCTGATCGAACGCTCCCTTGGGCTCTGTGAGCGACTCTGCGCCCCCAATCGCGACCGGCATGGGGAGCGCATTGCCATCCTGTGCCGCCCTGGGCGCGACTTCACCAGCGCGATCCTCGCCGTGTGGTGGGCCGGAGCTATCGCAGTGCCGCTCCATCCCGACCATCCGGCGCCTGAGTTGGCCTATGTCATCGCAGACTCCCGTTGCTCGACCATCGTCGCCTCGGCATCGCTCGAAGATCAGGCCGCCCCTTTGGCCACCGCCCAGGACTGCCGGCTGATCGTCACCAGTTCGGTCGTCCCATCGACTTCTCCCCGCCCCTCGCCGGCCGATTCCGATGATGCGCTCATCGTCTACACCTCCGGCACCACCGGTCGCCCGAAAGGTGTGGTGCATACCCATTCCTCGCTCGCCGCCCAGATGTCCGGCATGGCCGAAGCGTGGGAGTGGACCGCCGATGACCGGATCCTGTGCATACTTCCCCTTCACCACGTGCATGGGCTCGTGAACGTCACGCTGACTCCCCTCTGGGTCGGGGCACACTGCGAATCGCCGGGCAGTTTTGATGCGCCACGAGTCTGGGACCGTATGGCCTCAGGCGATCTCACGCTCTTCATGGCCGTGCCCACCGTGTACGCCCGACTCATCTCCACATGGGAAGCAGCAGACACCTCGACTCGCACCCGATGGTCCGATGGCGCCCGGCGTCTGCGGCTCATGGTGTCGGGCTCGGCGGCGCTGCCAGTATCGGTGCTCGAGCGATGGCAGGAACTCACCGGCCACGTGCTGCTCGAGCGTTACGGCATGACGGAGTTGGGCATGGCACTGTCGAACACCATCGATCAGCGCACTCCCGGCCATGTGGGCTGGCCGTTCCCCGATGTCGAAGCCAAGACCGATGAGGACGGGCAGCTACTCATCCGCGGGCCCCAGGTGTTCGATCGGTACTGGAACCGCCCCGATGAAACCTCGTCGTCATTCGTCGACGACTGGTTCTGCACCGGCGATGTCGCAGTGCTCGAGGACGGCGGCTATCGACTGCTGGGTCGGGCATCCATCGACATCCTCAAGACCGGCGGCGAGAAAGTCTCGGCGCTCGAAATCGAGGAAACCTTCCGTGAACATCCCGGAATCGTTGAGTGTGCGGTGGTCGGCCTTGATGATCCCGAATGGGGTCAACGTGTCGCCATCGCCGTCGTCGCGAACGCGAGTGGCGCCGAGCTCACCCTTGCCGAGCTGCGCGACTGGGGTCGTGAGCGGCTCTCCACGCCCAAGATCCCGAGTCGACTGTTGTTGGTCGAAGATCTTCCCCGCAACGCTATGGGCAAGGTTGTGAAGACCGATGTGGTGGCGCTGTTTCAGGCAGCAACCGACGTGGCGACCTGAGAATCAACGTCCTGGCGTCCGCTCCATCGACGCCATCCGAGATAGGTCGCACCACCGAGCAGAATCGGAAGAACGAAGGTCGTTGCCCGGTAGATGAGCACGGCCGCGGTCGCGATCTGCGGATCGACGCCTGCCCCCAACAATCCTGCGATCAACGCTGCATCGAGCGCAGCCAGCGCCCCGGGAGTTGGCACGAACGACGTGGCCACCCGCGCCACGAGGTACACCCGCATCAGCGTCCACGGATCGGGATCACCGACCGCCGAATCGAAGGTTGTCACCACGGCCACGATGATTGATCCACTCGCCAACGTGGAAACTGCGCCGATGACGATGAGCGCGCACGCCCGACGTCTCGCCATCCATGTTGCCGAGCTACGCATCGAGCTCGCGATCGCTGCAACATCACGGTTGCGTAACTTGCGCCACCGGAGGCCGAGTCTGTCCACCGACCACTGGGCGATCTGCGTCAGCCGGCAGGAGACTGCCGATTCAGTGACGAGAACCATCCATACCGCGATGCCGACCGCCACGGCCGCGAGCGCGGATACCAGCAGCATTGAATCTGCGGCCGAGGGCGATCCGAAGGCGAACTCGTGACCAATCACGATCAGCACCAGCAGCCACCGTCCGAGACAGAAGGCCTGCCCAGCAGCGAACGTTCCGACCGCGCTCTGCTCGGGTGAATGTCCGAACGACCGAGAGACCCGGTAACGGGCCGCCGGACCGAGCACGACACCGCCGGGAAGGCCGTTGGTCGCAGCGAGCGAGATCTGATCGAGAACGAATCCCCGACCTATGGAGGTCTCGGGGTGGGTGAGTCGATTCACCGTCGCCCGCGTCACCACGAGCACGATCACACAGCAACAGACGATCGCCATCGCTTCCGGTTCAAGCGCAAGAAGTGATCTGACGCCTCCCGATATCTGCTCATGGAGTCCGACCAGCACGGCGATGAGGAGAATGGCGCCGAGGATGGGAATCACCGAGTTCCGCAAGCGCCCACTCGGAGTCGCTCCACCATCCGCAGCGGGACCGCCGAGCGCTTCGGGCATCAACGGCCCCGCCGAGATGGGGGGAACTACGACCAGCAGGTCGGGCATATTCGAAACCTACAGAAGCCGCACGAGCCGAAGAGCGCGGCTCGACGAGGATTCGTCGAGATGTGATCTACACGTCAGTCGGCGTACACCCGAGATTCAGCGCCCCGGCGTCCGTTCATCGAAAGGACATCTCAAGCGTTGCGCCAATGGCCTACTTGGGCACGGGCGGCTGATCGCTCACGAACACTGCGAGGTACTCGAAATCCTCGGCGAGCTGGCGATAGCGGCGGTACTCATCACCGGGATTCGCTGGACCATCGGAGCGGGAGTTCCAGTCGATCGCCTCGAGCTGTTCATACTCCCGGCGTTCTTCCGGGCTGAGCGGATCGAACTCACCCACGAGTCGGTATCGGGGGTCGTTGATGTAGTTCTCCCGCGATGCACCTTCGGCGAGCACGAGTTCACTGTTCGCCCGCGCCGGGTCGATGGTGCGCTGAGTGCCGAAGATGAATGCCCGCTCGGAGTCGAACCGGACATCGAGACCCTCATCAGGGCCCCGTTGAAGCATGTCGATGGCGAACGAACCGTCGACACCACTGGCCGTCACAGTAATCAGCGTTGGCGGTGGAAGATCATGCAACGCCGCCAGCGTGGGATCAACCAGGCTCTCAAACTTGCGCAGCGCAGTGTCGCTGCCTTTCAGTGCCGTGAGGCTCGGTCCCTGCACGAGCGTGATGATGAGCAGCACAGCGGTGACCGACCAGAGCGCGGTCTCGGACCATACCGACCACTCGAAACGCTCGCGCAGTTCACGCAGCACGACCGCTCCGATCGCCAGCCAGACCATGACGGCAACAGCAAGTACCCAGCGATACAGGTAGGGATACGCAACACCGGAGATCCGCGAACACGCGACGAACGCTGTGAACACCCCCACCAGAGCGATCGCGCACACAACGAACTCCGACAGATACCGCCGCCGGACGGCCCATGCTGTTGCGCCGAGCAGAACGATCAGCGCTATCGGTATGGCTATTGCACCCTTCGGCACGACGAGGTCGCCGCCGAACCAGTTGAACGGTGACGCAAGGAACCAGGACACGATGCGCGCGCCGTCGTGCCAGCCGTTGACATCGCCCCCGCCGCGAAGCGCGAAGGAGGCGATGGCCCGCAGGTTGCCATCGCCCGATGCCGTGAACTGCTCGATGATCGGTGGCAGCCAACACACGAAACCGACTCCGGAGGCGAGGGCAAAGGTTCGACGGTCGCGCTCCTTGGCCGAGCCCCGAACGGCGCGGACCCCGAGCGCCATGAACACGACCAGAACCAGCGACACCACAGTGAGGGCAACCTCGACATGGCTCTGCACGGCAAAACTCGCTGCAACGACGAACACGATGGCAGCGACCCGATCTCCGAGCACGGATCTCCAGGCTGCCACGAGCGTGGCGAACAGCGCCGTGATCAGCACATACGGGTTCCATGGATCAAGCAGCTCGCCGGAGCCGAGCGCCCGACACAGCACGACCGCGCTGAGTGCCACCAACGCGAGCGCTTCGTTGCTTGCTCGTTTCGCGACAACAAGCGCCGACGCAAGGGCCGCACCATTGATGGCGAGAGCTCCGAGCAGAAGACCATGGCCGGCTCCCCCGGTGAGGCGCAGCGCCGGAGCCATGAACACGAACAGCATCGGGCCGGGGTGGTTCCAGCCCCAGCGCGAGTAGATGCCGACGAGAGGTGTGTGGGAGGTGCCGATATCGAGCGTGCGAAGGCGCAGCGTGCCGAAATCTCCGACCGCCAGCCAATCCCAGGTGAGGACCCGCACGATCAGAACGACCGCGATAACCGCCGCAAGCGAAAGCGTCAGCCACCGGAGGTAACCAGCCACACGAGCTGGGCTGGCCAACCGGTCCGTGTGGTCCCCGAGATCACTCGCAACCTGCTCGTGGCTTCCCGGTTCCGGCGAGTTGGCCACCGGCAAAGTATTACCGACCCGCGACGACGGGCGCACCGGTGAACGATTCAAAGAGCCAGTGGAACATCGGACGCGTATCCATCGAAGCCAGTGGCAAGCCGAGTGCATCCACCGCTCCGACGCCCGCCGCAGCCACATGTGTGAAGAGCACCAACGCCTTCGCCAGTGGCAGGTCGACTCCTGTCGCAAGAATCGCGTCATACGAGGCAGCATCAGTGGCCACGATCGCTGATCGCATCTTGGCTGCGAGTTCGGGATCGGTCATTGCCGCAAGGTGGAATTCCTGGCGATACAGACGCCATTTGCGCCGCGACGCCTGCAGCGACGAGGAACTGATGGCAGCACTCTGTTCGGGCACTGACAGATCTTCGAGCGTTCCCGAGATCACGCCGGCATTCTGGCGAACCACGTCGGCGAGCGACGCAGAGAATGCATAGTCATGAAGCGCCCGCAGATCCGTGAATCGGGGTGCTGCTGCTCCGGGGGTGAGCCGCGCAGTGCGACAGACACGCAGCATCGAGGCGGAAGAGAGACCAGAGGACGCCACCACGTCAACAGCAGCGACCATGAGTCGCCGTGTGATGTCATCGCCTTCAGCATCGAACGGTGACTGTGCCGGTGGAAGTTCCGCCACAACTGGTGCAGTCTCTCCGAGCGAGTATCGCTCGATGGCGTCATCGGGAAGGGCTGCGATCATTGCGATGAGCGGAGCGAGACTGTCGGCCTCGGGAAGGGTCGGTCGGCTGAGTTCGATCGAAAGGCGCATCATCAAGCCCCATATCGCTCGAGACTCGGTGATCAGTGATGAGTGATCAACCGAACCCCACACGGCCGCAACATCAGGAGTTACGACCTCGTCAAGAACGGGTGCCCGCCTCGCCGCGCACAGGATCTGCACGAGTGCCGACCGGTACTCGGTCGGAACCTCCGCTTCGGCCCCACCATTCATCATCGCTGTGAGCCATGGTCGACCGAGCACCGACCATGCGCTAGCGAAAACTCCGAACACGTCACCGAAATGCGCGTAGACGGTGCCTCGAGCCACCTTGGCCTCGGCAAGGATCGCGGCCACAGTGACCCGGTCGATTCCGAGGGTGCCGACCAGTTTGAGTCCTTCCCGCAGGACTCTGCCCTGGGGGGAGTTATCAGCATCGAATGAGTCGATGGCGGACCGAAGATCTTCCATGTACAAATCCTACCATCGCGACGCGGAAATTATGTACACCGTCTAGCTGGCCTGCCCATACGCCAAATCACTCAATACTTATTGACACAAATTTCCGGGCGTGGGAGGGTGGCGATGTGGGTGACCTTCCTGATGTTGATGCGAGGGCCGCCCGCCATGCCGCTCTCGGAGACCCTCTGCGCCTTCGCATCGTGGAAGCGCTCAGGTGTTGCGACCGTTCACCCGTTGAGTTGCGCCATCTGCTCGACCTCGGGTCGAACCTGCTGGCCCATCACCTCGACGTGCTCGAAGGCGTCGGGATCATCGAGAGATTCCGATCCGGTGGTGACGGTCGCCGTCGATATGTGCACCTTCGGGCAGAGGCACTCAACGAACTTTTCTCCGCTCCTGCCGCTGCCACCGCAAGCCCTCTTTTCATCTGCACCGCGAACAGCGCCCGGTCGCAACTGGCAGAAGCTCTCTGGCGCTCGATCACGGGCGGTGACTGCTGTTCGGCGGGCACCCATCCGGCCCACGCTGTACACGAGGGTGCGATCCGAGCGGCCGAGCGGGCCGGACTCGATCTTTCCGAGGCCGAGCCGCAGCTCATCTCCTCGCTCGACGTACTCCCCGATCTCGTGATCACCGTCTGCGACCGCGCCCATGAGGAACTCGAACCCGACTGGGCGCCGTCCTGGCTGCATTGGTCGATCCCCGATCCGATCGCCGAAGCGTCGAACGCCGCGTTCGATGCCGTGGTCGCACAACTCACCGACCGCATCGAAACACTCCACTCCGGTAACAAACCTGTCGAGGCACTGCGATGACCAATCCCCCACCACCCGATTCAGCAGCGCTCGCGCTGGAGGTTGAGACAGGAACCGGCACGCTCCGGCTCGATCTCACGCGCCGACTTGTCGCTGAGGCACTCGGCACAGGACTGCTGATCGTGGCCGTCATCGGCTCAGGGATCATGGCGCAACGCCTCTCCACCGACATCGGGTTGCAGCTCCTCGAGAACTCAATTGCCACCGCTGGCGCGCTGGTGGGCCTCATTCTCATGTTCGGTGCCGTGTCGGGCGCTCACTTCAACCCGGTTGTCACGGTCCTCGATCGACTTCTCGGATCCATCTCCACCCGAGATACCGGTCTCTACGTGGTCGCCCAGGTCATCGGTGGCTGCCTCGGCGCCATGCTCGCCAATTTCATGTTTGATCTACCGGTCGTCAACGTCTCGACCCATGTTCGGTCCTCACCGGCGCTCTGGATCTCCGAGGTGGTCGCCACTGTCACTCTCCTGTTGGTGATCCAGGGCTGTGTGCGCAGCGGGAGAGCTGCGGTTGTGCCGTTCGCCGTCGCTGCATGGATCGCCGGCGCGTACTGGTTCACCTCCTCGACCAGCTTCGCCAACCCGGCGGTGACGATCGCCCGCACGCTCTCTGACACATTCGCGGGGATCGCCCCATCCTCGGCACCGATGTTCATCCTCATGCAACTGGCCGGAATGTGCGTCGCATTCGGGCTGGTCAAGCTCCTCTACCCCCTCGCCCATCAGGAGAACCCCGATGACTGAATCAACCGCCTCCCGCCCCGAAGTGCTGTTCGTCTGCGTGCACAATGCCGGCAGATCCCAGATGGCAGCGGCGTTTCTTGCCCACCACGGCGGCGACCGTGTGATCGTGCGTTCAGCCGGCTCTGCTCCCGCTGACGACATCAACCCCGCAGTTGTCGAGGCGATGGACGAGGTCGGAATCGATCTACGAGCCGCCGGGGCCACTCCGAAGAAGCTTTCCGACGCCGCAGTCGAGGCCTCCGATGTCGTCGTCACGATGGGTTGCGGCGATGCATGCCCGTTCTATCCGGGCAAGCGCTACGAGGATTGGAAACTCGACGATCCCGCTGGACAGGGCGTCGACTCCGTTCGTCCGATCCGTAACGAGATCGAACGCCGCATTCTGGGGCTGCTCGCCGAGCTCCTCCCCGATACCCACAACGCCTGACCGAAGGAATTCAAATGTCTCGTATCCAACTCGCCATGAACGTTTCCGACCTCGAAGCAGCTGTCGAGTTCTATTCGAAGTTGTTCGCCACCGAGCCGGCCAAGCGCAAGCCCGGCTACGCGAACTTCTCCATCGATGAGCCACCGCTCAAGCTCGTTCTCTTCGAAGGCCCCGAAGGTGGCACGATCAATCACCTCGGCGTCGAAACCGACGATGCCGAGGCGGTCGAGCAAGCAGAGGCCCGGCTCAGCGCCAGTGGACTTTCAACTACCGGGATCGACGACACGATCTGCTGCTGAGAGTTCCCCCGAAAAATCTCTACCGGCGCGAGAAGACCCCCAGCAAAAACCGGGGGTCTTTCACATGGAGCGGACGACGAGAACCGTCGTCGCTGCGCTCCTCCTCCCGAATCTCTACCGGCGCGAGAAGACCCCCAGCAAAAACCGGGGGTCTTTCACATGGAGCGGACGACGAGATTCGAACTCGCGACCCTCACCTTGGCAAGGTGATGCTCTACCAGCTGAGCCACGTCCGCAGGAGTTGTCACCATAGCAAGCGCGGGCGCTTGAACAAAAAGCGGGAATGAACCGGTCAGGCCGATGGGGGGCGCAGGTCGATGGTGAGCGTCAGCACTCCATCATCAACCTTTGCATCGGCATCGCCGATGATTGCGAAGTCCTGGAAGTCGAACTGCGCCTGCTCGATGAAACGCGCCCGCTCCTCACCGGCAACCGGCGGGAGCGGCCTGTTCTTTACCGCATGGGCCCGGTCACGGAATCGCTTGAGCATTGCGTCGAGGTCGAGAGCGTCAGCCATGCTTCTACGCTAGGTCGGCTGCGCCGGCATCGACGCCACTTGCGAGAGCAGGACGCGTATGGCGCCAATAGATGACGCTGAGGGTCATGAACCCAGCGGCAACGGCGACAAGACCGATGACGACAAGAAGAACCTTGAATCCCGTCGAGAGTCCGCCTGATTTCGAACCCTTGGAACCGGGAACAATCACCCCGCTCTTGACCGCTGTGGTCGAAGTGGTGGAAGAGGTTGAGGATGTCGACGAAGTTGTGGATGATGTCGTGCTGCTGGGCCCCACGGTTGTGGGAACCGGAACCTGCTGACCACCACCACCCTGCTGTGTCTGGGTGGTCGTCGTGGTCGTGGACTCCGTTGTGGTCGGAGCTTCGGTGGTCGTGGTCGTGGACTCCGTCGTCGTCGGAGCTTCGGTGGTCGTCGTTGTCGTGGACTCCGTGGTCGTCGTTTCCTCAGCGCTGACCACGGAACCTGCACCGATCGCCGGGAGTGCGAGACCCGTGACCGCAAGGATCACCATCAGTAATGCGCGGCGCCAAACCCCGAGAGTTCCATGGCGCTGGTCGATTCGGGTTCGAGCACGGACTGGCACGAGGGGAACCATAGCGGGACCGTCAGTCGTCGATCCTTGAATGAGTGTCGATCATCGTTGATGCTGCGGACACGAATAGGTGGTTCGTCCACCGATCGTGCGCCGCAGCAATGCAGTGCCATCGATCGGACAGGATCCATTGCGAGCTCGACTCTGCTGGAGATCGCCCATATGTGAACCGCCACGCCGGGTGAGTTGACGCAGGGTCTGGCGCATAGTGCGCCGCAACTGGGCAACGTCGTCAACGACAAGTGATCGCGACGCACGGGCCGGATCGAATCCGGCCCTCCACAGGATTTCGTCGGTCAACAGGTTCCCGAGACCGGCCAATCGACTCTGGTCCATGAGTCGTGCCTTCAGCGGCGCTGCGCTGTCGGCGAGGATCGAAGAGAGTTCCCGGATGGTCACCTCGGATGCGTCCGGCCCGAGCGCAGTCTCGTCGGGATCAAGTTCGACCCCACCGAGCCGGCGGGGATCGCGCATACGCAGCGCTCCCCCGTCGTCGAGATGCAGGATGAAACGCTCCCATGCCGGGTCGCGACGATGACTCGAATATTCGAGTGCGTCGATGGTGTGATGCCCGTCGACATCAAGCACCCCCGTCATCCCGAATCGAAGACCCAGCGTGGGTCCGGTGGTCTCGAGCAGCAGGAGTTTGCCGATCCGACGATCGGCAGTGATCCGCTCATCGACGAGCGCTGCGGTGATTGATTCAGCGTCGAGTCCACCCTTGAGGTACCACGCGTCGGGAGCACTCACCGCAACGATCCGACGACCCACGGCAGTCGCTGCGGCACGTCGGTAGATCTCGACTTCGAGCATCTCGGGCATTGATCAGTTTCCAGACTTCACCGTAGGTGGCGGTCAGCCTGCGGTTGCGACTCGGTCGAGTGACTGGGTGAAATCGGCGAGGAGATCACCGGCGTGTTCAAGGCCCACCGAGACGCGCACGGTTCCGGGTCGAATCCCGTTGGCCTCGAGTTCCTCGGGCGTGAGGTTCACATGCGTGGTCGAGGCCGGATGGGTCACGAGTGTCTCCGGACCCCCCAGCGAGGTTGCCAAATGCGCGATCTCGAGCGACTCGACGAAGATGCGTCCTGCTTCAAGACCACCAGCGAGATCAAACGTGAGCAGTCCACCCGGCAGAGACATCTGCCGCTGGGCGAGCGCGAACTGCGGATGGGATTCGAGGCCCGGCCATCGCACCTCCTCCACAAGCGGATGACCTTCCAGCGCGTGCGCGAGTTCGCCGGCATTGGCGCTCTGGCGTTCGAGCCGAACACCAAGTGTGCGCAATCCGCGGGTGCCGTTCATTGCGTCGAACGGTGACGCATTCGCACCCTGCAGCACTGCGAATGAATACAGCCAATTGACCAACTCGGCAGACCCAGCCACCACGCCGAGCGTTGCGTCGTTATGACCGGCGATTGCTTTGGTGGCCGAGTGGATGACGAGGTCCACGCCGTGGTCGAGCGGGCGTTGGACGAGCGGCGTGGCAAAGGTGGAATCCACAACGGTCATCGGTCCGGCGATCGCTCCGAGTTCATCGAGATCCACGAGATCGAGACGCGGATTCGCCGGGGTTTCGGCGAAGACCAGCGTGGTGCGGCCGGGGATGACAGCCGCCGCGAACGCTCCTGGTTCGGTGGCGTCGACGAAGGTGACATCGATCCCGAAACGAGGACACGCCGTCTGCAGCAACAACTGCGTGCCGGCATAGAGCTGCCGCTGGGCGACGATGTGATCTCCCTTCGAACAAAGACCGAGGATCACCGCACTGATCGCACCCATACCGGAGGCGAACGCACGGGCGGTCTCGGCGCCTTCGAGTTGCGCGATCGCATCCTCGAAACCGTTCACGGTTGGGTTGCCGTAGCGACTGTAGAAGCGTGCCGATCCGACTCCCGTGGCCATCCGTCGACCCTCCTCGACCGTGGGAGTCACGAAGGTGGTGGTGGCCCAAAGGATCGGGGCCAGCGCGGTGTCGTTATCGGCTCGCCCCGCGCGGATGGCTCGGGTCTCGGGATGGAGTTCGTCGTGGTTCATCAAATTTCCGTTCGAGGAAGGTTGCGCAGCTGCGCGAGGAACGGTGCCACGGCGGCACCGACCTGATCGGCGTCGGTCAGGAATCCGTCGTGACCCTTGATGGTGTGGATGACGCCATGGGTGACCGTTCCACCATTCGCCGTGATGAGATCACGGATCTGTTCCTGCTGATAGGGCTGATACAGCGCATCAGAAGCGATCGCCATGGTGAGGACGGGCGCAGAAATACGGGACAGCGCCCGGTCCACGCCCGCGCGACCGCGACCGATGTCGTGGAGATCCATGGCCCGGGCGATCGACAGGTACGAGTTGGCGTCGAAGCGCCGCACGAGTCTCTCTCCATGCAGGTCGAGGTAACTCTCGACCTGGAACCGTTGCCAGGCCGTGAATCCCTCGCCATGGGAGTCGTATTCCTTGCGGTTGAAACGCTCGGCGAACTCCGATTCTGTGCGGTACGTGATCTGCGCCATCTGGCGCGCCACAGCAAGGCCTTGATGGGGCCCCTCCCCCGGAGCGGCGTCGTAGTAGTCGCCGCCGTTCCACTTCGGATCGAGCACGATCGCACTGCGCTGCACGCTCGAATATGCGATCTGCTGGGCGCTGGCGGCCGCCGTGGTCGCGATGGCCACGAGGCCACCCACACGATCCGGGTACATGACCGCCCATTCGAGTGCCTGCATCCCGCCCATCGAGCCACCGATGACCGCCAGCCAGCGCTCGATGCCGAGTTCGTCGGCGACGGCCTTCTGGGTGCGCACGATGTCGCGGATGGTGATGGTCGGAAAGGTTGATCCATACGGGCGACCGGTGGCCGGATCGATCGATGATGGTCCGGTGGACCCCTGACAGCCGCCCAGCACGTTCACGCACACCACGAACAGTTCGTCGGTGTCCACGGCACGACCGGGACCGATCAGATCATTCCACCAACCTTCGGCCGACCGGCCGACGACGAGTTCGCCCGCCGCATGGCTGTCGCCGGTGAGGGCATGGCAGATCAGCACTGCATTCGAAGCATCCGGGGCGAGGGTTCCCCAGGTCTCATACGCGACCGTGACACCACGCAACACGCCCCCACCCTCGAGCGAGAACGAGCGTCCGGCCGAAACCTCCACGAAGCGGCGATCTCCCACGGGGTCGCCCACGCGCCACGCGCCGGTGGCGGGTAGCAGGTCGGCGCTCAGCGGCGCCCGACTGGTGGGCTTGGTCATCATGCTCCTCGAACTGGTGGTTGCCACCACCCGAAGGTGGGGGCCGCATCCCCGCCGAATTGGCGGGTTGGCACCTTGGGTGTTCGCCCCAGGTTGCCGAGCCCGATTCCCCGGGCCACTCCTGATGTGGACCACCATGCTGCCTGAGTCCGCCGAGTCGGGTCAAACACCGACGCCAACGCGCCCCGAAACAATCGACAGAGAATCTGCCAGAACATTAGGATCACGTCATGACGACTTCCTCGATCGAACCCACGCCCGACCAGATGGCAACCCTCTTCGCCTCGACCGACGACGGTCCTGTCGTGATGCTCAACCTGTTGCGCTACCTCGACGTTGCGAGCGACGGCAGTGGCCGCACCGGACGCGAGGCGTACAACGACTACAGCGCCGCAGTCCTTCCGATGGTGGCCGTTCGTGGCGGTGGCATCGTCTATTTCGGAACCACAAGCCCCACCGTGGTGGGCCCGGTCGATGAGCAGTGGGACGACATCGTCTTGGTCATGTACCCGAACCGTGCTGCATTCATCGACATGACCACCAGCGCCGAGTATCTGGCGATCATGGGCGACCGCACCGCAGCACTCGCCGACAGCCGTCTCGTTCCCACCTCGCAGATCAGTTTCTGATCAGTTTGTGATGACGGTCTGAACGGTCCGGGGTCTGACCCCGGGCCGGGCCGGCCCAGCACTCAGGCAGAAACTGCGTCGGCCTTCGGGTCCCATGCGGTCAGATCAGCCAGATTCGGATTGTTCGAGAACACCTCGACGATGGGCTGATCGAGCTTGAGCCGCTTGAGCAGACGCTTGACCTCGAGTTCCTCGTTCCAGAGGACAAGTGTGACCACCACGCCGGACTCACCGGCGCGGGCCGTGCGACCCGAGCGATGCAGATACGCCTTGCTGTCCTCGGGCGGGTCGTAATGGATCACGACGCTGACGTCGTCCACGTGAATGCCTCGTGCGGCAACGTCGGTGGCCACAAGCACGGCGAGTTTGCCCTCGGAGAAATCGGCAAGTGCTTTCTCGCGCTGGCTCTGGCGGAGATCGCCGTGGATCGAGGCAGCTTCAACTCCTTCACGGCGCAGATCACTGGCCACCCGGTCGGCGGCCCGCTTCGTGCGCACGAAGATGATGGTTCGATTGGCCGCAGCCGAGATCTTGGCGGCCACCCGGATCTTGTCCATATCGTGCACCGCCAGGAAGCGATGAGTCATCTGTTCGACTGTGACCTGCTCGGACACGACCTCATGCATCACCGGATCGGTCTGATAGCGCTTGATGAGCGTGTCGACCACACCATCGAGCGTGGCGGAGAACAGCAGGGTCTGGTGCGAACCGGGTATGTGGCGCAGTATCCACTCGACCTGCGGGAGGAATCCCATATCGGCCATTCGATCAGCCTCGTCGAGCACCACCTGCATGATGTCGTCGAGCGAGATCTCCTTGCGGTCGATCATGTCGATCATGCGGCCGGGCGTGGCCACCACGATCTCGACGCCCTTATCGAGCTCCGCGATCTGGGTCTCCATCTTGGCGCCGCCGTAGATCGCGCTCACTGTGAGCGACCGCGCCTTGGCCAGCGGCTCGAGTTCGTCGCGCACCTGCGTGGCGAGCTCTCGAGTGGGGACGAGGATGAGTGCACGGGGTCGACGTGGCGTCGCCGCAGCGACGGTCTCGAGCACGGGCAGACCGAAGGCAAGGGTCTTGCCCGAGCCGGTCTTGGCCTTGCCACAGACGTCGCGACCTGCGAGCGCGTCAGGGATGGTCAGTTCCTGCACGGGGAACGGACTGGTGATGCCGCGGGCTTCAAGGGCTGCGACGAAATCTGCGGATACGCCGAGATCGGCGAATGTGGTCATAGGGAGCCTCGGGGGGAAGGGAACCCGGTGACGATCGACGATCGAGCCCGATTCCGGTGGTGCGACGCCCCTCTGACGCCGCCTGTGTTCAACGTAATGCTACCCCTGATGGGCCACTGATGCTCTCAGGATGGAAGAACAGCCTCGATGGCAGCAACGAGTTCGTCGGCCTCGGGATCGACGGTGGGACGGAACCGGCCGACGATCGAACCGCCCGGAGCAACGAGGAATTTCTCGAAGTTCCACTGGATGTCACCGGCTTCACCGGCGGCATCGGACGAGGCAGTGAGTTCTGCGTACAGCGCATGGCGGTCGTCGCCGTTGACGTCGATCTTCTCGGTCAGCGGGAAGGTGACCCCGTAGGTGGACGAGCAGAAGGTGGCGATCTCTTCGGGGGTGCCGGGCTCCTGGCCCATGAACTGGTTGCAGGGAACCCCGAGCACGGTGAACCCGCGATCGGCGTAACGCTGCTGAAGGCGTTCGAGACCCTCGTACTGCGGGGTGAGGCCGCACTTGGAAGCGACGTTCACGATGAGCACGGCATTGCTGTCGAAGGCGTGCAGATCGGCGGCGGTGCCATCGAGGTTGGCGATTGATGCATCAAAGAGACTCATGGTCTGACTCCTGGTCGTTTTCGTTTGCTGTGGATTCGGGAGATGGAGATTCGGGTGGTGCGGGATCTGCGTGTTGCGGAGTTGCGGTGGTGTCGGTGGCAGGGATGGTCTCAATGGCATCGACATCGGCGCCGGGAGACCATCGGTGACCATCGGTGTACGGCTCGTCGGAATCGCCCGGCCGGCGACGGAATCCGCGAATGGCGAAGGTGAGAAGTGAACCACCGATCCCGAGTATCGACAACCAGATGTTCACGCGGAGCCCGAAGATGATGCTGGCGGTATCCACCCGCAGTGCTTCGATCCACAACCGACCGACGAAATACCCGAGTACGTAGAGCGGCAGGATGTTGCCGGGACGCAGCACCCGACGACGATCGACAGCGATGAGTGCACCACACAGCGCCAGGTTCCAGAGCATCTCGTAGAGGAACGTCGGGTGGAAGGTGGTGGCGCCGATGTAGTCGAGCGGACGGTGCACCGCGTCGATCCGCACTCCCCACGGCAGGGTCGTCGGGCGCCCGAAAAGTTCCTGGTTCCACCAGTTGCCGAGTCGCCCGATGGCCTGGGCCAGCGGTAGCGCCGGCACGACTGCGTCGAGGATCGAGGGGAGACGCGCACCTCGCCGACGAGCCGCCCACACCCCCACCGCGATACCGAGCGCCATGCCGCCGGGGATACCGAGACCGCCCTGCCAGATCTTGAGCGCATCGAGCCACCGTCCCTCATAGGAACGCCAGTCGGTGAGTACGTGATAGAGCCGGGCGCCGATCAGGCCTGCTGGAACCGCCCACATGGCGATGTTGTACAGATCTTCGGGATTGCCACCCCGAGCACGCCACCGAGCGCGTCCGAGTTCCACTGCGGCGACAACGCCAAGGGCGATCATCAGCCCGTACATGTGGAACGGCCCGAGCGTGCTCGAGCCCGGACTCGGGATGGATCCCAGCATCAACCGGCGAGAGATTCGGCGCTGATGGCGTAGAGGTCCTCGAACCCAGCAGTGACCGCCGGAGCTAGACCGGCGACGCCGGACAGAAGGTTCGCGGCATAGAACCGGGCGATGGTGATGCGCGCCTGCAGGTACTCGGTATCGCCGACACCTGCATCGAGGTCAGCCTTCGCGGCGAGTGCGGCCTCGGCGAGGTAACGACCACCGGTGAGCAGTCCGAACATGCGCAGGAACGGCGTCGCACCGGCGAGCGCATTGCGCACATCGGCGATGCCATGTTCGGTGAGCCAGCCAACGGTGTCGGACACCGTGGCATGAGCCGCCGCGAGTTCGGTGCGTATCACATCGAACTGCTCGCCGGCAGCAGACAGTTGCCCATCGAGCGCAGCGATGTCGGCCATGAACGAACCGACGATGGCTCCACCGCGCATCGGAAGCTTGCGGCCGACGAGATCCATGGCTTGGATCCCGTTGGTGCCCTCATAGATGGAAGTGATGCGGGCATCGCGGAAATGCTGGGGAACACCGCTCTCTTCGATGTAGCCCATACCGCCGTAGATCTGGATGGCCAGCGAAGTGACCTCGATGCCCATGTCGGTGCCGAAGCCCTTGGAGATGGGGATGAGCAGTTCCACGAGGTCCTGATAGCGCTGACGCACGTCGGGGTCGGGATGATGGTTGGCGATGTCGAGCGCCTGCGCATTGACGTAGACCGTGGCCCGTAGTGCGTCGATGAGCGACTTCATCGTGAGCAGCATGCGTCGCACATCGGGGAGATCAATGATGAGCGACATCTCGGTGCCGGTGGCGCCAGGGGCGCGGCCCTGACGACGTTCCTGCGCGTACTGCAGCGCGTCTTGGTATGAACGTTCGGCCAGCGCGAGACCTTCGAGGCCGACTGACAGGCGGGCGTTGTTCATCATCGTGAACATGTACCGCATGCCTTGGTTCTCTTCGCCGATGAGATAGCCGATGGCGCCGTCATTCTCGCCGTAACTCATCACGCAGGTAGGACTGGCCTTGATTCCCATCTTGTGCTCGATCGAGACGCAGGTGACGTCGTTGCGCTCGCCGAGCGAGCCATCGTCGTTGACGAGGAACTTGGGCACGATGAAACACGAGATGCCCTTGGTGCCGGCAGGAGCGTCAGGAGTGCGAGCCAGTACGAGATGCACGATGTTGTCGACCATGTCGTGCTCACCGAAGGAGATGTAGATCTTGGTGCCGCTGATGCGCCAGGAACCGTCGCCTGCCGGGACAGCTTTGGTGCGCACCGCGCCGACATCGGAACCGGCCTGGGGTTCGGTGAGATTCATGGTGCCGGTCCATTCACCGGTGACCATGCGCTTGAGATACCGCTCCTTCTGCTCCTCATTTCCATGGTGCATGAGCAGATCGATCGCGCCCTGGGTGAGAAGTGGAGCCATCGAGAACGCCATGTTGGCCGAAGAGATGAACTCCTGCATCGTGATGCCGACCAACCACGGGAAGCCGCCACCGTCGTACACCTCGGGGAACGGCACGCCAGGCCAACCGGCCTCCACATAACGCTTGTACCCGTCGATGAAGCCGGCGGGGGTGCGCACAGTGTTGGTGCTGGGATCATGCTGCGACCCCTCGAGATCGCCCACCCGGTTCAGAGGCGCAATGACCTCGGCCACGAATTTGGCGTTCTCCTCGAGCACTCCCATGATGGTCTCGGGATCGAGACCCGAGAACTCGGGAAGCTCACAGAGCGCACCGAGATCGGTGAGGTGCTCGAGCACGAATCGGATGTCACGGAGGGGGGGTCGATAGTCAGCCACGGCGGAAGGCTAGACCGCAGTCGCCTCCGATTTCTTGCCCGCGTGCCAAGCTTGGCGACATGACTGATCTGACATGGCAGGGCGATGTGGCCATCATCACGATGGCTCAGGGAGAGAACCGGTTCGATCTCGCTGAGACCGCGCGCTGGCATGCGCTGCTCGATGAGGTCGAAGCCCATGAGGGTCCCCTGGCGCTTGTCACCACCGGCACCGACAAGTTCTATTCGAATGGTCTCAATCTCGACTGGCTCATGGCGAATCAACCCGAAGCCGGCCACATGCTGCGTGAGCTCAATCGGGTGTGGGGCAGGATCCTTGGTCTTGACTGCATCACCGTCGCCGCCGTGAACGGACACTGCTTCGGTGCAGGAGCGCTGCTGTCGAGTGCCCACGATCGCATCGTGATGCGCGCTGATCGCGGCTACTGGTGCATGCCCGAACTCGATCTCGGCCTCCCGGTCTCCGACAAGATGGCTGCACTGCTGCAGGCCCGACTCCCCCGCACCGCTATCCACGAAGCACTGATGACCGCTCGCCGTTTTACGGGTAGCGAAGCACTCGGCGCCGGAATCGTGGCCGAGATCGCGGAGGCCGACGCCGTGCTGTCCACCGCCGTCGAATGGGCGGCAGCCATCGCACCGAAGTCGCGGGAGGTCATCGCCGAGCACAAGCGCCTCCTGTACAGCGAAATCATTGATTCCCTCTCCGGCCGCTGAGCGATCGCACTAGCGTTTCATTCATGTCTGACGCTCGCTGTGCCATCGAAAATCTGCTCTACAGCTACGCCAACGCCATCGACGCCGGCGACTTCGAGGCTATAGGCGCACTCTTCGAGCACGGAGTTTTCGCCCTTGATGATGGCACCCCGTATGTGCGAGGCGCCGCGGAGATCACCGCGTTCTATACGTCTCACACTCGAAAGTACGAAGACGGAACTCCTCGCACGCACCATGTCACGACAAACCCACTCGTGGAGATCGGCGCCGACGGCACCACCGCAGTGTGCCGGTCGCGGTTCACAGTGTTCCAGCAGACCGAACTCGTGAATCTCCAGCCGATCATCGCCGGGCACTACACCGACTCATTCGAATGCGTCGACGGCACCTGGCGCTTCACGGAACGACGCATGCGTCCCACGCTGTACGGGGATCTCTCCCAACATCTACTCATTGAGGACATGCAGAAACCATGAACGATCTCTTCGACATCTCCGGCAAGGTTGCACTCGTCACCGGTGGCTCCCGCGGCATCGGGCTCATGATCGCCCAGGGCTTCGTCGAGGCGGGCGCCAAGGTCTACATCTCGTCACGCAAAGCTTCGGTGTGCGATGAGGTCGCCGCAGAACTAAGCACCATTGGCGAGTGCATCTCGCTCCCCGCCGATCTCTCCACCGAGGCAGAGTGCCGCCGTCTGGCCGACGAGATCATCCAACGCGAGAACGGTCGACTCGACATCCTCATCAACAATGCCGGCGCCACATGGGGAACGCCACTGGCCGAGTTCGACGATGCCGCGTGGGACCGCGTGATCGACCTCAATGTGAAGGGCGTCTTCCACCTCGCCCGGTTCCTGCACCCGGCGCTGACAGCAGCCGGCACCCACGAGGTCCCTGCTCGCATCGTCAACATCGGTTCGGTCGATGGCCTGCATGTGCCCTCGCTCGAGACCTATTCGTATTCAGCGTCGAAGGCTGCCGTTCATCACATGACTCGCGTGCTGGCCTCGAAGTTCGCGGCCGATCACATCACGGTCAACGCCATCGCTCCGGGACCGTTCGAATCGAAAATGATGGCCGCAACGCTTGACGCATTCGGCGATGCCATCAAGTCCCAGGTGCCGATGCGACGCATCGGAGAACCCTCCGACATGGCCGGCGCTGCGATCTTCCTGTGCTCGAAAGCCGGCTCATACGTCACCGGCACCGTGCTGCCGGTAGACGGCGGCATCATCGGCACGCTCTGAGGTTGAGCGTCGCTCTCAGGCGAGGGCGCCGAGCAACCGAATGCGAATCAGGTGAGGGCGATGAACGCCAGCACCACGAGCAGGGCCACCACAATGCCGATGCCGGCGATGATGGGTCCGGCTGCACCCTTCGGGACCTTGATGAGTCCGAAGTCGAGGAGATCCTCACGGCTGCGCTTGAGTCGATACGCGTTGTCGGCCGGAGTACCCACCTTCGGGAGGTGCTTCTGGGGCTTGCGCGGTTTTTTGGTCTTCTTGTGGTTCGCCACGCAGGGAGGCTAGCCCCCGACCGCCGTCGACGATGACAGAATCTCGCTATGGATCTCGGACCGATGCCTCCCACCCCCGATATCGGTCCCGTCGCCCGTGATGCGGGGCGCCTCGAACCCATCGCCCCGGGTGTTTGGGTGTGGATCGGCACCGACGGAAATGGTCGCCCCGGGCCGAATGTCGGAGTCATCGTCGAAGACGACGGCATCACGCTTGTTGACACCACCCCAGCGCCTTCGGCTGCTCGTGCACTCAACGAGGCGATCAAGCGTTTCGGAGTACCGGTGCGCAGGGTCATCTACACCTCCAGCCATGTTGAGAGCGTTGGCGGTTCGGCAGTGTTCTGGATGGCCGCCCGCTACGGCCGGGCCCAGACCAACGCCCTGCTCGAGCAGCCGGTGCCGGTCGAGGGCTACCGGCGCCTCATGCCCGGTTACGCCCACGACTACGACGACTCGTTCGCCACCCGACCGGTCTCCCACGTGGTCGACGCCGCTGCGTGGCTCACACCACTTGTTTGCGCAGTGCCGGTCGCCGGCCAGCAGCAGGAGAACCTGGTCGTGCTGGTGCCATCGGCCGGCACCATGTTCACGGGCGCGTTCGCCACCTTCGGCACGACGCCCAACGCGTGGGATGGACAACCCGAGCAATGGGCCGACACGCTCGGCGAACTGCGGGATCAGGCGAACGTGATAGTTCCCGGTATCGGTCCGGTGGGCGATGGCATGGCACTCATGGTCATGCAGGCGTACCTCTACGCCGTATGCGATGCCGAGGGTGATGCTCGGCGTATCCCCGATGGACCCTGGGATGACTGGAGCGCACGCTCGCTTGATGCGGTCAACGTCGAGCGAGCCGTCGCAGTGGCTTCCGGTTCCACCGACGTGCCGGTCGCGATGCTGCAACGATTGGGACTCACCCCATGACCGACTCCCCGAGCATCGACTCCGCCAACGTTGACTCCACGAACACTGACTCCCCCATCGACCCGAACAAGATCCCCGTTGGTGCCGCCACGGTTGTTCTCATGCGCGACAGCGACCATGGCCCGGAAGTGCTGCTCGCCCGCCGCAACAGTCGACTGTTCTTCGCCGGCGGTGCATGGGTGTTCCCCGGCGGTCGCATCGATCTGGCCGATCACGGTGAGGAATACGCCGGCGTGCACTTCGACGAATCCGATCCACGCTTCATCGAGGTGGCCCGTCGGGCATGCGTGCGCGAGGCGGCTGAAGAGGCCGATGCTCTCATCGCTGCCGAGCAACTCGTGTGGATGTCGCACTGGACCCCGCCGATGGAAGCAGCAAAGCGATTCTCCACGTTCTTCTTCATCGGTCCGGCACCCGAACATGTGCTCACCGCCGACGGTGGCGAGATCCATGAGCTGGCATGGATGGCACCCGCCGATGCGATGACCCGACGCAACGCCGGTGAGATCGAGCTCATCCCTCCCACATTCATCACACTGGCACTTCTGTCACGATTCGCCGATGTGGCCGCAGCGCTCACGCACTATGCGTCAAGCCCGCCCGAACACTTCGTGACCCAGTTCGCCAGCGTCGATGGAACAGCGATCGCCATGTACGACGAGGATGCCGGTTACGCCACGGGCGACGCTTCAGTGCCCGGTGCGCGCCATCGACTCTGGATGGGCGAGGGCGACTGGATCTATGAACGCACCGACTGGCCGAGCTGAGACAGCCTCCGCATCAACGGTCGCTGCTCTAACAGCCGCACATCCCGCTGCCACAGCCGTGTCCACCACTGGGTGCTGAAGGCATGGCCGGTGCTGTTGCGGAAGCCGCACCCACTGAGGCGAACATCGAGAGCAATCGACGCGAACCAACATGGCCCTGCGGACAATTGATGGGCTCGGAGGCCTCAGCCATGGAGCGGCGAGCCTCGAAGCGCTGATCGCATTCTGGACACAGGTACTCATAGAGCGGCATGTGAGAGAGCCTAGAACGGGTCGTGGACCGCTTCAGTGCGGAACCATGCCACCATCGGCGAGGATGCACTGACCGGTCATGAAACTGCCGGCGTCAGAGGCGAGCAACAGCGCCGGCCCCACCATCTCATCGGCGTGCGCAGCTCGCTTCATGGGAGAGGCCGCTGCCATGGCTGCCTGGGCCTCGGGACTGTTGGCCCGAACCATGTCGGTGTCGACGGTTCCGGGGGCCAGTGCGTTGACCCGGATGTTCTTCGGGGCGAGACCGGCGCCCATGGAACGGGTGAATGACATCAATGCCGCCTTGGCCGAGGCGTACATGGCCACGTTCGAGGAGGCGAGGAACGCCCCGGCGGAGATCACGTTGATGACCGAAGCATGCTCACTGCGCTCGAGATGCGGCAGAGCTGCCTGGATGAGAAAGATCGGGCCGCGCAGGTTGACCTCGAACTGCTTGTCCCAGGCTTCGGGGGTGAACTGTCCGATGGGCATGGTGAGGCCCGTCGCCGCATTGTTCACGACAATGTCGACCGCACCGAAACGCTCGACGGTGGTGGCCACGAGAGCCTCAAGTGCGGCCATGTCGCCCATGTGTGTGGGAACGCCGAGTGCGTCGCCGCCGCCGAGGCTGCGCAGATGTGCCTCAGTTTCGGCACAGGCATCAGCCTTGCGACTGGCCACCACCACGTTGGCGCCGGCGCACACGAACCCTTCGGCGATTGCCCGACCGATGCCTCGGGTGCCACCGGTGACGATGGCGGTGCGGCCGGTGAGATCGAACAGGGAACTGAGCTTGGCGCGGTCCATGCGCTGATCGTAGTGAGACCGGAGGTTCGTGACCGATGCCCATCGAGAACCACACCGGCGACAGCAACTGCTAGAACCATGGCCATGACCGTCGACGAAGACATTCTCTGGACCATTGACGACAAGGGTGTAGCTCGTCTCACCCTGAACCGCCCCGATGCCGCCAATGCCATCACTCCCGATCAGCGCAACCGCACCATCGAACTGCTCGAGGGGGCCAGCAATGACCTCAATGTGCGCGTGGTCGTCATCACCGCTGCTGGGGAACGCCATTTCTGCACTGGTGCCGATCTTCGAGTGAGCACCATCCCGGTGAACCCGGGTCCGGCAGACGCGCCTTCCAAGGTCCTCGGCGATGTGGGCCGCAACATCAAGCGCGGAGCCCAGCGCCTCATCGGCGCCATCATGGATTGTGAGAAGCCGGTCATCGCTGCGGTCAATGGCACCGCGGCCGGCATCGGCGCCCATATCGCCTTCGCCTCGGATCTTGTGATCGCCGCCGACAACGCCAAGTTCATCGAGGTGTTCGTGCGTCGCGGCATCACGCCTGATGGTGGCGGCGCCTACATGCTCCCCCGCCTCATCGGCATGCAGAAGGCCAAGGAACTCATCTTCTTCGGTGACGATCTGCGCGCCAACGAAGCCGAGCGCCTTGGTCTGGTGAACAAGGTTGTGCCCCAGGCCGAACTGGCGACGGCAGCTACCGAATGGGCCGAGCGTCTCGCCGAGTCCCCCACCCGTGCGCTCATGCTCTCGAAGTGGTTGCTCAACCGCAGCCTCGACTCCAACCGACTCGGAGCATTCGAAGACGAAGCCTGGGCTCAGGAGATGGCCTCCTACACCCAGGACTTCCAAGAGGGCGTGGCCGCGTTCAAAGAACGTCGCGAAGTTGAGTACCGCGGCTGGTGATCAGTTCCGGCCTTTCAGGTCGAACTGATCAGGACAGCGGGTCGCCGGTGAGCGCGGTATGCGCCAGTCGCGCCACCGTTTCAATCATTGCGTCGCGCGATGTGCCGCGTTTTTCGAAGTTCTGCCGGTAGTTCGGCAGTCGATCGAGCGCGGCAAGCACCGCGCCAGCGGTGGCTTCAGCATCGAGTTGCGGGGCGAGGCGACGAGCGTCCTGGGCAGTCCGGACCTTGGCCACCATGGCGACCATGAACGGTTCGCTGTACTCGCGGCGCACCGCACGGAACCGCTCGTCGCGGTCGTCGGCTCGGAGCATCATGATGCGCAGCACCGGGCCGTTGTCGTCCCAGAACCGCGTATAGGCGGCAACGAACTCCCTAGCCCGATCGAGTCCGGCGGCATCGGACCAGTCGACGGCGAGCATGGCACTGATGGGCTGTACTTCGACCGCGAGTTCTGATGCCAGGGCAAGGATGGCATCTTCGACATCGGCGAAGTACTGGTAGAAGGTTGCTGGTGACGCACCAACGGCGCGGGCAACGTCGATCACTTTGAGATCGAGTGCTCCTCGTTCGGCGAGTAGCGAAGCGGTGACTTCGAGCAGGCGGCGGCGGGTCTGGATGGCGCGGTGGCCGATGACGCGGCCATCGGTAGCGGTGACATCGTCGACAAGAGCATCGGACATCGACTCGCCGAACACCTCTCCAGACACCGCCGAGTCAGGCATGGTCCCTACTGGACGCCGTAGACCGCTGCGGGCTTGGGGGCGGCAGCGATGAGGTCGGCCACCACGGCGCCGATCTCATCGGGTTCCCAACGAGCGCCCTTGTCGAACGGGGTGCCGTGCTGCCAACCATCAGCCACGCTGATCTCGCCGCCGGCACATTCGAACACCCGGCCGCTGACATCGCACTGCCCGCTGCCCAGCCACACGACGAGCGGGCTGATGTTGGCGGGGTCCATGGCGTCGAAACCTGATTCCGGCTTGGCCATCATCTCGGGGAAGGCGTCCTCGGTCATGCGACTACGAGCCGAGGGAGCGATGGAGTTGGCGGTCACGCCGATGCGGCCGAGTTCGGCGGCGATGTTGATCGTGAACGTGGCGATACCAGCTTTGGCCGCGGAGTAGTTGGTCTGGGCGAGGCTGCCCATGAGACCGGCGCCCGACGAGGTGGTGACCACGCGTGCCTCGCGTTGGTTGCCGGCCTTGGATTCGGCTCGCCAGTATTCAACCGCATGCTTCACCGGACAGAAGGTGCCGCGCAGATGCACGCGCATGACTGCGTCCCAGTCGTCGATTGTCATGTTGACGAACATGCGATCGCGAACGATGCCGGCGTTGGTGACGACGGTGTCGAGCCCACCGAACGTGTCGATAGCGGCGCGCACCAGGTTTCCCGCGCCATCCCAGTCGCTGATGTCGTCGGAGTTGGTGATGGCTTCGCCGCCCGCGGCGATGATGTCATTCACGACTTCTTGCGCCGGGCTGATGTCGTTGCCTTCACCGGTGAGCGATGCGCCAACGTCGTTGACGACGACCTTGGCGCCCTCGGCCGCGAATGCCCGGGCATGTGCCGCGCCGAGGCCTCGGCCTGCTCCCGTGATGATCACGACTCGTCCGTCACAGATTCCCATGTGTGTGCTCCTGTTTGAGGGGGGATTACGCCTTCGATTTCTGCACTGCCACTGCGTCCTTCACGTATCGCGTGATGTCTGCAGCCTTGATCTTCAAATCGAACGGGCTGTCCCATGTTCCCATGCCGGATGCCCCGAACCAGAGACATGGAGTGATCGATCCCATCAGCGTTCCCATTTCTTCTCGGCCGCGGCGGCTGCGGGGGCAAGTGATCGTTTGTCGATCTTGGACATTGCCGTGAGGGGAAGTTCGTCGATGAGTACGAGAGCATCGGGCGCCTTGTACGAGGCCATCGAATCGATGCACCAGGCCCGGAGCTGCTCGAGACTCGGAGGTGCACTCGGGTCAGCGGGAACCACGAACGCCACGCCGATCTCGCCCAGTACCGGGGCCTCTGCGCCGAGCACCGCAACGCGCTCGACCGCAGGATGCTGACCCAGACAGTTCTCGACCTCGATGGGATACACGTTGTACCCGCCGCGGATGTACATCTCGGTGCTGCGACCGGCGAGACGGAGATCGCCGCGGGAATCGAAGAATCCGAGATCACCGGTGAGGAGCCAGCCATCAGGGTCGATCGCTGCATCTGTGAGTTCTGGCTCACGCCAGTAGCCGCGCATGATCGCCCGACTGCGCAGGCACACGGTGCCCACCTCGGTGTTGCCGTCATGAGTGCGCTCGACGACACGACCACGACCTTCGTCGAGTCGTAGTTGCAATTCGACTCCGCCGCCGGGGGTACCGACGGTGCTGCAGATGACCTCGTCGGGGTCGTCAAGAGAGGTCCCGGTGGAAACACAGGCCTCGGTGCTCGTGTACCGCACAACAACCGGACAGGCGAACGAATCGCGCATCGCGTCGACCATCTCGGGCGGCACCCGAGCTGCACCCGTGCTGACGATTCGGAGACTCGAGACATCGGTGGTGGCGAGATCAGGATGCGCCAACATCATCTGCCACTGAGCGGGAACTCCTTGCCCGACCGTGACCCGTTCGGTGCCGATCAATTCGAGCGCTCCGCCAGCACTCCACGGCGTGGGGCACACGATGGTGGTGACGACATGCATGAGTTCGTCCCACACACGAGTCATGTAGCCAACGTGCGCGAACGGCAGCGGCGAGAGGCGGCGATCGCCGACCTGTGAGAGCGGCCCGGAAGCAGCCGCCATGGCCTGCAGGCAGGCGTGGTCGAACACGGCACCCTTGGGCTTGCCGGTCGTGCCGCTCGTCCAGACGATGGCCATCGGATCAGTGTCGATGACCGAGGGCCGGGAGGTGAACGGTTCGTCATTCATTGCTTCACGCAGTTCGGCGGAGCGGAACAACGGAACCGAACCCATGAGAGCCGCATCAGCATCGGTGACGATGACCTTCGGATCGCTGCGTTCGATGATGTGAGTCGTCTCAGCGGCACCCAGACGAGGATTCATTCCGCTGGTAACGGCTCCGAGGCGCAAGATCGCTTGGTACGCGATGGCATAGTCGATCGAGGACGGCAACGACACGCCCACGACATCACCCGGGCGCACACCCATGGCCGCCAGGCGGGTGGCGACACCATCGGCGGCTCTCCCCCACTGCTCGAAAGTGATTCGATGGCCATCGTGCACGAATGCCTCGATCTCGCCGGCGCGCTCGACCACCGCGTCGAACAGATCGACCACGCCGGCAAAGGAACCGGTAATCGGCGCGTCAGGGAGCGGCATACGAGAGAACGCTGCGATCAGCCGGCGGCGAGTTCGGCCCGAGCGCGCTCGCGCAGCTCGACCTTGATGATCTTGCCGCTGGCATTGGTGGGTAGCGCATCGACAATGCGGAAGTGACGAGGAACCTTGTAGTTCGCCATCATTTCGCGGGCCCATGTATGCAGTTCGTCGATATCGAGTGCGGCTCCGGGACGGGGTACGACGAAGGCCATGCCAACCTCACCCATCCGTTCATCAGGCACGCCGACAACAGCCACCTGTGCGATCCCGTCGTGAGCCATCAGTTGATTCTCGATCTCGGCCGGGTAGGCGTTGAAGCCACCGACGATGAACATGTCCTTGGTTCGGTCGGTGATTCGCACGTAGCCGCGCTCGTCCATGATCCCGACATCGCCGGTGTGCAACCAGCCCTCGGCGTCGATCGTTTCGGCGGTGGCCTCCGGGTTGTCGAGGTACCCGAGCATGACGTTGTAGCCACGACACACGATCTCGCCGGCCTCTCCCCGCGGCAATTCGTTGTTGTCCTCATCGACGATGCGGACCTCGATATCGGGAATGGCCCGTCCTGAGGTGAGCGCGATCGTGGAGGGGTCGTCCTCAGCACGGCACATGGTGACAGTGCCTGTGGCCTCGGTGAGCCCATACGCGGTGATGATCGTTTTGAACGTGAGTTCGTCGCGCATCCGTTCGATCATCGACACCGGAATTGCTGCCGCACCGGTGACAGCAACACGCAATGTGGAGAGGTCGAAGGAATCCCGGCTCGGATCATTGAGGATGGACAGGAACAGAGTGGGCGGCCCAGGCAGCATCGTGACACGCTCATCATGGATGCGGGTGAGCACCTTCTGAACATCGAACACTGCCTTCGGGATGATCGTGGCACCCTTCAACAGACAGGCGATGATGCCGGCTTTGTACCCGAAGGTATGGAAGAACGGGTTCACGATCAGATAGCGATCGCCTTCGATGAGACCCACGACGTCGGACCAGACCTCGAACACCCGAAGAGTCTGGGCGTGGTTCACCATCACGCCCTTCGGTGCACCGGTAGTGCCCGATGTGAACACGAGGTCGCACAGTGAGTCGGGACTCGTGGCATCGACGCGAGCAAGTACCTCTTCGGTCGAAATACCTGCGCCGGCTTCGAGGTACTCGGCCCAGGCGGTGGTGCCGTCGGGGACATCTCCCCTCAGCACGACAAGGCGACAGGAAACATCCTGGCCTGCGAGCATGCCGACGTAATCGTTTCCGAGGAACCCTTCGACGCACAACAGCACTGTGGCGCCACTGCGGTTGATGATGTCGGCAGCCTCAGATCCCTTGTACCGGGTGTTGAGCGGAACGAGAACTGCGCCGGCCATCACCGCACCGAGCCCGGCGATGACCCACTCGGGGATATTCGGTGCCCAGATCGCCACCCGGTCGCCCGGACCAACGCCAGCTGCGATGTGGGCACGGGCAGCGTCGACGACGGCATCGCGAAGTTCGGGGAAGGTCAACCGCAGGTCACCATCAACCAGGGCCTCGACCTCTGGAAAGCGTTCGGCCGATGCCAGAACGAGTCGCCCAATCGTGCCCCACTGTTCATCTGCGCGCATGAGTTCGACACTAGTTCGGCTCCCCCATCGACTTCTGACGAACCGTCAGGTGCACCGCAGGTCCAAGACCGCCCTTTGGTAGGTTGCGCCCATGACCACCTTCGAGACCCTCCTGTTCGATGTCACCGATGGCGTCGGAGTCATCACCCTCAACCGGCCCGAGAAATACAACTCGGCCGACGAGACCCTCGTGACCGAACTCGAGAACCTCTACAAGGAGCTGCGCTACGACGATTCAGTCAAGGTCGTGGTGCTCACCGGGGCCGGCGATAAGGCGTTCTGCACCGGCATCGACCGTGACTTCGCAATGAATAACCGCCAGCCGGAATCGCCGTTCATGATGGACGACCCAATGCTGAAGCTCGGCCCGAAGCAGGCCGATCTCTGGAAGCCGGTCATTGCCGCCGTCAACGGCATGGCCGGCGGTGGTGCGTTCTATGCGCTCGGCGAGGCCGAGTTCATCATCGCTGCTGAGCACGCCACGTTCTTCGATCCGCACACCACCTATGGGATGGCGGCCTGTTTCGAGCCGATGTTCATGTTCGGTCAGATGCCCTGGGGCGAACTCGTCCGCATGAGCCTGATGGGCAACTTCGAGCGCATCTCGGCGCAGACCGCATTGGGCTGGGGCATGGTGAGTGAGGTCGTCCCCGGCGACAAGCTTCTCGACCACACCCTTGAGATCGCATCGAAGCTCGCTTCACTTCCGCAGATCGCGGTGCAGGGCACGCTCCGCTCGCTGTGGGCCCGGCGCAACATGACACGTGAACAGGCCATCGGCATGGCCAATCATCTTGTCGAGATCGGTAATCGTCCCGAGGCACTCGCCGAGGGTCAGGCGTTCTTCGCCAGCGGTGTGAGGGTCACTCCAACCATCCGCTGATCAGGTTCAGGAGATGGCAAGGAACGGATCATCGCTCACGCGACTCTCAACACCGCTCGGTCCGAACGGAACGCTTCCACGAAGCGTGACCCGGCGCATGCGACGAGCCGAATCGCCGTAATCATCGGTTGCGTAGTGCATCGTGGCCCGATTGTCCCAGAGGACGACATCGCCCTGCTCCCAGCGATGCCTCAGGACGAATTCGGGCTGGGTCATGTGGGCGAAGAGCATGCGAAGCAGGCCGTCACTTTCGATCTCGGACAGACCCAGAATGCGTGTCGTGAAACCGGGGTTCACGAACAATGCGGGTCGTCCGGTGAGCGGGTGCACTCGCACGACGGGGTGGATCACCGGCGGAACCTCGGCTGCAGCGTCGAGGAGTTGCCGTGCATCCTCCCGTGACATCGCACTGTCATGAGGGAAGCCCCAGTACGCCAGTGGCGAGATCCGATGAACCGCTTCGAGTCCATCCACGAGTTCGCGCAACGCTGGAGAGAGAGCAGCGTAGGAGCCGCGCAGATCAGCCCAGAGCGTGTCGCCTCCGGCTGCGGGAATCTCGTCAGCAACAAGCACTGAAGCCGCCGGCGGCGTGGGACTGAACGTGACGTCGGTATGCCACTTCGCGTTCTTGCCACCCCGAGCGGCATCGAGTTCAAGAATCTCGGGATGATCAGGGTGCCCGGGTACGACGGGGTGAGCAGGAGTTGGTTCACCGAGTGAGCGAGCCAGGGCAACCTGGTCGGCATGGGTGAGGTGATGGCCTCGGATGACCACAACCAGACGCTCGATGAGCAGGTCGTTGAGCGCTGAAGCGCTGGGGAGTTCGTGAACGACGGCACCGAAGTCGTTCGTGATCGGCGTAAAGGTTGTTTCCACGATCGGCCTCAACAGTCTCTTCAGGGGTCCCGGACAGTGCAAGGCCACGGAACAATCCCTGCAATGTTTATCGGACTGTTCGTCAGCAACGTGAAGGTCAGTCCCACCATCGGCTGATCACCGTCAGGTCGGGTCGGTCAAGAGACCCGATTCCTCGGCGGGAGTCGGCTGCTCGTCGAGCGTGTGTGCCGCGACTCGCTCGCCGCGATTCGCCTCATACTGCTGGATTGCCACGACGATGAGCCCGACCACTGCACCGGCGGCCACCGTGGGCCAGGTGGCGACGTTGAACAACTTCAGTGACGTTCCAGTGAGCACCGCCACCATCGCCGGACGGATCACACGGTCGCTTGCCCGGGCCGACAATCGCGCACCGACGTAGACGCCGGGGATGCAACCCAGCAGCAGCATCAGGGTGATATCGAGTTTGAAATCACCGAACAGGAGGTGACCCAGCGCTGCCGATGCGACCAACGGGATCGCTTGCACCAGATCAGTGCCGACCATCGACGAGGTGCGAAGCTTCGGGTAGAGCATAAGCAGCAGCACGATCATGAGCGAGCCCGATCCGACTGAGGTCATACCCACGATCAGTCCACCAAGCACGCCGACAGCAATCGTTGGGAAGGGTCGCACCGGAACTTCGGCAACCGGGAGCGTGGCTTCACGACGGTTGGCCTGCACGATGACGCGGGCGATCATGGCGACCACCGCCACGATGAGTGCCACGCCGAGCAGGGTCTTGATCTTCGCAGCCACATCTGAGCCGTCACCGAGTGAGCGCAGGATGAGCACGCCAATGAAGGCGGACGGCACCGAGCCCATGGCCAGCCACTTCACAATCCCCATGTGCACGGTTCCACGACGTGCGTGGACCGTGCCACCGATCGGCTTCATGACGAGTGAAGCAACGATGTCAGATGACACGGCTGCCAATGGATTGATGCCGAAGACCAGCACGAGGATCGGGGTCATCAGTGCCCCGCCCCCCATTCCAGTAAGGCCCACGGTGAAGCCAACAATGAGGCCGGCGATGATCAGACCTGGATCGAAATGCATGAGTCCTCTTTGCGTGATCGGAAAGGACAACTTACCCTATTGAATTAGTGGGAATCAAGCCGGAGTCGACTCGCCCGGCAACTTCAGTGGTTCGGTCTCACCAGCGGAGCGGTTGCGTCGTCGCCGCGACATAGAGCGGATGGCCGGGCTGCCCGGCGCCGGTGAGGCGCAAGCAATGGAGGATGAGTCCCTCGGCTTGGAGGATGCCAGCCACCTGCAACCCCCGGTCGAGGAAAGCACCGTGATTTCCCCAAGCGACGACAATGAGATCGGCGACTCGTGCCGCGTCGAGGATTGCCTCGTCGTTCAGATCCCCGATGGGATCAGCGACCGAACGCAACGCCCTCGGATCGGTCGAACGTACAGCGAAGATATTTGTGGTGACCAATCGGCCGAACCCCCATGCCTGCGCGAATCCGACGCACCGGCGATTCGTAGGGTCAAGGGCGAACGCGTCGGCCGTCGACGGGTTCAGCATGAGGAAGTTGACCACCGGCCCATCGGGATCCCACGTTCGAGTGAGGGTGTAGCGGAACACCCGATCGGCTGAGAACGTGGCCGAGGCTTCACCCCACTCCCCCGATGACGTCTCGGTGATGAACGCTGGTCGGCGGGCCATGGTGGCGCAGCGTACGGGCGCAGCGGCCGCCTTCGCCCCGATCAGAGCCGCACCACTACATTGACCAACTGTGACTGCAACCGAACGTGTGCCGGCCATTGATGGCTGGTTCACAACCTCCGAGCCCTACACGCTGATCGGCGCCAAGTGCACCGACTGCGGGACCTACGTGTTTCCTCCCCGCGGCGGAGCCTGTCCGAATCCGGATTGTGACTCCATGGAACTCGAACCAGCGCCACTCAGCCGCCGCGGCACGGTGTGGTCCTACACCGAGAACCATTACGCACCGCCGGCACCCTACGTGGCCGCCGATCCCTTCGAGCCCTATGCGCTTGCTGCGGTGCAGCTCGAGGCTGAAGGCATCGTGATCCTCGGCCAGGTCGCCAAGGGCGTGATGGCCGCTGATCTCAGTATCGGCATGGAGGTCGAGGTCGACCTGCAGGTGCTCTACCGCGACGCCGAGGGTGTCGACCATTGGATCTGGACCTGGGCGCCAGCCGCGCCGGAAGCGAGTGCATGACATGGCCACCGAACGTGATCTCGTCGTCCTCGGTGTCGGTATGCACCCGTGGGGCAAGTGGGGACGCAACTTCGTCGAATACGGACTCGTCGCAGCAAAGGCCGCACTGGCCGATGCCGGCATGGCCTGGCGTGACATCCAATTCGTGGCCGGCGCCGACACCATCCGCAACGGCTACCCCGGTTTCGTTGCCGGCTCAACGTTCTCACAGGCCATGGGCTGGACCGGTGCGCAGATCTCCTCGTCCTATGCCGCATGCGCCTCGGGTGCGCAGGGCATGCAGTCGGCCCGAGCACAGATCCTCGCCGGATTCGCTGATGTTGCCATGGTGATCGGCGCCGACACCACACCCAAGGGCTTCTTCGCTCCCGTCGGCGGCGAGCGCAAGGAAGATCCGGATTGGCAGCGGTTCCATCTGCTCGGCGCCACCAACCCGGCATTCTTCGCCCTCAATGCCCGTCGTCGCATCGACGTCTTCGGCGACACACCCGAGGACTTCGCCATGGTGAAGGTCAAGAACTCCAAGGCTGGTGTGGCCAACCCGTATGCCCGATTCCGCAAGGAGTTCACGCTCGACGACTTCGCCGGTTCGCCCATCGTGAGCGATCCGCTGCGCCTGCTCGACATTTGCGCCACGTCCGACGGCGCAGCCGCTGTCATCATCTGCACCCCCGAATACGCCAAGGCCAAGCTCGGCACGCTCGAAGGAACGGTGCGTATCCGCGCTGTGGCCAACACCACGCCGACCTATCCGCAGGTGCGTCTCGAACTGCCGGACATCGCCACTGACTCCAACGCAGTGGTCGCAGCGCCAGCACTCGGCTTCAAGGACTCGGTTGCCCATAACGCGTATGAGCAGGCAGGTCTCGGCCCGGAGGATCTCAGCTGCGCCGAGGTCTACGACCTCTCCACTGCACTTGAGCTCGACTGGTACGAGAATCTCGGCCTGTGCCCCGAAGGCGAAGGGGCATCACTCGTCCGCAGCGGTGCCACCGCTCTCGGCGGCCGGGTGCCGGTCAATGCGTCCGGTGGTCTGGCCAGTTTCGGTGAAGCCATCCCCGCCCAGGCCATCGCTCAGGTCTGCGAGCTCACCTGGCAGCTTCGTGGTCAGGCTGATGGCCATCAGGTCGAAGATGCCAAGGTCGGCCTTGCCATCAACCAGGGCCTGTTCGGCCACGGCAGTTGCACGATTCTCTCGAAGTGATCAGCAGTACTCCCGACACCCCTACAACACAGGAGTCCACCAATGGCTGAGGCCTACATCATCGACACCGTCCGCACTCCAGTGGGTCGCCGCGGTGGCAGTCTCTCGCAGGTCCATCCCGCCGACCTCGGCGCCGCCAGCCTGAACGAACTCATGCGCCGCACGGGCATCGACCCGGGAGCCGTCGAAGATGTCGTGTTCGGCTGCCTCGACACCATCGGCCCGCAGGCTGGCGACATCGCCCGCACCTGCTGGTTGGCCGCTGGACTCCCGATGCATGTGCCCGGCACAACCGTTGATCGTCAGTGCGGGTCGAGCCAGCAGGCAGTGCATTTCGCGGCCCAGGGTGTCATGAGCGGAACCCAGGATCTCGTCATCGCCGGTGGCGTGCAGAACATGTCGCAGATCCCGATCTCCTCGGCGATGACCGTTGCCGAGCCGCTCGGTTTCACCGACCCCTTCAGTGGATCGCCCGGTTGGGTGGCCCGTTTCGGCACCCAGGAAGTCAGCCAGTTCCGAGGCGCCGAGATGATCGCCGAGAAGTGGGACATCTCCCGCGATGACATGGAAGCGTTCGCGGTGCAGAGCCACGAACGAGCCATCCGTGCACGGGCCGAAGGTCGCTTCGAGAACGAGATCTTCGAATTCAACGGCCTCTCCCATGATGAGGGCCCCCGTGAGCCCAACTGGGAAAAGATCCGCTCGCTCCAGCCGCTCACCGAAGGTGGTCGTGTCACCGCTGCGGTCGCCTCACAGATCTCCGACGCTTCGGCGGCCATGCTCATCGCCAGCGAAGCTGCGGTGAAGGCCCACGGCCTCAAGCCCCGTGCTCGCATCCATCACCTCTCGGTGCTGGCCGACGATCCCATCTTCATGCTCACCGCTCCCATCCCAGCCACGGCCCACGCTCTGAAGAAGGCCGGCATGACGCTCGATGACATCGACCTCATCGAGATCAACGAAGCCTTCGCCCCGGTGGTGCTGGCCTGGCAGAAGGAAACCGGCGCCGACCTTTCGAAGGTCAACGTCAACGGCGGCGCTATTGCCCTTGGTCACCCGCTCGGCGCAACTGGCGTGCGACTCATGACCACGCTGCTCAATGAGCTCGAGCGCACCGGTGGCCGCTACGGCCTGCAGACCATGTGCGAGGGTGGCGGTCAGGCCAACGTCACCATCATCGAACGCCTGTAATCACTCCGAGGTCTTCCGAGACGCGACGAGGGCCCGGCGTTTCGCCGGGCCCTCGTCGCGATTTTCGTTCAACGTCTAACGGCTGACGGGTCTCAGTCGAGTTCGGCGCCCAGCAGCGAGATGAACGAGACCATCTCGCCGGGATAGCCACCCAGGTTGTGCGTGAGCGCCAGCTTGCGACCGGCAGCGAGGCTGCTGATGGTTCGCTCCTCGGGAGCCTCACCGCGCAACTGCAAGTACGCCTCGAACATCATGCGAAGACCACTGGCTCCGACCGGATGCCCGAAGGACTTGAGACCGCCATCGGGATTGACCGGGAGTTCACCATCGAGGTCGAACACTCCGTCGAGGACTTCCTGCCACGCGGTGCCGCGCTCGGAGAACTGGAGATCCTCCATCAGCACCAACTCGGTGGGTGTGAAGCAGTCGTGAACCTCGGCCATGGCGACCTGCTCACGAGCATTGGTGACACCGGCCTGAGCGTAGGCATCGACGGCGCACGCAGCGATCTCGGGGAACGTGGTGTAGTCGTAGGCCGGGTCGATGAGACCGGAGCCGTTGCCGGCGACGAACGACAGGGCCTTCACGTAGATGGGCTTGTCGGTGTACTTGTGGGCATCCTCAGCCCGGCACACGATGGCCGCAGCGGAACCATCGGCGACACCGGCGCAGTCGAACACGCCGAGTGTGCCCGCCATCTTCGGGGCCTTCTCGATCTGCTCGGCGCTGATCTCCTTGCGGAACTGCGCGCGGGAGTTGCGAGCACCGTTGTAGTGATTCTTGGCGGCGATATGCGTGAGCACACTGCGCATGGTGTCGTCATCGACACCGAACTTGTGACCGTAGGCCGGCACGATCATTGAGAACATGGCCGCAGCAGTGAGCGTGCGAGCAGTGCCATCGTTGGCGATCGGGAAGGCGTTGAGCCCTTGATACCCGGTGTCCTTGACCTTCTCGGCACCGACCACCATGACGAGGTCGTAGGCGCCCGAAGCAACGGCATAGGCGGCTTGGCGAAGCGCTTCTGAACCGGTGGCGCAGTAGTTCTCGACGCGGGTGACCGGCTTGTTCTGCAACTGCAGGGCACGAGCCAACGGAATGCCACTCATAGCGCTCTGGGCGGTACCGAACCAGTAGGCGTCGATGTCGTCCTTGGAGACACCAGCCGACGCATAGGCGTCGTTGGCGGCGTCGATCATGAGATCGTCGAGGCCCTTGCCCCAGTTCTCGATGAAGGGCGTGCAGCCCATGCCGACGATGGCGACGCGGTCGCGAATTCCATGACTAGCCACGGATCAACTTCCCCTTCCAGAAGTAGTTGTGAATGCCGTCCGCGGTGAACAACCGACGGAAGGTCATCTCGACCCGACCGCCGATGGCGACTTCGTCGGCATCGGTATCGGTGAGTTCGATCGGGAGACGACCACCGCCATCGAAATCGACCACCGCGAACACGATGGGCGGGCTCGGCGAATAGGCGAGGCGGTCGACGGTGAACGTGGCGATGGTGCCGACCACGTCGGCCATCGGAGCGGGTTCCATCTCGTCAGTGCGAGTGCCATCGAACGACACCCGAGACGGCGGCATGAAAACCATGCCATCGGTGGTGTCGCGGCTGCCCACGAAGCCGAACTTCCAGTCGCCGCTGCGGGCCGCCGCTGTGCCCGAGGGACGAGCCGGCTCGGGGCGACGAGGCGGTTCGACGTTGATCATGCCGCGCCATGACAGGAATCGGCCGTAGGCGAGCGGGGCCCCACCGTCGAGCTGCGAGGCGATGGACCGGGCCGGTGTGTACCGGGCGATGGCATCGGTGGCACGGAGGAAGATGACTTCGGCACCATCGGCACAGACCACAAGGGCGATGACCTGACCGGGCTCGACCTGCTCGAGCGCATTGGCGAGCACGAGTCCGGGTTGCGCGGCACCAGTGGCGCCGACGGTTGTGGTGAGATCGTCGACAACCTTGGTGGCACCGAGTTTGCCGGCGAGCGCTGAACCGATGCGCGCGGTGGGAGCGGCAACAGCCACGAGATCGACCTGCGAGGCCTCGAGCCCGGCCGCGGTCAACGCGCTGGCATAGGCGCTTCGGCCAGCTTTCACATAGGTGACTTCAGAGAACTTGTCGTCCCAGACCTTGGAGCGGATCTCACCCGGTGCCCGCCAACGATCGAGGAACTCCTCGGTGATGCTGGCACCACCGAGGTACTCAGCCACGACGGCATCGCCCTCGCCGAGTACGAACGCAGCAGCGGCATCGCCGCCGGCAGCCTCATCGGCCGAACCGGCCAGGCCACTGCGCATATCGGAGAGCACGACCAACTTCGAACCGCCGGAGGTCAATCCAAGTCGCAGCGCCGCCGTTGCCGAACCCACCGAGGAGCCCATATCGAATGCGGGCACGCCTGCAGGAAGTCGCAGAGCAGCATGAATGGCGGTGGCATTGGAGCGATCGGCGTATGAGGGAAGCGCAGTACCGAAGATGAGGGAGTCAGGGCTGGTGTCGTTGGACGAGTTGCTGGAACGCAGCGCCAGACGGGCTGCCTCAACTCCCATCGTGGTGGTGTCCTCGTCGAACGAAGCGACAGTGCGGGTACCGCGTCCACCTCCTTGGCCGATGAAGGCAGAGATCTGGCTGCGGTCGAGTCGTCGGTATGGGAGGTACGCCCCCCACGAAGTGATGCCACGCATGGGGCGAGGCTAATCGCCCCAACAGCCCCTCCCCCAATGGGCAGCGGGCAAACGTATGACGCTCCTAGGCTGCGCAAATGCCCGCTTCCACCGATCTACTTCCCGAACTCGGCTTCTACGCATTGCCGGGCCAACCTGACTCATCTCGCGACCTCATCAGCGAAGTTCGCGACGGCGAGGCCATGGGACTCGGCACCGTGTTCATCTCCGAGCGGTACAACAAGAAGGAGGCCGCAACCCTGTGTGGAGCGGCCGGTGCAGTGAGTGAGCGGATCCGGATCTCCACCGCCGCCACCAATCACAACACGCGTCACCCCATCGTCACCGCAGGCTTCGCTCGAACCATGCAGAGCCTCACCGGCGGTCGATTCACGCTCGGTCTCGGTCGCGGAATTGCCCCGATGCAGGACGCCTTCGGGATCGACCGGATCACCACCGCACAGATGGAGGACTTCGCCGGCATCATGCGAAGACTGTTCCGCGGCGAAGTGGTGTTCGGTCATGACGGTCCAGCCGGGTCCTGGCCGATCCTGCACATTGACGCCACGCTCGACGAGCACCTCCCGATGGGCATGGTGGCGTTCGGCCCCAACACGTTGGAACTCGCTGGTCGATGCTTCGACGAGGTCGTTCTGCATACGTTCTTCACCGATGAGACAACTGCTCGCTGCGTGCGGACGGTGAAACACGCTGCTGAGCAGGCTGGCCGCAACCCCGATGACGTCAAGGTGTGGTCCTGTTACGCGACGATCGGCGATCACATCTCCGCCGACGAACGACTCATGAAGCTCGTCGGCCGGCTCGGCACCTACTTGCAGGGGTACGGCCATCTCCTTGCCCGCACCAACGGGTGGGATGAAGCCGTCGTCGATCGTTTCCTCGCCGATGAGGTCATTCAGGGCGTGCGGGGTCTCGATGTTTCGGGAACACCGGAGCAACTCCAGCACGCGGCCACGCTGATCCCAGAGGAATGGTTGGCACCAGCAGCGACGGGCACGCCGAGCGAATGCGTTGCTGCCATCAGGAACCAGCTCGACCTCGGCTGCGACGGCGTCATCATGCACGGCGCCACGCCGAGCGAATTGGCCCCCATCGTCGCCGAGTACCGCAACACCAGCGGCTGAACGCCATCCAGCCCCAGCGGCACTCATCGAGGTTCATGAACCGACCCGGCCGGTAACGTCGGCTTCATGGAACTCGGAGCAATCACCAATCCCGACGCCGTTCAGTACGGCAAACCGCTCGATGGCGTTCGCATCCTTGCCCTCGAGCAGATGCAGGCACTCCCCTATGCCACCCAACTGCTGGCCCGCATGGGTGCCGATGTCATCAAGGTCGAGAGCGTGAAAGGCGGCGACCTCGGACGGGGTTCGCAACCTTCCATCACTGATCCCGAGGGGCGCACCGTCGGCGCTACCTATTTGCGCAACAACCTCGACAAGCGTTCGATCTGTGTCGATCTCAAAGCGCCCGAAGGTCGGCAGCTCATCCTCGACCTCGCCCCCAAGTTCGACATCGTGTGCGAGAACTTCAAGGGCGGTGCACTCGCCCGTATGGGACTCGGTTACGAAGACATCGCCGCGGTCCACCCCGCCGTCGTGTATCTCTCGGTCTCCGGATTCGGCAACACCGTCGAGACCCCATACGACGGGTGGCCGGCCTACGCCGCGGTCGCCGAAGCCATGAGCGGTATCTACGACTACAAACTCGAGCCGGGTCGTCCGCCCATGGTGTCGCCGGTCGGTGCGCTGGGTGACATCGGTACTGCATTGTTCGGAACCATCGGTGTGCTCGCGGCGTTGCGTCATCGCGACCGCACCGGTCAGGGCCAGTACATCGATGTCGCCATGTTCGACGCAATGGTCTCGATGACTGATCTGGTGACCAACTTCTGGTCGCTGGGTCTCCGGCCCGAACCGGGCCAGGGCCTCGCCATGATCCTCGACGGGTTCGAAGCTGCGAACGGCTGGTTCATCATCCAGATCGGGCGGGAGCATGAGTTCGAACGCCTCGCCAATCTCGTCGGCCACCCCGAGTGGCTCACCGATGAGCGACTGTCCACCAGGGCCGGCTGGCGAGCCCATATCGACGACATCCTGCGTCCCGGGGTCAAGCAGTGGGCGTCGGCAATGACCAATGTCGACGCCTGCCGGGCGCTCGCCGAGGCCGGTGTCGCTGCTGGCCCGTGTCTCACTGCCCAACAGGTCATCGATGACCCGCATGTGGCGGCCCGCAACATGCTCATCGAGATCCCGAACCCCCAGGGTGGCGATCCCGTGCTCACACCCGGCAACCCGATCAAGATGTCGAAGGTCTCCGAAGGTCCCGACCGTCGTATGCCCTGGCTCGGCGAGGACACCGACGATGTACTGCGCGCCGAACTCGCGCTCGACGATGCCACCATTGCGGAGCTTCGGGCGAATGGCGTCATCGCATGACCGAACCGTCCACCCATCCAGCGGTGCGAGCGGTGCAACTGCACGCCGCCAACTGGAACGCACAGGATCGAGCGGCATGGCTGGCGTTGTTCGACGATTCGGTCACGTTCGAAGACCCAGTGGGCAAGGCCCCGAAACTCGGGCGCGCCGCTGCTGAGGGTTCCTGGGACAACTCGTTCACCGAGGGCCGTATCTGGACACTTCATCCGCAGCGAATCATCCCCGGAGGTCACTTCGAAGCCGCAGTCCACATGCTCAATCGGGGTGTGCTGCACGGCGAACAGGTCGAACTGCAAGGTATCGAGCTCTACCGGGTCAATGAGGCGGGCCTCATCGTGTCGGTACGAGCGTTCTTCGAGCAACCGACCGATTTCGAGCTGAATCCGTTCTTCGTACCTGAAGCCTGACGCAGGCCGGGTGACGCGCGGTCAGGGCCAGGCTGACGGGAAACAGTCGGGGTTCAGTTCATCGCCATCACGCAGCGCAGCGTGATGGGCCTTGGTGGGCGCTCCGGCTCGGGTCATGAAGCGAGCATCGTCACCGGCGTAGCGCACGCTGATGGCCCGACGACGACGAGTGGCGCTGGCATTGCCGTTCGCCCCATGGATCGTGCGGGCATGATGCACCGTGATATCGCCGGGTTCGGTATCGAAACTGATGATGCGCGCCTCGCCCTTCATCTCGTCGTAGTCGGGCACCTCTTCACCCTCGGTGCCGGGCAGCGCCATCGTGGTGACGAACAGATTGGGGCGATAGTTCGTGCGGTCGAGATGCGAGCCGACCACGAACCGGACCGCTCCGGTCTCGGCACTCACAGTGTCGAGTGGAACCCAAGTGGTGCAGATCTGATCGCCAGCGAGATGGAAGTACGCGAGATCCTGATGGAAGGCAGTGCGCTCCTGCGTGCCGGGTTCCTTCACCAGCACACTGTCCTCGTAGAGACGAACCGTAGAACTGCGCAACAAGGCCGCCACGATTTCCGGAAGCGGTGAGCGAACCGCGAAGTCGAGGAACTCGGGCTGCTGGAGCCAGTGGTCGGTGCCGCCTTTGAAATGCCCGCGGGGTATGCCCGAATCGTCCACGGCACGATCTGTCACCAGTTCAACGCCGCCGCTCTCGAGGGCATCGCCCATCTCGGAGAGATCGGCTGTCGCGGAGCTGACGAGCGCATCCTCCACCGGTTGCGCCATCGAGTCGAGGACGTCGGCGGGCATGATCGAGCGCAAACATACAACGCCATCGCGCCAAAAAACATCGATCTCGGCCTCGGTGACTGCTCGGAGCGCTGCGATATGGGCCATGGGTGGCTCCTACATGAACGAGGTCTCGGCGTCGAGGCCGAGCTCGGGGAAAGATCCGAAGGCGATTGGCTGCAAATTGCCGTATCCGACTCCCCCGCCGACGGGGTCGGTGATGCGAACAGCGGTGTCACGGATCTGATGCAGCAAGCGGGCGTTCTCGGCGGTGGTGCAGTCTGCGATGCGCTCACCCTCGACATTCAGCACACCTCGCCATTCGCCGTGATGATGACCGTTCCAACCGAAGTACAGACCGGCTCCGAGGTGGAACCCGGTGTCGCCGAGTACCTCGACCTCGAGTTCGCGCATAGAACCGTCCGCAAGCGTCGCGATGATGCGGCCACCCTGCAGGCGGCGGTTGACCGGGTGATAGGAGAACTGTTGATCAACATCGACGATCGTTTCGATGCGACCGTCGACGTGCTCGATGAGCGCGCTCGTGGACTTCTGCTGGAAGCCCGGGAACATGGTCTTGGAGACGTTGAAGAACATGCCGTAGTTCGTGCCATCTGGTCGTTCGAACAGCAGCGGGCTCCAGAAGAACTGGAACGACCCACCATCGAGTCCGCCGCCGGGTTCGAGATCAGTGGGCGGTGCGCCGACGTCGTAACGCACACCCCAGGAATGGTCGCGGGTGGACACCCACGACTCGGGGGTCATCTCGGTGCGAACCCCGTCGACCTCGACCCAGCCGCTGCAGGTGCCGATCTGGTGATAGCGCACGAGATCGGCCGAGACGCGGGTCCCCTGTCGATTATGCGTGCGCTCTTCCATCTGCGGCGGGAGAATCCGTTCGAACAACCAGTCGAAGGCGATCGGCTGCACATCGTTGGGTTCGCAGATGAAACGGATCTTCTCGAGCGGTTCGACGATCTCATAACGGATCGGACCAGCGCCCAGAAGTTCGCGGTCATCACCCAAGCGGCGGCTGCCACGAACCGTGATCTGTTCGGTGCCCCGCGAGATTCCTGCGTAGCAATCCATGACGTTCCGGTTGGCGTACTTGCCCAGACCGAAACCCAACTGGAGGCTGCCGTCCTTGGCCATCGCCATGGCACAGACCTTCTCGGTCCAGGCCGGATCACTGGTGCCCACCACCGCCACGGTGTCGGGAATCTGGTGGTTGAACCATTCGTCGGCAGCGCCGAGCGGGCCGATCGGGTTGTTCATGGTCAGACCAGCCAGCGCGAGAGCGAATCAATCACACACGCCGGACGATCGCTTCCCTCGATCTCGATGGTGATACGCACGAGGGTCTGCAGTCCACCGTTGACATCAGTGACATCGACGAGTTCGGCACCAGCGCGGATGCGATCGCCCACCTTCACCGGCGAAGGAAAACGAACCTTGTCGACGCCGTAGTTGATGCCGGCAGAGAAACCCTTGGTCTCGATGATCTGCGGAAGGAAGTAGTTCGACAGCGACATCGTGAGATAGCCGTGCGCGATGGGAGCGCCGAAGGGACCAGCTGTGGCGCGCTCGGGATCGACATGGATCCACTGGTGATCACCGGTGGCATCGGCGAACGTGTTCACACGGTCCTGCTCCATGAGCAGCCAGTCACTGAAACCGAGATGACTGCCAACAGCAGCTCGCACCGCGTCGGGTCCGTCGAGGATGGTCTGCGCGGTCATAAGTTCCTTCCGGTGAGTCGTTCAAGGGTGGTCTCGGCCTCGGCAATGATGCGCTGGATGAGTTCGTCGGCGGTGGGTAGATCGTCGATGACGCCGACCACCTGACCAGTGGGAAGGATGCCGGCACCGAGTTCGCCGTCGCACAGAGTGGCCTTGGTGAGCATCGGTGTGTTGCCGGCCATGATGATCTCGGCCCACGACAGTTCCATGCGCTTTTTCATGTCACGGCCTTCCCGGGCCATCTTGAGCCAGGAGATCCCGGTGTACTTCTTGAAGCGGGCGGCATTGAGCACAGCCTTGGGAACAGCGGTGAGCGCAGTGGCGGAATCCATCTGCTCGACGAGGTCGGTACGGATGACCCGATGAGGTGCGCCGTCGATCTTGGTGGTGACGATTGTTCCGGTGACACCAGTACCGAGATACGCCTTCTTCACCTCGAGCGGAACCGCGGAGTCCGACGTGAGCAGGAATCGGGTGCCCATGGCCACACCGCTTGCGCCATAGGCAAGCGCCGCGACAAGACCGCGACCATCGAAGTAACCGCCGGCGGCGACCACAGGAACCGCACCGCCGACCACGTCGACAACCTCGGGCAGCACGAGCGACGTGGGCACCGAGCCGGTGTGACCGCCACCTTCGCCGCCCTGCACGAGGATGGCGTCGACACCCCATTCCATGACCTTCTCGGCATGACGCTTGGCGCCGATCGAGGGCATGACCTTGACACCGTGATCATGGAGATAGGAGATGAGGTCCTTCTTCGGTGCCTGCGCGAACGAGGCCACCGGGATGCCCTGGGCGATGAGCAGGTCGAGTCGCTGGCGGATGTCGTCAGCATCAGCACGCAGGTTCACACCGAACGGGGCCGAGGTGCGGCGCTTGGTGTCGGCAATGGCGACGACCAGTTCCTCGTAGGTCATGGTGGCCGAAGCAATGATGCCGAACGCACCGGCGTTGCTGGTGGCCGAGACAAGTTTCGGACCCGCCACCCAGCCCATGCCGGTCTGGACGATCGGGTACCGACAACCAAGCAGGTCGAGCAGCGGGGTATGGAGCGCGGCGTGCATCAGGCCGGGAGCTCCCGGTCGCGGAAGGACTTGGGATCGAGCACCTCACGAAGCATCGCGAGTTCGTCGTCGGTGGGTGTGCGGGTGGTGGGTACATCGTCGGCGATGACAAGTTCGAAGCTGCAGGCATCGACGATGTCGCTGACGTTCACACCGGGGTGAACCGACGCGAGACGCATGCGGTGGTCTGGGGTGTTGAAGTCGAACACACCGAGGTTGGTCACGACACGGCGGATCTCATGATGCGTTCGTACCCATTCGCCGAGCTGGGCGGCACGGTCGTAACCAATACCCGACACGGTGTCGACCTTGTCGACGAACACCCGACTGGTCTGGTTGCCGATGAAGTACGAGGTGGTGTGGTTGATGGTGTTGCCCGGAGCCCCGCGCACACCGAGGAGCTGTGACTTGGGCTGCTCCCACGGACCGATGTTGGCGATGTTCTGGTTGCCGTATGCGTCGATCTGGCTGGCGCCCATCACGACATGACGTCGCCCACCCCACAGCGTGTCGAACACTGAGCGGAACGGAACCCAACCTTCGACCTGCTTGTCGGTGGAGCCGACAGCGAGATTGTTGGAGACGAAGAACGCCTCTCCATCGGACACGAGAAGATCGGGTTCGAACGTGGCCCGGGCAAGACGAGCACCGAGCATGGGGATCGTGCCCATTCCGGAGGCGAAGATCTCGCCATCGCCGCGGAAGGTGTCGGCCACTGCGACCACGCAGATCTCACCGAGAGTGATGTCGCTCATCGCGCTGCCACCGCCTTCTGATAGTCGGCTTCGGAGCCGGAGAGATAGGTGTCGACGAACGCACTCCAGGACTCTGGGTCCTTGGCGGCGTTCGCATATTCCTTCTGGAACGCTTCGTCGCGCTCGTAGTCGGGCTGGCAGTTCGTGAAGTGGGCACCGTTCGGAGCCTCGATCACACCGTCGACCATCGAGCGATTGATCTTCATCGTGTGGAACGTGCCGTTCTCGAGCAACTCGGAGGTGGGCACGACCTTCTCGACCGACATGAAGCGTCGACCGGGTGCCGCAGCGTTGAGGAAGAGATCATCGAAGTAGAGATCGGGACCGAGGAACTGGGCGTTGCCTCGCTCGTCACTGCGATTGAGGTGCACGAATGCCGCATCGAGGTTGAGGGCGGGCACCGCAAGGAGTTCCTCGCCATCGGCGTACGGGCTGGTGACCGTGCGCAGGAACGGCGAATTCTTCACCACATCGGAACCGAGGCCAGCACGGGTGGGCAGGAACGGGAGCCGAAGGGCTGCGGCGTAGAGGCCCCACTGGAGCATTCCCTCGTCGTATTCGACGACCTCGGGGATGGTTCCGTTCTGACGGGCGAGTCGGAAATGCGGCTCGAGGGCGATGGAGTCGAGGGAGACGAATCCGTACACGAGTCGCTTGACCTTGCCGGCCGCACACAGCAGACCGACATCGGGGCCACCGTAGGACACGATGGTGAGATCGGTGAGCGGCGAACGCAGCAACGCCCGAACCAGCGACATGGGCTTGCGTCGCGAACCCCAACCACCGATTCCAATGGTCATTCCGTCGGAGAGCGTGGCGATCGCTTCATCCTCGGTCATTCGCTTGTCAGCCATCAGGATTCCTTCTTCTCGGCCGTCTTTTTGGCATTGTGCCCGTGCTCGACGAAGTCGTCACGCAGTTCATCGGAGACACCGGACAGATTGAGTTCGAACGTGAAACCCTGCTCGAAGCGGTAGGACTTCTTCACATCCCAGAGATCGATGCCGTTGAGGCTCTCCTTGGCGGCTCGGATGACCACTGGCGACTTGGCGGCGATGTTGCCGGCGATCTCGCGAGCAGCCTCGAGAAGTTCTTCACGGGGAACAACACGCGAGACCGAGCCCCACTCGTGCAGCTGTTGCGCCGTGGCATTCGCCGATGTGTAGACCATCTCGCGCATCTTGTGCTGCGGCACGAGGCGGGAGAGATGCGTGGCGGCACCGAGGGCTCCACGATCGACCTCGGGAAGCCCGAAGAACGCATCGTCGGAAGCAACGATGACATCTGAATTGCCGACGAGCCCGATACCGCCGCCGACACAGAACCCGTTCACAGCAGCAACCACCGGAACCGGGCAGTCATAGACCGCGGCGAATGCGGCATAACAACCCTTGTTGGCCCCGATGAGCGCACCGAAACCGTCGGTGTTCTGCATCTCCTTGATGTCGACACCGGCGTTGAAACCACGGCCCTCAGCCCGCAGGATCACCACCCGAACGGTCGGATCCTCACCGAGTCGACGCACGGAATCAGCCAGTTCGAACCATTCGGCGACTGTCAGTGCATTGACCGGTGGGCAGTTCTGCACGACCTCGGCAATACCGTCGGACCCGATGCTCACTTCGATACCCATGGGCGACGACGCTACTCGCTGACCTGACGATCAGTCAGATGCGGCTCCCCAATGTCCGGGGCTCGTGGCACCACTCGCTAGGGTTCCCAACGGACCGACGCCCAAGGACGTGAGCATGGCACTCGAGATCGATCTGACCGGCCGCACCGTGCTCGTCACCGGCGGCACCAAGGGTGTGGGCCGAGGCATCGCCAGCCGGTTCGCCCAGGCTGGTGCCACCGTTGTGGTGTGCGCCCGCCGTGAAGCTGAGATCCCGCTGGCCACCGACTGGCATTTCATTGCCGCGGATCTCCGCGATGGCGACGCAGCGTGGGCTGCAGTCGATGCCGCCGTCGAACGAACCGGCCGACTCGACATCGTCGTGAACAATGCCGGTGGATCGCCACCCGCCGATTCCGCGGAGGCGAGCCCCAAATTCACCCAGCGGATCGTTGAACTCAATCTCCTCGCCCCGTACTACGTCGCCCAGCGGGCCCACCATCACATGGCAACACAGACGGGAGGCGGCTCGATCATCAATATCGGAAGCGTCGTTTCCAACCGACCCTCCCCCACCACTGCGGCCTATGGCGCGGCGAAGGCCGGACTCAAACAGCTCACCTCAACTCTCGCCATGGAATGGGCACCGGCCGTCCGGGTCAACACCATCACCGTCGGTCTGATCCTCACCGAACAAGCTGCGTTGTTCTACGGCGAAGGCGACACCCGTCGCCGCATCGAGGACGGAATTCCCATGGGTCGATTCGCCATGCCCGCCGACATCGGCGACATCGCCGTGTGGTTGGCCAGCGACCTGGCGTCGTATGTCACCGGTGCGGAGATCGCAGCGCACGGTGGCGGCGAGCGGCCGCCATTCCTCGGCGTCGAATGAGCGACTCCAGCACCTCCGACTCACGGGCTTCGGATACCGAGAAGGTCCGGAGGTGGCTCGAGTCCGAGTTCGGCGGCACGGTCCTGCACATCCACCGCCAGCCACGATGGCGTCCCGTGTGGTTCGCCGATGTCCAGCGCGACGGAATCACCCACGAACTTGTGATCCGCGGCGATCGAACAGACATGCCTCTGATCTTCCCGTTGCGTCATGAGATGACCCTGCAGTCGTTGCTGCATGAGCGCGAGGTTCCCACTCCTGCGGTGCACGGCTGGGTCGACCAACCGATGGCTTACGTGATGGATCGCGTCGGAGGACAGCAGGACTTCTCGGGTTGCTCCGAAGCCCAACGAGATTCGGCCGTTGACGACTACCTGCAGATCCTCGCCCGCATGCACGCACTCGATGTCAACGAGTTCGCAGCAGCGGGAATCATGCGCGCTTCGTCGCCGGAGCTCTCCGGCGTGTTCGGACTCAGCCGATACGAGCAGGTCTATCGAAGTACCAAGAACGGCCCCGATCCGTTCATGGAGTTCTGTCTCGGCTGGCTGCGACGCAATCCCCCGCAGTCCCACGGACGGGAGTCCGTGATCTGCTGGGACTCCGGACAGTTCCATCAGGCCGATGGAAAAATTTTTGCGGTGCTTGATCTCGAGATCGGACACATCGGGGATCCCATGATGGATCTGGCGGCCTGGCGAATGCGCGACACGATCGTGGGATACGGCGAATTCCCGAAGCTCTACGCGCGCTACGAGGAACTCACCAGCACCGAGGTCGATCTCGAAGCTCTGATGCGGCACCACTTCATGTTCACGCTCACCAACCAGCTCGCGCTGGGCCAGGCAGTGCGTCGTCCGACCGCCGATACCGATCTCATGACCAACATGCAGTGGTGTTTCGAAACCAACTTGTTCGCCACCGAAGCACTCGCCGAACTTCTCGACATCGAGTTGCCCACGATCAGCGATCCGCCCAGCGAGACCGGCCGGGCATCCACTGCCGTCGAGCATCTCGCCGAAGTTCTGCGATCACTTTCGGTGGGCGACAGCGCCGTTGACGACGAATTCCTGCGCTACCGACTCCGAGCACTGTTCCGCGAGGCGCGCCACGCCGCCCGGGCCATCGAAGTGGGTGACTCCGTGAGCGCCGATGATCTCGACGATCTGCATCATCTGCTCGGGCACCGCCCGGCCGACTGGGCCACCGGCGAAGCTGAACTCGAAACCTTCGTGCTCGCCGATTCCGACACCGGAGCTCATGACGAAGCGCTGGTGAGGCTCTTCCACGCCCGCAACCTGCGGGCGCATCAACTACTCGGGCCTCCGGGATCGGCAATAGCCACCCATCTACCGATCCAGAGGTTCCGCTAAGTCTTGGCCGCCGGGTCAGGCCCTCTGACTCGAGACTGACACGACCTCGCCGGTCATGTACGAGCTGTAGTCCGAGGCCAGGAACACCATGACGTTGGCGATCTCCCAGGGCTCGGCGGCGCGACCGAAGGCCTCGCGCTTCTCGAGCTCGGCGAGCAGATCGTCGCTGGTGACCTTGGCGAGGAACGGATGCATGGCCAGGCTCGGGGCCACCGCGTTGACCCGCACATTGTGCTCAGCGCCCTCGATGGCAGCACAACGGGTGAGCGCCATGACTCCCGCTTTGGCTGCGGCGTAATGGGCCTGACCTTCCTGGGCGCGCCAGCCGAGAACAGATGCGTTGTTGACGATCACACCACCACCGTTGGCGTAGAGGTACTGAAGTTCGGCCCGCATACAGCGGAACGTGCCATTGAGCGTGACATCGAGCACCAGGTTCCACTGATCATCGGTCATGTCAACGATGGGAACCTCGCCACCGAGACCAGCGTTGTTGATGATGATGTCGAGGCCACCCAGTGCATCGGCGGCACCAGCGATGAGTGCCTGCACATCGGCCTCGACAGTGACGTCACACGGGATTCCCACGACGCCGAGCTCCGCGGCTGACTCGGCGCACCGACGCTCATGCTTGTCGGAGATGACCACTGTGGCCCCCTCTTCGACGCATCGCTTGGCCACCGAGAATCCGATGCCGGTTCCGGCGGCGGCGGTGACGAGCACCTTCTTGCCAGCGAGCAGGCCGTGGCCCTCGACGTACACGGGTGAGGTCGTGGTGGATGCGTTGCTCATTGGGGTGCTGGCTCCTTGGGCAGACCCAGCACACGTTCACCGAGCACATTGCGCTGGATCTCGTTGCTGCCGCCGTAGATGGTCTCGGATCGGGTGAACAGGAACATCTTCTGATCGAGCGTGAGTTCGTAGGGGAACCCTTCGGCGATCTGACTGTCGAGGCCGCCGATGTCCATGGCGAGTTCCCCGAGATCGCGATGCCAGGTACCCCAGAAGAGCTTGGAGATCGATGCCTCCGGACCGGGCACACCTGACCCCATCGAGCGGAGCGCGTTCCACTGCATCAGTTTCAGACCGATGTACGCGCTGGCCAGGCGTTGGCGCATACGCGGATCGGATGTGACTCCCCGGCGACCAGCTTGGGCGATCAGGTTGGTGAGTTCACGTTCGAAGCCGACCTGCTGGGCCAGTGTGGAGATGCCGCGCTCGAGCGCCAGCAGATCCATGGCCACACCCCAGCCTTTGCCGGGTTCGCCCACGATGAGCGAGGCATCGGTGACGGCATCGGAGAAGAACACCTCGTTGAACTCGCCACCACCGGTGATCTGCACGATGGCGCGGGCTTCAACGCCCGGCTGATCCATGGGAACGAGCAGGAACGAGAGCCCCTTATGGCGGGCAGAACCGGCCTCGGTGCGGGCCACGACGAAGCACCAGTGCGAAACATGGGCCAGTGATGTCCAGACCTTCTGACCATTGATGATCCATTGATCACCATCGAGTACTGCTCGGGTCTGCACATTGGCGAGATCGGAACCGGCGTTCGGCTCGCTGTAGCCCTGACACCAACGCTCCTCGCCCCGAAGGATCGGCGGCAGGAACCGCTCGCATTGTTCTGCGGTGCCGTGCTCGATCAGCGTGGGGCCGAGAAGGTTCTCGCCCATGTGGTTCACGCGACCGGGTGCTTCGGCTCGCGCATATTCCTCGGCCCAGATGATCTGCTGAGCCACGGTGGCGTTGCGACCACCGAACTCCACCGGCCACCCGAGGCCGATCCAACCAGCCTCGCCGAGCACGAGTTCCCAACGCTCGCGGATCTCGAACCCGACCTCTTCATCACCGGGGCCGCCACGACCCTTCAGCGAGGCGTACTCGCCGATCAGGTTCGCGGCGAGCCAGTTCTGCGCCTCGGCGCGGAACTCATCATCGGAAACAGTTGAGACGTCGACAGGAAGACCCATGTGATCACGAACTCCAAAGGGGGGGGAAGGCCCCCGATGGTATTGGTCAGACGTCGAGCTTGAGAACCCGTGCGGCATTGCCACGCAGGAACTTGGGCCACACGTCGTCCTTGAACGGAACGTTCTTCATCTCGGTCATGATGCGTTCGAGCGAGAGACCCATCGGGAAGTAGCCGGCGTAGATGATCTTGTCGGCGCCGCGAGAGTTGGCGTAATCGATGATGCGCGGGTCGTAATGCTTCGGGGCGAAGGCCGAGGTCGAGTAGTGCAGGCCGGGCCACTTGAGCATGAGCTTGACCATGAGTTCGGTCCAGGGCTGGCAGCCATGGCGAGACACATAGGTGAGCTCGGGGAAGTCGTACATGACCTCGTCGACATGCTCGACGTGCTGGCACTGGAACTTGAGGCGCGGGCCGGGGATGCCGGTGCAGACGAACACCGGGATGTCGAGTTCGCAGGCCTTTGCATAGATCGGGTACATCTTCTTGTCGTTGATGGCCACCTGCGGGAAGCATCCCGCGGGGAACATGCTGATGCTGCGAGCACCCCAGGTCTCATAGGCACGGACGATCTTCTCGAGGCCCTTCATGCCATCGTTGGGATCCGCGCCGACCGAGGCGACGAATCGATCCGGATAACGCTTGATCGCGTCCTCACCGGTTGACTCCTGTCCCTCTTCGGTGCCGCCGCCAACACCGACCATGCCGATACCGACGCCCCACTTGTCCATCTGGTCGAGCGTGAAGCCGACCGGATCGGTGGACTCGCGGAGTTCTTTCTCCTTGTCCGGCGGGGACTTGAACATGTACTCGGCCGGGAACTCGAACTCGTCCTTTGACTGCGCGTCCTTGGTCTGCTTGGTGATGAACGCGTACTGCGCCTTCAGATCGCGGGCCGGGAAGCCGATCATCGTGTCGATGGCTTGGATATCGCTTGGCATGGCCATTGTTGGTGTCCCCCCTGGACGAATTCGTTTGACGGCAATCTACGGCATGTCAGAGGTGCCGACGCGCAAGGACCCGGCCGCTCGGCGACCGGGTCCTTGGAGTTCTTGCGATGTGGCGTTCAGCGACCAGCGATGCGATCGGCCTGCTCGCGCTGCTCGAAGATGAGGCGGATCAGCCAGAAGCGGAAGTAGCGACGCAGGGACATCACAATGAACAACGCTGCGCCGACCACGGCCAGAACCAAGCCCAGCGTGCCGAGCGCCGCATAATCATCGGTGAACACGACCTGGCCCTTGAGCGGCGCCGAACTCGAGATCGAGGCGTAACTGACGATGCTCAGCACGATGCCGGCGATCATCAGCAATGCACCGATGATCACCCAGGTACGTTCCGGGTTGGCCTTGCCACCGGTGACCTTGAGACTGTCGACCTCGGTCTGGAACTCCTGAAGTCGGGACGAGGGATTGCTGGTGTCGCTCATGGTTTCTCCTTGCTAAGTAGATCTGGGCTGATTCGAGCAGATGATGATGGACGGATAGGAAAGGACTGCAGGTGGTGACTACGCGTGTGAACCGGTGGAGCCTCCGAGATAGGCCTCGGTGAGTTCTTCGGCGATCTCCTGGGGCGGACCGGTACGGGTGATGCGGCCGTGCAGCATGATCGACGCCACATCAGCGATACCGAGCACCGCCTGGGCGAACTGCTCGACGACGAGAATGGACACACCCTGGCTGGCCAATGCCGCCACTCGTTCGTAGAGCTCTTCAACGATGAGCGGTGCAAGACCCATCGAGAGTTCATCGAGCAGCAGCAACGCCGGGTTGGCGGCCAACGAACGGGCCATGGCCAGCATCTGCTGCTCACCGCCGGACATGGTTCCGGCGATCTGCTTGCGCCGTTCCTTGAGGCGCGGGAACTGCGCGAACGCAGTCTCCTGCATCTCGTTCATCGAGACACCGCTGTGGGTGAACATGCGCAGGTTCTCGGTGACCGTGAGGTTCGGGAAGATGCCGCGACCCTCAGGGATGAGACACACACCGGCGCGGGCGAGCGCATCGCTGCTCACGCCATTGACCTCGCGGCCACTGATGATGAGCTGCCCCGCTGACGGAACGATCTGACCGCTGCACACACTGAGTGTGGTGGTCTTTCCCGCCCCATTCGGACCGAGCAATGCATGCACCTGCCCGGGTTCGACAGTGAGCGAAACTCCGTGGAGCACATCGATGGTGCCGTAGCCACCTCGAATGCCCTTCAGTTCGAGGATCGGGGTCATGATGCCTCCTCCGTTGCATCGGTACCGAGGTAGGCCGCCTGCACAGTGGGATTCGCCTGCACCTCGGCCGGGGTTCCCGTGGCAATGACCCTGCCGAAGTCCAGCACGTAGATGTACTCACAGATGCCCATCACGAATGACATGTCATGCTCGACGAGCAAGATGCCGAGGCCATCGTCGGCCACGAGTCGGCGCAGCAGTGCCGCCATCTCTTCGGTTTCTTCCTCGGTCAGACCCGAGGAAGCTTCGTCGAGGAGCAGGAGTCGAGGATTCGTGGCCAATGCTCGTGCCAGTTCGACGAGACGAGCAGTACCGGTGGGCAGCGTTCCCACCATGAACTCCGAGACTTCGGCGATGCCGACCTTCTCAAGGATCTCGTCGGTGACCTTCTTGGGGTCGAATCCTGACTTGTCCCAGGCCTTGCGCTGCTCGGCGGCCACCATGATGTTCTCGCGGGCCGACAGACTGCCGAAGACCTCGAGTTTCTGGAAGGTACGGGCGATACCAAGACGGGCCCGCCTCGAGGGTGACTTGCCGGTGATGTCGACCCCTTCGAGCAGGACCTTGCCCGAGGTGGGTTCCTGGAGTCCGGTGATCACGTTGAAACAGGTGGTCTTACCGGCGCCGTTCGGACCGATCAGACCCGTGACGCGTCCGGCATGCACCTCGATGCTCGCCTGTGAGACCGCCTGCAGCACGCCGAAACGCACCACGACCTCTTGCGTAGTGAGAAGTGCGGTCACTCGGTCACCCCCGTGCTCACGACCATCGGATGGTCATCGACTGCATCGGCGATGCTCAGCACACGATCCAACTGAGCAACCTTTTCGCGAGTGAACGAACGCGAGATACCGAGATCATTGATGTCATCGCGCCCGATGTCCTGATCGCGGGTGCGTTGATCGAGCAGAGCCTTTTCTTCGCGGGCATCGGCACGCCATGGCAGGAGCCCAGCGAGATCGCGACCCGAGTAGAACACTGCTCCCTCGGGGCGGTACGCCATGGCGACAGCGGCAAGACCGGGACCGATAAGGCTGACCTGAGTGAGCCAACTCGGATTGCCCATGACCTCCGAGAGCGCCGGGAACGACGCAAGTCCGAGAAGGCCCATGAATGCGGCCACCGGGTAACGCACACCTTGCACGGCGAGCAACAGCACGAGCGGAAGCCCTAGGAACATCGGGAAGGAGTCGACCCGCAGCGCCCCCTGGGAGAGCCCGAGCATGCAACCGGCAAAACCCGCCATCGCCCCCGAGAGCATGAACACGGCCATCTTGGTGGTGGTGAGGTTGATGCCGATGGTGGCGGACGCAGCCGGGGAGTCCGACATTGCGATCCAGCGTCGGGCCCATCGACTTCGACGCATCAGTTCGAGCATGAAGAACAGGATGGCGAAAGTGATGACAAGGAAGATCACGAAGGCCTTGCGATCGGCAGCATCGGAACTGATGTGGATGCCGAAGATGTCCAATGGTTTGAACAGCACACCAGTGGCCGACGGGTCGATCATCTTGGGGTGTCGCACGATGACCTTGTCGGTGAACTCCGCGAACGCCAGCGTGGCGAGGGCCAGATAGAGACCCTTGAGCCGCAGTGCCGGAAGCGCGATGAGCAGACCGAGCGGCGCGCACACCAGCATCACGAAAAGGATGCCGATGGGGCTCCCGTTCTGGCCGCCGAAGTGCGAGAACAGCACTGCGCCGACGCCAGCGATGGCGAAGTTGGCGAAACTGACCTGACCGGCCCAACCGATGAGCGGCACCAGTGAGAGCATGATGAGACCGAAGATCAGGAAACCAACACCGCGTCCGAGCCACACTGCCGAGCGCTCGCCGAAGGTTGTGCCACTGAACCACGGGATCCAACCGTTGGCCCAAGCGCCGACAAGCACGATCATGACGCCGCCACCGACCGCAGCCTCCCATGGCTTGGTAAGCCGTTCGGTGCGCTTGGTGAGCCGGACCTTGCCAGTTTCGAGTCGAGCTTGGGGCAGGAACAGCAGAGCCACGAAGAGGATCACACAGGGGATGGCCTGAGGCGCGTAGTTCCAGTCAGTACCGAAGTTGAGATAGACGCTCGAGAAGGACTCAGAGAGACCGATGATGAGGCCACCCACAAACACCATCGGCAGACTCTTGAGCTGCGCAATGGCCGCAGCAGCCGCAGCCACCACGATGACCAGCGCCAGGTTCTCGACAACAAGCCCGGTCTCGGGAGCGATGAGGATGCCAGCAAGCCCGGCCATCATGCAGCCGAGCGACCAGGAGGCACCGGAGATGACCGAGGACTTGGCGCCGCTGAGCCCGGCAAGGCTGCGACTGTCGACCACCGCTCGCATCGAGATACCAAGGCGGGTGCGGTAGAGGAGGAAACGAAGCGCAACAGCAACCAGAAGCGCAATAGCGACGGTGATGATGCGGTGCCATGTGGCGATGACGTCGCCGATCTGGACACCCTTGGTGTCTTCGAAGAAGTGCGGAACGCTCCGGGGCGACTTTGGGGACCAGATCGTGAGCGTGATGCCCATGAACGTGAGCATCAGGCCCACGGTGACCATGAGTTGCACCACGAGCGCGGCGTCTCGCAGACGTCGCATGATCACGCGGTCGAGGGCGATACCAATGGCAGGGGCAATGATCCCCAGCGTGATGACGATGGCGACCATCGTCGGCAGCCCCCACTGAATGGTGAGCTGCCAGTAGCAGAAGGCCAGGAAACATCCGATGGCTGCCTGCGCGAAATTGAAGATGCCGGTGGTGGCATAGGTGACGACGAGACCGGCGGCGGAGATGGCGTACACACCACCGAGCGCGATCCCCACCACAAGGAATGTGGCGATGGTCTGACCTGTGACCGACGCGCTCCCCCAGTTCGAATGAACGACGAACGCCACGATGAGCGCAACAACTACTGCCGAAATCAGTCTGGGACTGAACTTGAGCCGCATCTTTCCCCCGATGTCATGAGCTCTTCTAACTGCTGTGAACTGCTGTGAACTACTGGCCTACGAAGTGCGTGGTACCGCGAAAACTCGGTTGCCGTCACGGAGGGGACCGGCCTGCGCCGATCCCCTCCGATCACAGCGTTAGATCAATGAACCTTGGCCGCTTCGGCTGCAGGGTCGTAGTTCTTGATGGTGACCACGTTGGACGGGTCACACACGAACTGGCCGGGCTTACCGTTGATGCGGCTGAAGGTGCCACCCTTGATCTGCATCATGACGAAGCAGTCGGAGAAGCCCTTGGCGCTCTTGGCACCCATGGTTCCACCGGCGTTGAAGTCGGTGATCGACTTCATGGTCTTCAGAACGCTCGCACGGGTGATCCCGTTGGGGCCGTCGGCGGCGACGATCTTGTCGATGGTCTCCTTGAACAGCATGCCCGCCTGCCAGGCCTGCATACCGAACGAATCGGGCTTGCCACCGACGGAGTCGATGTAGGCCTTCAGGTTGGCGTTCTCAGCGGCCTCTTCGAACGGAAGGAACTGGAACCACACGTAGGTGTTGTCCACTGTTGCGCCCTCGGCCTTGAACTTCTCGGTGTAGCAGGCCAGCGAGCAGGCCCAGGTCTTCACACCTTCGTAGCCCTGAGCAGCGGCTTCCTTGCGCATCTTGACCATTGCGGTGTCGGCCGAGCCGTTGTACAGGAAGTTGCCGTTGTTGTCCTTCAGTGACTGGACGAACGGGGTGTAACCGGTCTGCGGCATGGAGCCACTCACCTTGAAGGCGTCGTAGACATCGATACCGACATCGCGAGCGCCCTGCACCTGATAGGTGGCCGACTGCACTGTGGTGGGCAGATCGCCCGGGATCAGCCAGATGCCCTTGGAATCAGGGGTGGTGGACTTGTAGTACTTGTTAGCGCCCACGAAGACCTTGAGGTCACGTGCACCCTTCGGGATTGAACCATCTGCGGGGCAGGTCTCGGCAACGGCCTGGATAACCCAAGCGTTGGGAGCGCACTGCTCGTTGATGTCGTTCGCCAGCGCCACAAAATCGGGGAGACCAGTGGCCGCACCCGACTTGTCGGCGCAGGTGTTCAGCACAGAGGTGTCCGGGTTGAACAGCGAGTTGCCACCAACCATTGCAAGAGCGGTCTTGCAGGCGTTGATGATGCCGTTCTTGGACTCTTCGGGGCTCAGCTTGGAGTCCCATGCCTCAACCTTGAGCTGGCGGCAACCGATGCCGCCGTTGGCATTCACATACTTGGCATACCCGTTCATGGCGTCGACGTTGCCCTGGAACAGACCAGGAGCAAGTGAAGAACCAGTATCAGCCGAGACCTCGACCGTGATCTCCTTATCGGAGACTCCGATCTCGGTGGACTCGAGTGTGGCGCCCTTGCACTTGGCATCGGCGGCGTTGGTGGTGTTGGTGTTGCCATTGGCACTGTCGGACCCACTGCGACCGCAGGCGCCAGCCACAAGACTGACGCTCAACGCCGCAGCGAGAAGAGCTACTTGGTAACGCTTCACAGATTTCCCCCTGGGATGGATTGACTAGGTCACGGACACTAACGCATCAAAACGGCGTCGGTGACCAACGGCACAACCATGCGATCCCGCTGTCCGTCGCAGGGAATCAGCGCACCCACCAGGACATGGGCGGGCAGGACTCACCCTCGCTTCTCAGCTGATGAACCTGGCTGGTGGTGTGCCCATGACGGGCACACCACCAAGGTTCAGTTTCGGCCTTCAGTCTCGGATCAACGAACCTTCGCGGCCTCGGCTGCAGGGTCAAAGTTCGAGACGGTGATGACATTCTGCGGTTCGCAGGTGAACTCGCCGGCCTTACCGGTGACCCGGGTGAACTTTCCACCCTTGATCTGCAGCACAACCATGCAGTCAGAGAAGCCCTTGGCGCTCTTCGGGCCCATGGTTCCACCGGCAGTAAAATCGGTGATGGTCTTCATGGTCTTCAGGACGCTGGTGCGGGTGATCCCGTTCGGGCCGTCAGCGGCGACGATCTTGTCAATCGTCTCCTTGAACAGCATGCCTGCCTGCCAACCCTGCATACCGAACGAGTCAGGCTTGCCACCGACGGAGTCCACGTAGGCCTTGAGACTGGAGTTGCTGTCGGCTTCCTCGAAGGGAAGGAACTGTGTCCACACGTAGGTGTTGTCCACGGTGGCGCCCTCAGCCCTGAACTTCTCGGTGTAGCAGGCCAGCGAACAGGCCCAGACCTTGACACCGGAATACCCCTGCGCCGCAGATTCCTTGCGCATCTTGATCATGTTGGCGTCGTTCGACCCGTTGTAGACGTAGTTGCCGGAGTTGTCCTTGAGCGTCTGCACGAACGGGGTGAACCCGGCCTGCTGCAGCGAGCCACTGGTCTTGAACGAATCGACGATGTTGATGCCGATCTGCTTGTTGGCTTCGATCTGATACGTGGCCGACTGCACGGTGGTGGGCAGATCGCCGGGAACCAGGAAGATGCCCTTGAGGTCGGACTGCTGTGACTGCAGGTACTTCAGGAAACCGACAAAGGCCTTCAGATCACGGGGACCGGTCGGTGGCTTGCCATCGGAGGGGCAGGTCTCGGCAACAGCCTGGATGACCCAAGCGTTGGGAGCACACTGCTCGTTGATGTCGTTGGCCAGTGCCGCGAAGTCGGGCAGACCAGCGGGCTGGCCAGCCTTGTCGACGCAGTTGCCGAGCACGGAGACATCCGGATTGAACAATGCGTTGCCACCCACCATTGCGAGCGCGTTCTGGCAGGCATTGATGATGCCGTTCTTGGATTCCTCGGGGCTCAACTTCGAGTCCCATGCGATGACCTTGAGTTGACGACAACCAACGCCACCATTGGCGTTCACGTACTTGGCAAAGCCGTTCATGGCGTCGACGTTGCCCTGGAACAGGCCTGGGGCAAGTGACGAACCAGTATCAGCCGAGACCTCGACCGTAATCTCCTTTTCGGAGACACCGATCTCGGTGGCCGCGAGTGTGGCGCCCTTGCATTTGGCATCGGCGGCATTGGTCGTTGGTGTATTCCCACCATTGGCCCCTTCGGACCCACTGCGACCGCAGGCGCCAGCAACAAGACTGACGCTCAACGCTGCAGCAAGAAGAGCTACTTGGTAACGCTTCACAGATTTCCCCCCCGGGATTGATTGAGTGTTGACGCGACCCTAACGCGTTCGGGGGGATGAGGTGACGGAAGTCACAAATTGACCCTGATGGGGCGGAACCGTCGAAGGCCCCGCCCCAACTCAGCGTTCAGGCGGTGATACCGCCGTCCATCACCATGATCGAACCGGTGATGTAGCGGGCTTCGTCAGAACCGAGATACGCGAACAGTGAGGCCAGTTCCTCGGGCTGGGCGGTCTCGACGTTGTCACGGGACATCTTGCGCATGCGGTTCCAATCGACGCCGTCGGGAGGCATGAACGCGGCGTACATGTTGGTGACCACACCACCGGGCGAAACCGCGTTGATACGGATCGGCGTGTCGTACTCAGTGGCCAGGGCTTTGGTGAGACCGACCACGCCGGCCTTCGATGAGCAGTAGCCGGCACTCCAGGGCTGACCCATGATGCCAGCGGTGGAGGCGGTGTTGACGATGACGCCATGACCGCGCTCGACCATCTGCGGAAGCACAGCGCGACACATGAGGAACGTGCCGGTGAGATTGATGGCGATCATGCGGGCGTACACACCCGGGTCGATCAGATGTGACTCAGCGAAGCCGCCGATACCCGCAACGTTGCACAGCACGTCGATCTGGCCGAACTGTTCGGTGATCGAGGCGATGGTGGATTCGACCGTGGCCCAGTCGCTGACATCACAGGCAAGGCCGATGGCGTTGTCGCCGATACCTGCTGCGGTTTCCATGGCGCTCTCGGCGTTGACGTCGAGGCACGCAACCTTGGCTCCTTCGGCGCCGAGCCGCTGCGCGACTGCACGACCGATACCTGATGCTGCCCCGGTGACGACCGCGGCCTTACCCACATAACGCTGTTCCACTGGTTCCCCTTACGAGATTGACGAGATGAGTTGATGAGATTCGTTGACAATCCGACACGATGTGAAATGACCGGTCGTTTCGTCGGTGGCGACTGATCAGTCGAAGGTGAGCACGCCGCGGGCGATGCTGCCCGAGTGCATGTCGTGCACGACGTCGTGGAACTTCTCCATCGGATACGTGGCCGACACGAGTTCGTCGAGCATGAACTCACCGCGGCGATAGAGCTCGACGATCTGCGGGATGTCACGGTGCGGGCTGTAGGAACCGGCCCGGCAACCGATGACACTGCGCTCACACTGGGTGAAGCGCTGGTACGGAAGCTCGAACTTGGCATCGCCACCGGGAGTGCCGATGATGACGACTGTGCCGCCCCAATCGAGCATCTCGAGCGCATTGGAGGTGACCGCAGGATGGCCGACCACGTCATAGACCCAGTTCACGCCACCAGCGTTGAACGGCCCGGCGAGTTCGCCGTTGACCGGATAGGGCACGAGTGCACGAACCTGCTCGACGATGTCAGGTGACTTGCCGTCGAGGAAGTCAGTGGCGCCGAACTGCCGGGCCAACGCCTCCTTCTGTGGCTCGGTGTCGATGGCGATGATGCGGCTGGCACGACGCACGCGCAACGCCTGGATGGCGTTGAGGCCGACGCCGCCGCAGCCGTAGACAACCGCCGTGTCGCCAACCTGCACGCTGGAGCGATAGAGCACCGCACCAGCACCGGTCATGACACCACACCCGACGAGACATGCCGAGGTGAGCGGCACGTCCTTGGGGATCTTCACGGCCTGGATATCGCGCACGATGGTGCGTTCGGTGAACACCGACGCGGCAGCGAAGTTCCAGCAGGGATCACCGTTGAGGGTGAACGGCTGGGCCATGTTGCCGAGGGTCTTGTAGCAACGAGTGGGCATGCCCGATCCGCAGGCCTTACACATGCCACAGGCAGCGAGGGTGGAGATGATGACGTGATCGCCGACTGCCACATTGGTGACTCCGGTGCCGATCTGCTCGACGACGCCAGCACCTTCATGGCCGAGCACCGCAGGCGCCGGCCAGCCGAATGCGCCGGCAGCCGCGGTGACGTCGCTATGACACACACCAGCTGCAGCGATACGGACGATGACTTCGCCCGGGCCCGGACCGCGGACCTCGAGACCGGTGAGAACCTCGGCGGCTTCGCCGGTGAACACGATTCCCTTCATGATTTCCCCCTCAGAGTTGTGTTGCGTCGATGAGATCGAACTGTTCGATCAATGGTGCTGAGATGACCGCCGCGGCGATCAGCTCGGCCAGATGATGGACTGCCATTCGGTGTACGCGTCGAGGCCCCAGGTTCCGCCGTCACGCCCGATGCCGGACATCTTGAAACCGCCGAAGGGGGTCTCGTGATGGGTCTGCACACTGTTGATGCCGACGCGGCCGGAGCGGACCTGCTTGGCCACCTCGAACGCGGCCGGTGTGTCGCCGCCGAAGACATAGGAGAAGAGGCCGTAATCGCTGTCGTTGGCGATGGCGATGGCTTCATCATCAGTGTCGTAGGGAACAACAACGACGACCGGACCGAAGATTTCTTCGCGCACGGGCGACATGGTGTTGTTGCAACCAGCGAGGAGTGTCGGGCCTACGTAGTAGCCGCGATCCATACCCGGGTCGCGACCATCGACGACGAGCTCAGCGCCTTCGGCGATGCCGTTCTCGATGTGGCCGATGATGCGTGACTTCTGGAGGCCGGAGATCACCGGGCCGACCTGCGTGGCGGGGTCGAGCGGATCGCCGACCTTGAGTGCACGGGCCACGTCGGCGAGACGACCGACGAGCTCGTCGTAACGGCTGCGATGCACGATGACGCGGGTGGGTGCGGTGCAGATCTGGCCGGAGTGGAAGGCCCACACCGACGAGATGCCACCGACGACCTTGTCCATGTCGGCATCGGCCATGACGATGCATGCGCCCTTGCCACCGAGCTCATGGAGTTGGCGCTTCATGGTGGGCGCGCCGGCTGCGACGATCATGGAGCCGACCATCGAGGAACCGGTGAAGCTCACCATGTCGACATTGGGATCGGACACCAAGTTGGCGCCCACCTCCGCCTTACCGCCGGTGACGATGTTGACCACACCGGGCGGGAAGCCGACGTCGGCGAGGATCTTGGCGAGTTCGATGACACACAGCGGATCCTGCGGGGCCGGCTTCATGACGACCGTGCAACCAACGGCGAGCGCCGGTGCGATCTTGCCGACCATCGACGTGGTCGGGAAGTTGTAGGGAGCGATACAGGCGACGACGCCGACCGGAACCTTGCGGGCCAGACCACCCATGAGGGCACCTGCGGCCAACGGCGTGGTGCCGATGGGCTGCGGAGGGAGGGGTCGGCTGAGATCCTCGAGGGCGCCGCGGGCGTAACGATCGAAACGCGAGATGGCGACCGGGATCTGCATGAGCGAACCCACCGACGACGTGGCGCCGGTTTCGCTGATGACGAGCGGGATCAGATCAGGGGTGCGCTTGGCAAGCTCGGCACCGGCAGCGGCCAGCAGCGCAGCGCGCTCCTGGGGCGTGGTGCGGCTCCATGCCGGGAACGCCTCAGCGGCAGCAGCTGCCGCAGCAGCGACATCGCCAGCCGAGGCTTCAGGCGCTTCGGTGACAACCTGCTCGGTGGCGGGGTTGATGATTTCGTAGGTGCCATCGCCCCCGGGGACCCATTCGCCCCCGATGAGCTGGCGGTACGCAGTGCTTGTGTTGGCCATAGGACCTGACGTTATGTCAGATGACGACCCTCGTGGAACAGATCGCGTCGAGAGACCCGGACCCTTGCGAGAGGACCGGCCACGGGTAATCTGACGACTCGTCAGAATGTCGATCGACTCCTCGATCGCAACGGACATTGGCACAACGGACACTGGAGCGACCATGTTGGATCAGCTGATCAAGGGCGGCCTCGTCATCGACGGAACCGGCAGTGCCGGACGGATCGCCGATGTCGGCATCCGCGACGGTCGCATCGTCGCCATCGGTGACATCACCGAGGACGCCACCGAGGTAGTAGACGCAACCGGTCGCATCGTCATGCCGGGCGTCATCGACGCCCATACCCATTACGACGCGCAACTCCTGTGGGATCCGGGCGCTTCGCCCTCGGCCAACCATGGCGTCACCACCGTCATCGGCGGCAACTGCGGTTTCACCCTCGCACCCCTGCGCCCCACTGCCGACGAGGCTTCGTATCTGCAGGAGATGATGAGTCGCGTCGAGGGCATGCCGTTGCCGGCCCTTCGCCAGATCGATTGGAACTGGGAAACCTTCGAGCAGTACCTCGCACGCCTCGATGGCAACATCGCCGTGAACGCCGGCTTCCTCGCCGGTCACTGCGCCATCCGCCGCTACGTGATGGGCCCCGAATCAGTGGGCGGCGAAGCCACCACTGAGCAGATCGCCGGCATGGTCGCGGAGTTGCGCAAAGCCATCGAGGCCGGAGCCCTCGGATTCTCCTTCACCCGCTCCGGCAGCCATAGCGACGGCGACGGCCAGCCCGTGCCGAGCCGCTGGGCAACCGATGAGGAACTGTTCGCGCTCTGCGCCGAGACCGGCCAGCATGAGGGCACAACGCTGGAAGGCATCGTGTCGGGTTGCCTCGATCGCTTCGCCGACGATGAGATCGAGCTTCTCGCCCAGCTGAGCGCCGCGGCCAAGCGACCCCTCAACTGGAACGTGCTCACCATCGATTCCCGTGAGCCCGACCGCGTTCCCCGCCAGCTCGCCGCCGGCGATCGCGCCGCTGAACTCGGTGGTCGCGTCATCGCTCTCACCATGCCGGTGCTCGTGCCCATGAACATGAACTTCCTCACGTTCTGCGGCATCTGGCTTCTCCCGACATGGCAGGACACGCTCGGCGTTCCGAGTGACGAACGCATCGCCCGCCTCTCCGATCCTGAGGTGCGCGCCCGACTGCTCGCCGCATCGCAGTCCGAGGAAGCTGGTGTGTACCGCCGTCTCGCCGACTGGGAGGACTACGTCATCGGCGACACCTTCTCCCCCGCCAATGAGGGTCTCTCCAACCGCACGGTGGCTCAGATCGCTGCCGAACGCGGAACCACGCCGTTCGACACGCTGCTCGACATCGTGGTGGCCGATGAACTGCGCACCATCCTGTGGCCGGCTCCGAAGGACAAGGACGCCGCCAGCTGGCAGATGCGCACCGAGGCCTGGGACGACCCCCGCGTCATGATCGGCGGCTCGGACGCCGGCGCACATCTCGATCGCATGTGCGGCGCCACCTTCCCCACCCGCTTCCTCGGCGACATGATCCGTGGCCGCAAGCTGGTGTCGGTGGAACGAGCCGTGCAGCTCATCACCCAGGTGCCGGCCGAACTGTTCGGTCTGCGCGAACGCGGCACACTCGTCGAGGGCAACTTCGCTGACATCGTGGTGATCGATCCCGAGACCGTCGGTTCGGAGAACGCTCGTATGGTTGCCGATCTCCCGGGCGATTGCGAGCGACTCACCGCCGGATCCTTCGGCGTCGAGAAGGTGTTCGTCAACGGCACCCTGGTGATCGAGAACGGTCTGCCCACCGGCAACAACCCGGGCACTCTGCTCAAGAGCGGTGTCGACACCTACACGGTTGCCACGTCCTGATCCGTCGACATCTGCGAAACGTACGCGAAAAGGCCCGGGCGCAGAGCCCGGGCCTTTGTCGTTCTTGGAACTGATTGCCGATTGATCAGGCGTTGACCGGAGTGTCGGCAAGGAGCTTGCCGAGATGCAGCAGGCTCTGGGTGGTGCCACCGAGGAAGAGTTCCTGCTTCTTGGCCCACAGGTAGTAGCGGTGCAGCGGGTAGTCGCGATCGACACCAACACCACCGTGAAGATGGGTGCAGGCTCGAACAACACGAGCGCCACCCTCGGCAGCCCAGTACTTGGCAGATGCGGCGTTCTCGCCGGCAGGCAGGCCATCGTTGAGACGCATCGCTGCGCCCCAAGCGGTGAGCTTGATGGCGTCGGCATCGATGCGACAATCGGCAGCACGCTGGGCGACGGCCTGGAACGTGGCGATCTGACGATCGAACTGCACACGCTCCTTCACGTACTCAGCCATGATCTCGACCGACTTGGCGGTGACGCCCGACATGATCAGCGCCTGTGAGGTCTGGCCGTACTCGATCAGACGATCGAGGGCGGAGGCGTCGGCAAGTTTCTCAGCAGCGGCACCAGCAAAGGTGACCTTGGCGTCGGGGATGCCATCAGTGGCATCCTGACGCTCGACGGTGACACCCGAAGCCTTGGCATCAACGAAATAGATGCCATCGGAGGCCGAGACGATGAAGCCATCGGCGACGGTGCCGAACGGAACATTGGTCTTGACGCCGGTGATGGAACCTCCGGCACCGGTGATGGCGGGAACGTGCACATCGCCGACGAGTTCGTGCAGCGCCACAGTGACGATGCGCTCACCCGATGCGAGGCCGGCGAGGTGCGCCGGTGCGTACTCGGCGAGGAACGGAGCAGCCATGCCCATGACGGCAAGCGCCGGCACCTGGGCGACGAAACGGCCGACCTCTTCGAGCACGATGGCGACCTCGGCGAAGCCGAGACCAGCGCCGCCGGCGGACTCGGGCATACCGATGCCGACGATGCCGAGATCGGCGAGTTCACGCCACAGAGCCATGTCGATACCTTCGCCGCCCTCGATCTCCTTGAGATGCTCGAGGGTGCAACGGTCGGTGAGGACCCGGGATGTGAGACCGCGAAGTTCTTCTTGGTCGGAGTTGAATGAGAAATCCATGTTCGTGTTCTTCCTTCTCAGCGAGCCGAGCGGGGGAAGCCGAGACCGAACATGGCGATGAGATCGCGCTGCAGTTCGTTCGTGCCGCCACCGAAGGTGAGGATGATGGTGCCGCGGATACCGGCTTCGAGACGACTGCGCATGATGGACTCGGGCGCATCGGCATCGAGGTAGGCACGCGGGCCGAGGATCTCCATGAGGAGCTGGTAGGCATCGAGATAGAACTCGGTGCCGAACACCTTGACGCTCGAAGCGTCAGCGGGATGCAGCTTCTCGGTGCTGGCTGACCACGCCACCTTCCAGTTGGCAAGACGCAGGTACTCGAGCTTGGCGTGCACCTTGGCGAGGTTGAGCTGCACCCATTCCTGATCGATGACACGACGGCCGTCGGGGAGCTTGGTGTTCTGGGCCCAGGCACGAACATCGGTGAGGTAGCGCTCGGGCATGCCCGAGGAGCACAGGGTGACGCGCTCATGGTTGAGCTGGTTGGTGATGAGACCCCAGCCACCGTTCTCCTCGCCGACCAGGTACTTGGCGGGAACGCGGACATCGTCGAAGTAGGTGGCGTTGATGTCATGCTCACCCATGAGCCGCAGCGGCTGGATGGTGATGCCGGGGGTGTCCATCGGGACGATGATCACCGAGATGCCCTTGTGCTTCTTGGCCTCGGGATCGGTCCGCACGGCGAGCCAGCAGTAGTCGGCGCCACCGGCGAGCGAGGTCCACATCTTCTGACCGTTGATGACGTATTCGTCGCCGTCGCGCACAGCGCGGGTCTCGAGGGCGGCGAGATCGGTTCCGGCCTGGGGCTCGGAGTAGCCGATGCAGAAGTGGATGTCGCCGGCAAGGATCGGCGGAAGGAAGTGCTCCTTCTGCCACGCGGTGCCGTAGTTCATGATGGTCGGGCCCACGGTGTTGAGCGTGAGCATCGGTACCGGGGCACCGGCACGCATCGACTCGTCGAAGAACACGAACTGTTCGATCGGGCCACGGGCCTGACCGCCGTACTCCTTGGGCCAACCCACGCCCGCCCAGCCATCGGTGCACATCTGCTTCCAGACGTCCTTGGTGGCTTGGCCGATGCCGTGCGAGTTGGACAGCGCCTCGACGGTCTTCTCATCAAGCAGGTTGGTGTAGTAGTCGCGAAGCTCTGTGCGCAGGGCTTCCTGTTCTGGTGAGTATCCGATCTCCATGAGGGAGAACAGTAGCAACCGGTGATCCATGTCACATAAGCGGAGCGGGAGTTCTTCTTATGTCGCATCTCAGGAACGCTCGGGGCGTCGGGAGCAGCTGATCGTCTGGAATGATCGGGCGATGAGCATTGAAGGACGTCATATCCGGATTGTCGGCCAGGGGGCGCTCGCCCACTCGCTGGCCGCATCATTGCGAGAGAGCGGAGCAGTCATCACCGACGCGTCTGATGCGCTTGATGCAGCGGTGTTCGCCCCATGGGATCCCAGCACGATGGTTCCTCGACCGCTCGTCGAGCTCACCGACGAGGAGTTCGGCGAAGCGTGGCAGCAGACCATGGATGCGGCCATTGCCATGTGCGTCGATGCCCGCGAGGCATTCGCCGGTCGGGCAGGAAACATCGTGCTCACCTTCCCCACAACTGCCTTCGTGGGTGGAGCGATGTATGCCCACTGGGCAGCAGCCGCCGAAGGTGTGCACCTCCTCACGAAATCCGTGGCCCGCCAGTGGGGACCGGAGGGCATCGCCGTCAACGCGCTGGCCATTGATCCTGCTCTCGTGCTGGCCGATCCCGTTGCAGCCGGGCCGGTGTCCATCGCTCAACCGGCGGTTGCCGACCCCGACCCTGCCGACGCCCTGGCATTCCTGTGCTCACCCGCCGCCCGGAAACTGGCCGGGCAGACTCTCACCGTGGACGGTGGACTATGGATGTGAACGAAAATTCCCCGACTGCCAACGATCAACCCGCCGGTCGACTCACTGATCGTGTCGTCATCGTGACCGGCGCCGGACAGGGAGTGGGCGAGGGCATCGCCCGTCGACTCGCGGGCGAGGGCGCGGCGGTGGTTATCGCAGCCCGGCGAGCCGAGACCGGGGAGCCAATAGCGGCAGCCATCCGTGACGAAGGTGGAGAAGCGGTGTGCATCGTCACCGATGTGACCGCCCGCGCCTCGGTCGAGGCGTGCGTGGCCTCCACTGTCGATCAGTTCGGGCGACTCGACGTGCTGGTGCACAACGCCTTCGCTGGCGGGGTGGCCAGCCGACTCGAAGCGACGCCGCCCGATGCGTGGTTCCAGATGTCCTACACCTCGGCCTGGGGGAGCTTCTGGTGCGCGCAGGCGGCGCATCCTCACCTCGCAGCGAGCGATCAGGGTCGGCTCATCCTGCTCACCTCACCGTCGGGTTTCGAGGGCAGCGCAAACATCCCGCTCTACTCCCCCGCCAAAGCGGCACAGCGAGCAATCGCGAAGAGCCTCGCCCGTGAATGGGGAGCCGATGGCATCACCGTGAACTGCATCGCGCCAGTGGCCGAGACCCCTGCACTCGCAGGCGCGTTCGAGCAGGTCCCAACTCTTCGAGGCGCCATCGAGGCCCGAACCCCGCTGGGTCGTATCGGTGACCCGACCACTGACATCGGCGGTGTCGCCCTGTTCCTCGCCAGCGCCGACTCTGCCTATGTGAGCGGACAGACCATCGTGTGCGACGGCGGGAGCTTCCTCGGCCTCTGAATCAAGTCATGAATCGAGTCGCTGATCCGGTCGGGATCGGACCGACGCAACCCAGCGCTCGTTGTATCGTCGCCGCATGATCGAGATCCCATCCGGCACCATCACCTTCGGAACCCAACTCCCCGTGCAGTCGCAGAGTTCGCTCTATGCAGCTCCGTGGGAGAAGGACGCCAGCCCGGCCGATCTCCTCGAGATCGCAAAGGCCGCCGATCGCAGCGGGTACTTCTACGTCGCGGTCTGCGATCACATCGTCATTCCCCGCGACAAAGCCGATGCCATGGGCCTGTGGTGGCAGGACTGCCTCACCACACTGGGCTGGCTGGCCGCGGCCACGACGAACGTGAACCTGCTGAGCCATGTGTACGTGCTCTCCTATCGCCACCCACTTGTAGCGGCCAAGGGTTTTGAAACCCTTGATCACCTCTCCGATGGCCGGGCCATCGCTGGCATCGGAGCCGGACACGTCGAGACCGAATTCGACGCCCTCGGCGTGTCATTCGCTGATCGCGGTGCGCTGCTCGACCGTGATCTGCTCGCGTTCGCCCACGCCCTCGAGAACACCTATGTCGACGACATGGGATCACTACCGCGCCCGGCCCAGTCGCCGCGTCCCCCGATCTGGATCGGCGGATCCTCGAATCCCGCTATTCGCCGAGCGGCTCGCAACGATGGTTGGCTGCCGCAGGGCCCCGCCACCCAGGACGGCATCGACCGCCTCATGGCCGAACGCGAGAAGGTCGGCAAGGCCGATCAACCGATGGCCATCGGCCACGTTGTGATCCCCTATATCTATGTAGGCACCCCGAAGTCCGAACGTCGTCAGCCCTGCATCTCGGGATCACCCGAACAGATCGCCGAGGCGGTGCTGGCCACCGCGCCGAGTGCCGTCAACCAGTTCCAGGTGAAGTTCGACACCGACAGCGCGGCCGAGTACGCCGAGCAGGTCGAGGCGTTCGGCACGCAGGTGGGGCCTCTTCTCACTCGCTGAGCCACGGCACTCGCCCGCGTTGGGCGCCCCAGCGCGTTCAGCGCAGCGCAGCAGCCAAGGTCATCGAATAGGCGTCGGCGCCGGCCACGGTGAGGTGCACGCCATCCTCGACGAAGAATTCGGGATGACCGGCACTCACTGCGAACCAGTCTGCGATCACCACATTCGCTCGGCCCTCCGCGGCTGATCGAAGACGATCGTTGGTGAGGTCCTGCCAGCCGCGTGGCTCGCGGGTGGTGACCAGCACGACTCTGCGGACATCACCCAAAGCGTCGAGCGCTTTGCGCAGATCATTGTCCGTGGGGGGCCCGTTGGTTCCCAGGTTGATGATCACATTGGGCCTGATATCACCGGATTTCTGCAGCAACGGGATGAGCCAGGACAGGACATTGAACTGACGGCCCACATCAGCGTTGACGGTGATGCCAGGAAGTTGATTCCGAACTGCGCTTCGGGCACCCAGCAGGACGGAGTCGCCGATGGCGATGGTTGCGGCCCCGAGTGCTGCTGACGGGGAGACCGGAACCGTCGTCGTGGTGGTCGCGCCACCTGCAGGAATGCTGGCCGCCGGCAGCGTCGAGGGCGGAATCACCGCCGCCAGTGTCGTCGTGACCTCCACGACGTTGCCGACCTCGTCGATGGATGCGCCGCTGAGGTCCACTCCATGGAGCGACGCAGGCGACGGAGTGGCCACAGCGAACGCGAGGATCACACATACGGCGATCGCCGAGCCGAGGAGCATGGGACGGCGAGCCCGGGTGGGGATGAGTCCGCCTCCATCAGCGCGCGCTGCCCACCACCTGCTGAGCGCTCCGTCGCGAACCGGCATCTCGACGAATCGATAGGAGACCTCAGCGACGGCGAAGGTCAGGATCAGTCGCAGGGTGAGCAGCAGCCACCCATTGACATTGACATCCACGCCGGGACGGGTGAGCACGAAGATCGGCCAGTGCCACAGATAGATCCCGTATGAGCGCCGACCCACCCACAACAACGGCGGAAGGGCGAAGAACTTCGAGAACGGGGTGTTGACCGGATGGACCAGAGAGATGATGACGGCGAGCGTGAGTAGATCGAGGACGACGAATCCGCCCTGATAGATGAATGGGTCGAACTCATTGACCCGAACCACCATGTAGAGGATGCCGGCGAGTCCGATCGCCCCGAGCGCAGTGATGATCCCACGACCGGCGGATCGCACCCGGGCGTGCATCGCCCACGGCGGGATGGTGATCGCCAGAACCGCTCCGAGGAGGACACCGGAAGCCCGGGTGTCGGTCCCGTAATACACCCGTGATGGATCGACACCGGGGGTGAACGCGATGATCGCCCAGACCGCTGACGCGATCGCCAGCGCAAGGGTGACGACGGCGATGTGACCGCGACGGCCCCGCGTGACGCGGTAGATCACCGCGAGGGCGACCGGCCAGACCAGATAGAACTGTTCCTCCACCGCGAGCGACCACAGATGCCGCAGTGGCGAGGGCCGACCGATCGCCTCGAAGTACGACTGGTGGACGAAGATCTGGTACCAGTTCGTGACGTAGGTGAGCGACGCCACGAAGTCACCGCGGATTCGGGCGAGTTCGCCAGGAACGAACAGCACCCAGACCAGACCGACAACGGCGGCGAGCGCGAACAGGGCCGGGAGCAGGCGACGCGCCCGTCGGGCCCAGAAGGCGAGGTACGCAGTGCCACCCGTGCGCTGACGTTCGGAGATGAGCAGTGCCGTGATCAGGTATCCACTGATGACGAAGAAGATCTCAACCCCGAGGAACCCGCCGGGCAGTCCGCTGACCTCACCGTGATAAAGCACCACCGCCATGACCGCGAGCGCACGTAGCCCGTCAAGCGCGGGCATGTACCCGACCGCGTTCGAGGTCTGGACCGGCGGTTGGAATGGGGATTGTTCTGGGGTGGGTGCGCGCATCAACGATCCGCAGGTGTTCGACCGCCCGCCGGACCTGACCCGACCATCCTAGGGACTCCGCGACCCCCCGCACGTTCACCGCTCGGAGACCGGATGTCGGACCTGTGCCGAGGCACGAACGAGGCGAACTTCGGTCATCATCGGAGCGATCCGTACGAGGTGCGGTCTCGGTCCGGGCGATCAGTCCGCGCGCGGGCGGCGGCTATCGTGACCGTTTCACGCCAATCAAGGGGGAAAACGTGGCTGCTGCAGAGAAGGACTACCCGATCAAGGTCGGAACATTCCTATTCACGATGGTCGAACCGCATCCGGGACATGAGGTCCCGTACAACCGCTGGTACGAGCATGACCACTTCTACTCCGGCTGCCTCGTGGGCCCGAACGTGTTCGCCGGCGATCGCTTCGTGGCCACCCGTCGCCTGAAGGACCTCCGCTCCACCACTGCCAACGACATGACCAGCGACCCGCTGCGTGGCTCGTATCTGGCTGTCTACTGGTGGCTGGTCGGAACCGATGAGGAGACCAACCGCTGGAACGTCGACAACGTGAACTGGCTGCATCAGCAGGGCCGCATGTATGCCGAGCGCGACCACGTGCACACGCTGCTCTATGACATGCAGTGGAACGTCCAGAAGGACCCGACCGGTTGCACGATCGACCTCGCACTTGATCACGGGTACCCGGGCATGGTGGTCGTGGCCGGCGATGTCAACGAGGGTCATACCCACGAAGAGGTCGAAGCCTGGTTCCGAGAGACCTATCTCCCCGAAGCCATGGCCCAGCCGTGGGGTCCCGAGCTCGTGGGCAGCGGCACAGTCATCCCCCTCGCCGATGATGCGCCCGCCGATGTCGTGCGCGCCGCTGCCGGCCCCCGTCGATTCCTGCAGCTGCACTTCCTCGACCACGACAGTGCTGAGGGCTGGGAAGAGGGCTACGCGAAGATCGCCGATGCCATCAACGCCAGTGGTCTGGCCACTCATGTCTGGACCGCACCTTGGCAGCAGACCAACTTCGGTACCGACGACTTCACGGACCAGCTCCGATGAGCCCGGCTCCGCTCACGGCACAGCGCATCCTGCTCACCGGTGTCACCGGGCAGGTCGCCGGCCCGCTCTCGCGCGCACTCGTTGCTGCCGGAAACACGGTGTATGGAACCTCTCGCTTCACCAAGCCCGAGGACCGTGCTGCGGTCGAAGCAACCGGAGTCATCCCCGTCGCCATCGATCTCGAATCTGGTTCGTTCGATGAGATCCCTGACGCGCTCGACTACGTCATCAACATGGCCGTGGCCAAGACCAACGATTTCGATCGTGACCTCCGGGCGAATGCTGAGGGCGTGGCGCTGCTCATCGAGCGGGTTCAGGGCGTCAAGGCGTTCTTCCACTGCTCCTCGTGTGCTGTGTATGAACCCAACGGCCATGTGAGCCATGTCGAGACAGATGCGCTCGGCGACAACCACCGCAAGATGGGTTTCATGCCCACCTATTCGATCTCCAAGATCGCTGCGGAGTCGTCGGTGAAGTACGCGTCGCGTCGCTTCGGCGTGCCCGCTGTGATCGCCCGACTCGATGTTCCCTACGGCCCCGAGCACGGTTGGCCGCAGATGATGGTGCGGCTTGCCCAGATGGGTATTCCGACGCCGATCAGTCCTGATGCACCGAACACGCATTGTTTCCTGCACGACCGCGACATCCTCTCGAGCCTTCCCTACTTGCTCGAAGTCGCCGATGTGCCGCCGCCGATCTACAACTGGTGTGCACCGGAACTCGTGAGCATCGAGGACTGGACCGCAGAACTCACGCGGCTCACCGGTGTCGAGATCCCGCTCGTGGTCACCGACGCTTGTGTACCGCCCAACCCCATCGACCCGTCCAAGCTGCTGGGCCTCGGCTGGACCCCGTCGGTGGAATGGCGCAACGCCTTCCGAGAAACCGCTCAGATCAGCTTCCCCGATCTGTTCAAGGGCTGATCATGTTCAGTGACAAGAAGATCCTGATCACCGGCCCCGCCGGGCAGATCGCGTTCCCCATGGCGCGCGACATGGCTGTCGACAACGAGGTCTGGGGAATCGCGCGTTTCGGCGATGCCGAGAGCCGCGCCAAGGTCGAGGCAGTCGGCGTCAAGACGCTGGCGATCGATCTTGGCGATCCCGATTTCAGCGAATTGCCCGACGACTTCGACTACGTGCTGCATCTCGCAGTGGCGCAGGTCCCCGGTTGGGATTTCGACTCATCGTTCCGCACCAACGCGGAAGGCACCGGCCTGCTGCTCAACCATTGCCGCAAGGCCAAGGCCGCGCTCGTCATGTCCACGCACTCGGTGTATCGACCACCAGCCGATGGTGATCCGTGGCATGTGTTCCCCGAATCCGATCCACTCGGCGAGGTCAACGCCGCCCACGCACCCACGTACTCGATGTCGAAGATCGCTCAGGAAGCAGTTACCCGCACCTGCGCGCGGCTGTTCGATCTGCCCGTCACCATCGCCCGCATGAATGCCAGCTACGGACCCGATGGAACTGGTGGCCTTCCCGTCATGCAGATGGATGCGCTCATGGCGGGCAACGCCGTGACCACTCGCTGGGATCCCTGCATGTACATGCCGATCCATACCGATGACATCACCGCCCAGGCCGAGGCTCTGCTCGACGCTGCGTCGATCGACACCACCATCGTGAACTGGGCCGGTGACGAACCGGCGAGCGTGCAGGAATGGTGCGCGTACATCGGCGAACTCGCAGGTATCACTCCGGTGGTCAACGCAGTCGAACAACCCGGGACACTTCGTGGGTCGGTCACTGACAACACGCGTCGGGCATCGTTCACCGGCCCGTGCAAGGTCGGTTGGCGCGACGGCATCCGCAGCGTGTTCGAAGCCCGCTACGGCGCCGGGGCCTGACATGAACGCGTGGCAGGGAACCGGGCGCCGTGTTGTCGTCACCGGTGCCTCATCGGGCATCGGCGCTGCAACGGCCCTCGAAGCAGCACGAGCCGGCGCAACTGTGGCGCTGGTTGCCCGCCGGGCTGATCGTCTCGCCGATGTACTCGCCGAATGCCGGGTGCACTCCCCAGCCTCGCAGACGGTCGTCGCCGACCTCAGCGAACTCGACGCCATTGACGAGGTTGCTGCGCAGCTCACCGACGCACTCGGTGGCGTCGATGTCCTCATCAACAATGCCGGCGTGCCGAAGCGTCGAGGTGTCGCAGACCTGACTCCCGACGACGTCGAAGGCGTCATGCGCATCAACTACTTCTCACCCGTGCGCCTGACCCTCGCGCTACTTCCCGGCATGATCGAACGTGGCGACGGCGACATCGTCAATGTGTCGTCCATGGGCGTGCATATGGCGGCGTTCCGGGTCAGCGCCTATTCGGCCACCAAGGCAGCGCTTGAAATGTTCACCGAGGGCCTGCATCTCGAACTCGGCGGTTCCGGCGTTCGGGCCCGGGTGTTCATCCCCGGCAGCACCGACTCGGAGTTCTCCACCAAGAAGGACGGGAACGACGACCCCTTCCCCCGTGATCCGAAAACGGTGGCGACTTCCGAGCAGGTCGGCGCAGCGCTCGTTGCCTCATTGGCTGACGAACGCTTCATCACCTACGCCACAGAACGCGACGCAGCCTCCTCGGCTATGCGCAACGCCGACCCCGAGGCTTGGCTCACCAACCTGCGCAAGGTGTTCAGCGGGATGTGACTCGCCGGCGCTGAGTGATTCGGCGTGAGAGTTTGATGTCAGAGGTTTGATGTCAGAGGTTCCAACGTGCGGGCCAATCATCGGATCGCAGCAGCGCATCGGTGCCACCGTCGCAGAACAGCACCGAGCCGCAGAAGAATCCACCATCGGCGCTCAACAGGAGTGCGATGAGTGCAGCGATCTCCTCAGGCCGACCAGCACGACCCAACGCGATGGTCTGCTTGAACATCTCGAGCTGCTTGGCGATGAACTCATCAGAATTGCCTTCGTCGATCATCGGGGTGGCGATCATGCCCGGAGCAACGGCGTTGAGTCGGATACCGGCACCGGCCCACTCTGGCGAGATCGCGCTGTGGCGAACCCAGCGGGCCACGGCCAATTTGGTGGGCGCGTAGACGACAAGTGAGTCGATGGTGTCGGCCACGGCACACGCGGCAGCTTCATCGCCGGCGAGCAACGCTTCGACCAGTTCCATGGAGTAGTTCGGAGCAGTGGTGGTGGAGTTCGAACTGATGGCTACTGCTGATGGCCCGTTCGTGCTGCGCGCGAGCGCAGGTCGCAGGCCTTCCATGACCTCGATGGTTCCGAAATAGTTCAGTGAGGCGAGCAGCGAACCCGGTCGACCGGGATACCCGGACAGTCCGGCACAGGTGACCAGTCCGTCGAGCACACCATCACACGCGTCGAGCACCTCGGCCACTGCCGACTGGCGACCCTCGGCAGTTGCCAGATCGGCGATGACTGCGGTGTCGCGAAGATCGACACCGATGACCGTGTGCCCCTCATTACGAAGGCGGGCCGTCGTTGCGGCGCCGATTCCTGACGCGGCACCAGTGATGGCGATCGTGCTCATGGGTTCTCAGTTCTGACTTGGCGGTTCAGACCGCGTTGATTGGATCGGAGGCGCATCGGGTTCGTGCGCCGGCTACGGGATTGGTCAGTTGACCTGGCGGGCGGAATCGCCCCAGTACTTGGCGCGCAGCGTCTTCTTGTCGGGCTTGCCCAGCGCGCTCAACGGAATGGCATCGACGAAATCCACGCTCTTGGGTGCCTGCACCGAGCCCTTGGCTTCCTTGACCATCTCGATCAACTCAGCAGGATCGATGTCGACACCGGGACGGGCGACGACCACGGCCTTGACCGATTCACCCCAGCGTTCGTCGGGTACACCGATGACGGCAACGGCGGAGACGCCGGGATGCGCCGAGATGACATCCTCGACCTCACGCGGATACACGTTGAATCCGCCGGTGATGATGAGATCCTTCTTGCGATCGACGATGTAGAGGAACCCTTCGTCATCGGCACGGGCGACATCGCCGGTGTGCAGCCAACCGTGGGCGAACGCTTCGGCAGTGAGCTCGGGCTTACCGAGGTAGCCCTTCATGTTGAGCGGACCGCGCACACAGATCTCGCCGGGCTCGCCGTGGGGAACCGGGTTGCCGTCGTCGTCGAGCAGTGCCACATGCACCCACGGCACCGGACGACCGCAACTGGCGAGACGGGCCAGGTTGTCGGGATCGTGATCCTCTTTGCGCAGCACCGTGATGGTCATCGGGCATTCGGCCTGACCGTAGAACTGGAAGAAGATCGGCCCCATGCGGCGGATCGCCTCCGACAGACGCGTGGGCGAAATAGCAGCCGCGCCGTAGAAGACGGTCTGCAGACTCGAGAGGTCGTACTGGTCGAATTTGGGATGGTCGAGCAGCACATAGAGCATGGTGGGCACGAGCATCGTCGAGGTGATGCGGTTGGTCTCCACGGTCTGCATGAACTTCTCGGGATCGAAACCGGGAAGAACGGTGAGGGATCCACCTTTGAGCAGCGTGGGCGTGAAGAACGCGGCACCGGCATGCGAGAGCGGCGTGCAGATGAGGAACCGCACCTCATCGGGCCACTGCCATTCAGCCATCTGGATGGTGGTCATGGCGGCGCCGCTGCGATAGGTGCTCATGATGCCCTTGGGCTTACCCGTGGTGCCGCCGGAGTACGCGATACCGGCGAGGTCCTCGGCGTTGACCAGTGGAGCGACGAGCGGCTCCGGCGTGAAGGTGGCAGCGAGCGCGTGCAGGTCCTCACCGAACTCGCACGGGCCGAGCGACAGGAAATGCTTAATGGTCGGAACCATCTCGGCCAAAGCCTTGGCGCGATCGGTGAAGTTGTCGGGATCGAACACGAGTGCCTCAGCGCCGCAGTCTCCCAAGACGTACGCCTGATCCTCGAGCGATCCCATCGGATGCAGCGGCGTGGAGCGCGTGGCGTTGACCTGATTGGCCGCCATGTTGAACAGCACCTCGGGCCGGTTGAGCGCGAGCACCGAGATCTGGCTGCCCTGACCGATGCCCTTGGAGCGCAAGGCCTGGGAATAGCAACTGACCTGATCGCGCATCTCGCGAGCGGTCATGATGCGCTCGCCGATGAACACAGCCGGTGAATCGAGGTTCTTCTTGAGTGCGTCGATGATGAGATCGGCCGGGAACACCGGGCGGTAGAGCTGATCGAGTTCGTTCGTGGTGTCAGACATGACGTGTGCGTAGTGCCTCTCTGGGAGTTGTGGTCAGGACCAGTAGGTGCCGTCGAGCATCTGCTCGAGCAGTGGTCGGAACATGATGAGATCGTCGAGATCGTCGGGCTGTTCCATCTGCCCGTACATGATCGAGCGCAGGCTCGTACGGGTGGAGATGGTGGCAAAGCGCAGGGCGGCGAAGACTTCGAACCATTCGAGCGCCTCGACCGGACGACCGGTGAGTTCGGTGTACTGCGCGGCGATGGACTCGCGGGTCATGAAATCGGGAAGGCCCGGGAAGCCGTAGGTCACTGCCATGTTCTGGAAGAAGGCGTGAAGGAAGATCATCCATGCAATATCGACCTCGGCGGGACCCACCGATGCCATCTCCCAGTCGAGCACTGCAGTGGGATTGGCCCCTTCGAACATCATGTTGCCGAGACGGGCGTCGCCCCAGTTGAGAACCGTAGGACCAGTGAGCGTGGGGCGGTTGGCGTCGAGCCAGGCGAACGTTCGCTCGATGAGCGGGAAGGTCTTCCCCTCACGGGCCCACTCGTAATAATGGCGCTCGTGACCGAGGTGCTGATCAAGCGCATCGGTGCCATACGCCCGACGCTCGAGGAATGACAGATCAGCGTTGTCGATCGTGATGGTGTGGAGCTCGGCCAACGTGCGAACGGCGTTGCGTTGCATCTCAGCTCGTTCGGCGTCGGTCATGGCCAGGATCGGGCCGTCGAAGACATAGGGCGGGACATCGCTCGGGGCGTCGCCCGGCAGCCGGCGCATGACAAGGAACGGCACATCGAGCACTGATGGGTCGAGTTCGACGGCGGCGACCACCGGGACGGGCACCGAGGTGCGCTCCCCCACCAATTGCATGACCTTGGCCTGCATATCGATGTCGTAGGTCTCGAACACCGGAATGAACTGGGGCTGGGGTGCGAGTCGGGCCACGAACTGTTCGGTGACACCACCGAGTGTGGCGTCGAACAACATGCTCTCACTCGACATGCCATTACCGGGTTGACTGAGGTTGTCCACCGTTGCGCCGGGCACGAGTACCCGGCTGACCCACTCGCCCAGGCTCGCGCCCAGCTCTTCGGGACTGCGGCGCCACGGGGTGTCGATGGCTTCGTAGGTCTCATTCGATTCAGACATGACTGCGTGTTCCTGCCTTCGTGATGATGGGTGGTGGCTCAGGACGAAATGATGTGGGCGAGCAACGCGTCGAGCCCGAACTCGAAAACCGTTGCGTAGTCGGCCGGTTCGCTCAGCGAGGCGATGAGTTCGCGATCGGGATGAGCGGTGGGCCACAGGTCGGCGTCGAGGGTGCCGTGGCTCGCACTGCGGGCGCCGGCGCGTTCCATGAGCACCGAGGAGATGACATGCACCTGCAGGCTGCGCAGCGCCAGTGCCGCATCGGAACCGGTCAGGCCAGCGGAAGCCAACTCGGTGGCCATGGCGAGTTGTACCGGCAGAAACATCGCCGGTGTGCGGTCGCGTTCATGCGCGAGGCCGACGAGATGCTGGCGCTCCAGCAGTGTGACCCGTAGCTGTCGGGCCAATGAAGCAATACGCGAGGCGGGATCATCGCCCTGCGCGGTGAGGGTCTCCATGCGCGCCAACAGGCGATCAACAAGTCCGTCGAGAACGGCATCGCGATTGCCGACATGCCAGTAGATCGAGGTGACAGCCACGCCGAGATCGTCGGAGAGTCGACGCATGGTGAGGGCATCGGCCCCGTGGCGTTCGACAATGCGACCAGCGGCAAGCAGCACATCATCGGCGGTGACCGATGATGTGCGACCCGCGTTGGAATTGACCACCCTGGTGGCTGTGGCCATCAGATAATCACTGGGGAATCAGCGGGAAATCGTTGCCGGTGAGCCAGTGGCGACCGACCTCTTTCACCGGTGCCCAACGATCGGTGAGCATCTGCGCGGTGCGACCTTCGCCGAGCTGACCGAGATCGGTCGGGGTCGGGCCGATCTTCTCGGAGATCTTGCGCAGTGCCTCCATGTCGAACCCGAAGGCATCGCCGGCACTGAGTCCGAGCATCACGCGGGTCTCGTCGATCGGGATGTCATAGAAGGTCTTCTTGAGCCACTCGTGCGTGTTCGGCCATGTGCCCTCGGGGTGCGGGAAGTCGGTACCCCACAGCATGTTGCCGATACCGATCTCATAGCGCTGACCGAGCTCGCGACGCTTCACATTGGCCAGACCGGTGAAGCAGTTGCGATCGATGTACTCGCTCGGAAGCATTTCGACCATGCCGCTGAACGCACCGGCCTTGAGCTTGTCGGAGCCCTTCTGCCCCATCCAGAGACGGTCCCAGAACCACAGCAGCTGCGGCAGCCACCAGCAACCACCCTCGGTGGCGCAGAACTTGAGGTTCGGGTAGCGCTCGAATACACCCGACCACAGCATGAACCACATGGGTCGCGCCGGCCACCAGGTGACTTCGGTGACGTAGATACCGAGAAGATCGCCGTACTCCTCACGCGGGGCGGAACCCGAGTGGGTGACGATGGGCATCTCGTATTCCTCGCACAACGCCCAGATGGGGTCGTAGCGACGCTCGTGATATGGCAACTGGTTGCACCAGCGAGCCGGGATCATGATCGCCCCGAGACCATGCTCCTTGGCCCAACGGATTTCGGCGAGTGCGTCCTCGACCGGACCGGTGATGGGAACGAGGGCCACACCACATCGGCGTTCGGGGCTGACCGAGCAGAGATCGGCGAGCCAACGATTATGGGCCTTGGCGCCAGCGAGTCCGAGTTCGGGATCGAGGTCGCCCGATAGGCCGAGACCAGCACCGAACGGCACCGCAGTGCGGCTCTCGACGGCGTCGGCGTCGGGGTACACGACCTCGCCGGCAACACCATCGGAATCGAGCGTTTGATCGCGCTTGATGGCATCCCAGCCACCGGCGAGTTCCTCATCATGATCCTCGAACCACTTCTTGGCGTACTTGTCATCACGCACGCCGAGTCGGTTCGAGGCCTCGATGAGTTCATGCTGTTCGGCGAGGAACACATCGAGCTGATCGTGATACTTCTTCTCGAGATACGGGCGGTATTTCGCGGTCGGCAGACCGGCGTGGCTGTCGGCGGCGATGATGAGGTACGGGTCGTTATCTGCGAATTCCATGGTGTTCTCCTTCAGTCCGTTGCGAACTCGTAGCCCATGAAACCGGGGCTCTTGATGGCCTCACGCGCCAAGGTGCGTGGAGGGAGGGGTGTTGAGATCTCTGACACGAGCGGGCCGAACTGCGCAGCGGCGGGACGCAGGGCATCGACATCGAAGCCGTAGAGCGCTGCTGCGTTGTCGCAGGTCATCAGCTCGATCTCGGTCTTGGTGAGACCTTCGAATGCGAAGCGCAACTGCTCGCGGGAGTACGGAGTACTGGCCTCGAGATGCGGATAGTCGCAGCCCCACATGATGCGGTGGGTGCCGACGCGCTCGCGGGCGCCGACCTCGTGCTGGCGGATGAAACTGGCTCCGAGATGACACTGACGGGCCCAGTACTCACTGGGCGTGAGCGTGAGTTTGTCCATGACCTCGGCACCCCACACCGACTCCTGGGAGCCATCGCCGGAACCGAGTCGCCCGAAGAAGTAGTCGAGGCGGGTGAGTTCGTCAGGAACCCATGCAGTGCCCTGTTCGGTGAAGACCAGTTGCAGGTTGGGATGGCGTTCGAGGGCACCGCCGATCATGAGTTGATACAGCGCTCGATGGGCGTACCAGGACACCTCGAGCAGGAACATGATGGTGTCTTCAGGATTGGGTCCCATGGGAGGCGCTGCGGATCCGGTGTGGTGATTGACCGGCATCTCGAGTTCTTCGCAGGCCTGCCACAGCGGTTCGTAACACGCATCGTGCAACTGGGGAACACCGAGTCCGGGCGGCGTGCCCGGGAGCAGCACCCCACCGAAGAGACCCGCGTCCTTGGCCTGACGCATCTCGTTGATGGACCCGGGGAGGTCGAGAAGATTGATCTGCACCACACCAGCGCGGCGACCCGGCGCGTCGTTGCAGAAGTCGACAAGCCAACGGTTATGGGCTTTGAGCCCGGCCCATCGACGCTCAGCATCGGCAGCAGTGAGCGCCGGCGGTTGCGCGGTGAGCGAGGTCTTGGGGAAGAACGGCGGAATGGTGTTCGGGTAAATGACCTCGGCGACGATGCCGTCGACTTCGAGGTCGGACAACCGGCGAGACGAGTCCCAGTTGCGACCACCGAGATCGCCCTCGAGATCGTCGTACGGGTTCTCATAGGTGGCGGCCCACTCGTCGAACTCGGCGTGCCACTTGGCCTCGAGATAGGGCCGATAGTCAGCGATATTCGCGCCAGCGTGCCCGTCGGCGGATATGACGACGTAGCGCTCATCGGCGCCGGAACCGACAGTTCCCATGACTCCCCTTCGGTGATTCCCCCGTGTGCCCACCGACATTCGATGGGCACGACAACGGATTCACCGTATCGCTGTTACAGAGATCGGTCAACGACACCGAGCGGCATGTTGCGCCGGTTCCTCAGCGCGACTTGGGCAGACCCAGATGACGCTCGGCGATGTTGTTGCGATTGATCTCGGAGGTGCCGCCGTAGATGGTGACCACCGGAGAATGGCGGGCGTCGTACTCGACGAATCCCTCCCCCGCTGCGCCTTCCTCATGGAACTGCAACAGCCCTGCGGGACCGGCCATCTGCTGGCACCATTTCGAGATGCGCTGATAGGCCTCGGCGGCGAACACCTTGGTCATCGAGCCCTCGAGACCGGGCATGCCGCCCGATGCAGCGATCCAGGCAGAGCGTTGGGTGAGCAGCGCGGCAACCTGCATATCTATGACTGATCGGGCGAGGCGCTCGCGCACCACGTCGTTGTCGAGCAGTCCCATCGACGCGGCCCAGTCATGGAAATGACGCAACAGAGGCACAGCGGCGTTGGAGCCACCCATGACCCCGCGTTCGAACGCGAGCACGGTGGTCATCGTGCGCCAGCCGCTGTTCACACCGCCGAGCACCGCTTCGTCGCCCACGCGCACATCGTCGAAATAGGTGGCGTTGGTGACCTCGGTGCCGAGCGTGTGCACCGGTTCAACGGTGATGCCGGGTGTGTCCATGGGCAGAAGGAACATGGTGAGTCCCTTGTGCTTGGGCAGATCAAGATCAGTACGGGTGAGAAGGATGAGCCAATCGGCAGCCTGCGCCATGGTGGTCCACATCTTCGAGCCATTGATGACCCATTCGTCGCCGTCCTTGACCGCACGCGTCTTGATGGACGCGACATCGGAGCCGTAATCGGCTTCGGAATAACCCATGGCGACCATGGACTCACCGGAGATGATCGAGGGCATGATGCGAGCCTTCTGCTCGTCAGTGCCGAGCGCATTGACCACGCCGGCGATCATGAGTGCTACTGCGGGACCGTCATAGGGAGCGCCGGCTTTTTCGAGCTCGTTGAACAGCACCCACAGTTCGATGGGATCGCCCTTGCCGAGACCGGGCACCGCACGTTCGAAGAAACCATGACGACCGAGTTCGGCATTGAGTTCGGGGGACGCGAACGTGCCGCCGGTGTGCATGCGATCGATGACGGCTGGGGTGACTGTTCGCTCCACGATGTCGCGAATGGTCTGGCGGAACTCGAGGGTTTCAGCTGACAGTGAGAAATCCATGATCAAGCTCCCCGGGGGCCGAAAAGACGATCGGCAAGATTGAGACATTCGACAGAAGGGTCGTCGAGCACGAGCGACCAGCCCCGCGCTCGGCGGTAATAGAGCTGGATGTCGTACTCCTCGGAGAAGCCGTAACCGCCGTGGTAATGCAACGAGCGATCAGTGGCGAGAGCGGCACCGTCGGTGGTGAACACATAGGCCATCGAAGCAAGGGTGGAACCATCGGTGATGTCGTTGAGCCGCCAGTCGTTGATACCGGCATCGCCGCTGTCGATGGCCCATGCCGCCTTGTGCGTGAGCAGACGACCGCCGTCGATCATGACGGGAAGATCAGCAAGACCGTGCTGCACCGCTTGGAACGAACCGACCGGCACGCCGAACTGCTCACGCTCCATGACGTACTGCACGCCCAGAGCCATGGCGGCATCGGCGATCCCGACGAGTGCAGCGGCCGTGAGCACTTTCCAACGGTCGAGGACAGGCGCGAAGTCGGCGGCGGTGCCGAGCACCGTGCGCTCACTCTCGCGGGCCGAGCGATCGGCGAGCGGGGCCGACGCGTGATTTCGAGGGGACGCCATGGGCGCTGCGGAACGAACGGCCACGAATTCATCGCCGTCGATACCGACAACAACGGTGGCAACAGCTCCAGCAGGCACCAGGCGCCACACACCATTGGCGTCGGCAGGACGCACAGCGATGGTGGCGATGGCCTCGCCCGACACCACATCGGCATCAGTGAGAATGAGCGCTGCGGCGAGATGTTCGAGCAATGGAATCGGAGCGATGGCCCGACCGAAGGCTTCGGCCACCACGACAAGGTCGGAGAGCGATGCTCCGCCGCCGCCGTGCTCGACAGCGCTGCCCATACCGGGTGCACCGAGTTCGATGACCTTCGCCCATAACTCGGCGTCGAAACCGAAGGGCTCCGCGTCACGGGCTACCGAGGTCGGTGATTCATTCGTGAAGAATCCACCGAACAGATCGGCGATGGCTTCCTGATCGGCGGACAGTCCGAGATCAACACTCATTGCGCTGCTGCTTCCTTGGCCCAGCGGTAATCAGCCTTGCCTGAGGGCGACCGCTTCACCTGATCGACGAACGTGACCGCACGGGGAACCTTGTAGCCGGCGACGAAGCTTCGACAATGGGTTGCGAGATCCTCGAGCGTGGGGCTCGTGCCCGAACGAGCCTGCACCACAGCAACGACTCGCTCTCCCCAGCGTTCATCGGGCAGCCCCACAACGAGAGCGTCGTAGACGGCAGGATGCGCCTTGAGCGCCTCCTCAACCTCCTCGGGATAGACCTTCTCGCCGCCGGTGTTGATGCATTGCGAACCACGCCCGAGCATGGTGACCACGCCGTCAGCGTCGACCGAGGCGGAGTCGCCGGGCACGGACCAACGGCGACCTTCGGCATCGACGGGGAAGGTCTTGGCGGTCTTCTCCTCGTCCTTGTAATAGCCGAGCGGGATATGTCCTGTTCGGGCGAGCTGGCCGATCTGCTCGGAGCCGGGAGCGAGCGGCACCAGGTTCTCGTCGAGTACCTGCAGTTCGGGCGAGACGATGAAGCGTCGGGCGCCACCCTCTGCCGACATGCCGCCGGCGCCGGTTTCGGAGGCTCCGTAGCTGTCCAAGACCATGATGTGCGGCAGCGCATCCTTGAGCGCTTGCTGCACGGCCGGCGAGAACACGCCGCCACCCGAACCAATACGGAACAGGCCCGACAGATCCCAGGAACCGGAGCCATCAACGAGAGCATCGGCAAGTGGGCGACCCATGGCGTCGCCCACCAAGGTGATGCCCATGCACTTCTCGCGCTCAGCGATCGACCAGATCTCATGGGCGTCGAATCCGTGGCCGGTGTAGAGCACGACCGGTCCCCCACCGAAGAGCATGTTGCACATGCCCCATTGCGCCGCACCATGCATGAGCGGGGCGATGATCAGACTGGGCAGAGCGAACTCCGTAGGCAGCGAGCGCTCGGCGATCTCCTCCGGCGAAGAAAGCGGCGCACCGAGCGCCGTGCTGAGTGCGGCGAAGAAGATGTCCTCATGACGCCACATGACGCCCTTGGGCATACCCGTGGTGCCGCCGGTGTAGAGGAAGTAGAGGTCGTCGCCACTGCGATCGTTGTCGAATGATGCGTCGGACTGGGCGCTGACGAGTTCTTCGTAGGACTGCGCCCAAGGAGTCTCATGCTCAGTGCCGTCCTCGATGACGAGGAACGAGCGCACCTTGGTCATCTTCGAGCGGATCTCGTCGATGACCGGAGCGAACCCGCGCTCGAAGATCACGACCTCACTATCGGAGTTATCGAAGAGGTACTCAAGTTCGTGCGCCACGTAGCGGTAGTTCACGTTGATGGGAACCACACGGGCCTTGCAGGAACCGAAGAACAACTCGGCCCACTCGACCCGGTTCCACGCGTACACCGCGACCTTGGCACCGGGCTCGCATCCCTGCGCCATGAGCATCTGCGCAACCTGATTGGTGCGACGATCGAACTCCGCGAACGTGTACCGAGTTCCACCGCCGGCCACGCAGAGGCGATCGGGAACTGCGGCGGCGACGAGCTCGAAGAGATCACCGAGGTTGAAGGAACGCGATCGATCAGCGGACATGGGTGAGTGACTCCAAACTCATTTCGAGGGTGCGTGCGCCGGATGACAACGAGACAGGTGAAACGATTCGGGATCAGCCGAGAACGAGCTTGGCGGCCTGACGAAGTGCGTCGGGTCCACGCGGAGCGATCATGAGCGACGTGACCGGACTGTTGCGCCAGTGCTCGAGCCGCTCAGCGATACGGGATTCGGGTCCCACCAGCGAGATCTCATCGGCGAAATCGTCGGGCACTGCGGCAATAGCTTCCTCGCGCTTACCGGCGAAGAAGAGGTCCTGGATCTTGTACGCCTCTTCCTCGAAACCCATACGAGCCATGAGTTTGGTGTGGTAGTTCTGACCCTTGGCGCCCATGCCGCCGATATAAAAGCCGAGCATGGCCTTCACCGGGAACAGGCCGGTGGCCACATCGTCAGTGACATTGAATGTGACCAGCGCGCTGATCTCGAAGTCGTCCTTGGCGCCAGCGAGCTGCTCGGCGTAGACGTCCTGACGGAACGGTGAGTAGTAGAGCGGCAGCCAACCGTCGGCGATCTCCGCGGTCTGGGTGACGTTCTTCGGGCCCTCGGCACCGAGGAAGATCGGGATCTCCGAGCGCAACGGGTGGGTCATGATCTTGAGCGGCTTGCCCAGACCGACCGAGCCTTCGCCGTGATAGGGCATCGGGTAGAACTCGCCGTCGTTGGTGAGCGGCCCTTCACGGCGCAGCGCTTGCCGGATGATGTCGACGTACTCGCGGGTGCGCGCCAGCGGCTTGTTGGATGGGCGGCCGTACCAGCCCTCCACCACCTGTGGGCCCGACACACCGAGGCCGAGGATGACACGGCCGTTGGAGAGATGGTCGAGGGTCATCGCCGCCATGGCGGTGGCCACTGGGGTGCGAGCCGAGAGCTGCACGACGCCGGTGCCGAGCTTGATGCGCTCGGTATGGGCGGCCAGCCAGGTGAGCGGGGTGAACGCATCGGAACCCCAGGACTCAGCGGTCCAGACGGAGTCGAAGCCGCAGTCCTCGGCCTCCTTGGTGAGTTCGACCATGTCCTTGGGGGGCTGCGCTCCCCAATAGCCCCAAACGAGACCGAGTTTCATCTTCGTCACCTCATGAACGGGCCGCTCAAGCGGCCGGAGTCGTCGCTGACGATTGCCAGCGGTCGGGAAAGACTAGAGGACCACCGGGAGGGTCAGTCCCCGAGATCGGGGGCCCACACGGCACCATTGATATGGCTTCCACCGTCAGCGAACAACGTGTTGCCGGTGATGTACTGCGAATCCTCGGTGGCGAGGAACAGCGCCACTGGAGCGATGTCGGCCTCCGGATCGCCGAGATGGCCCATGGGATTGGCGGCCTCGGATTCGCGAGCGACATCCGGTGCCATCTGCTCGAACATACGGAACGCTGCAGTCTTTGCCCCGGGACAGATGACATTGGCGGTGATGCCGAACGCCGCCCATTCCCGAGCCGCCGTGCGGGTGAGCGATCGCAGCGCTTCCTTGGTGGAGTTGTAATGCACCGAGCCCATATGAGCGTTGACGCCGTTGAGCGAGCAGATGTTGACCACGCGTCCGTACCCGGCTGCGCGCATATGCGGAAACGCCGATTTCATGGCCCAGAAGGGACCCATGACGTTCATATGCCACGCATGTTCCATGGCCGAATCGGGCATGCGATCGACCCGCTTCAGCCCCGCTTGGTCTCCACCCCATGCATTGTTCACGAGGATGTCGACCGAACCCCAACGGTCCATCGCGGTGTCGATCATCTCCTCGTTGTCGGCCTGTTGGGTGGCATCGGCATGGAGGAACAGCGCATCGGCTCCGAACTCGCCGAAGAGTTCGGCGGCCACCGCAGTGCCCGTGTCGTCGTTGATCTCGGCGATGAGCACCTTGGCGCCCTCAGCGGCGAATCGACGAGCGATCCCCCGCCCGATGCCGTCACCGCCGCCGGTGATCACCGCAACGCGTTTCTCGAGACGTCCCATGAAGTTCCCCCCTGATTCCGAGATATCTATTCGGTGATGCCGTAGTACTTGTCGAGCTTGTAGAGCTCGATGGCATTGCCCCGGAAGAACTTGCGCGCTTCGAACTCGTTGAGGCCCGCCTTGGCGGCGATGCGCTCGGCAACCTCGAGGGTGTGCGGGAACGTGGAATCGGCATGCGGGTAATCGACCTCGAAGGTGAGGCGATCGATGCCGATGACATCGCGGTTCCGCATGGCGGTCTCGTCGTCGAAGATGCAGTACCAGACGTTGCTCTTCATGTACGTGGACGGCGGCACCTTGAGATTGGAACCGAAACCCGAGGTGTCGAGCAGGCGCTCTTCCCACAACTTGTCGGAGCGCTCGAGGATGTAGGGCAGCCAACCGGCCTGGCCCTCGCTGTAGGCCACGCGCAGTTCGGGGAAGCGTTCGAACACGCCGCCGAACACGAAGTCGAGCAGTGAACCCATGGCGTTCTGGAACGTGAGCACCGAGGAGACGATGAATGGTGCATCAGGAGCAGTGGACGGCATTTTCGACGATGACCCGATGTGCATGTTGACGACGGTGTCGGTCTCGACGCACGCCGCGAACAGCGGATCCCAATGGCCGGAGTGGACCGACGGAAGACCGAGCGGCACCGGGTTCTCACTGAAGGTGATGCTGTGGCTGCCCTTGGCGGCGCAGCGACGGACCTCGGCGGCGGCGAGTTGGGGATCCCAGAGCGGCACCATGGTGAGCGGGATGAGACGGCCATAACCGGCTCCGGCGCACCATTCGTCGATCATCCAATCGTTGTAGACCTGAATGCACAGCAACGCGAGTTCCTTGTCCTCACGTTCGAGGAATGCCTGACCGCAGAAGCGGGGAAGGATGTTCGGGAAGCACAGCGAGGCCTCGACATGGTTGGCGTCCATGTCGGCAAGGCGCTGGGTCTGGTCGTAGCAACCGACGAGAATGTCGTCGAAGGTGCACGGTTCGTTCTGCACGACCTCGGCGCCCACGGCGGCCGACAGGCGGGTGAACGGGTACACGAGATCGTCGTAATACCAGACGTCGCAGTCGGCCCCAGCCGGGTCGTCGACGGTGAAGGAATAGCCACCCGTGATGTTCATCGACACCTTGTGGCGTTCGATGCGGGGTCCCCGATCGATGAACTTCTTGGGGAGGCGGGCCGACCACAGGTCGGGCGGTTCCACAACGTGGTCGTCGACCGAGATGATGCGGGGGATTTCCATGGCTGGCTCCTGGGGTGCGCCCGTGATCTGGGCTGCTGGTGATTTGGGCTGCTGAGAATCTGGCTGCTGGGAATCTGACGAACCGTCAGTTTGGCACGCTCGGGGGCGCCGGTGTCAGCCGAGCGAAAACTCTCCCGGCTGGCCGATGATGACGACAGCTCCGACCGGATCCTCGATGAGAAACCTCTCCCCCACCGCCTGCTCGTTGCTCTGCACCACCGAACGCATGCCATCAGCGGACTCGACCACGGCCACGGTCGTCAGGTTCCCTGATCGGTCCGGGATCACCGTGGCTCCAACAACAGTGGCTTCGCCGAGCAGATCGGGATCGACGATTCGAACTGCAGTGGCCGAACGGGCACGGTCGGTGACATCGACACAGGTGTACGTGGTTCGAGGTGCAGCGTTGGACCACAACGTCACCGAGGGTTTGGTGAGAAGACCGCTGACGGCGCTGGTGAGCCCGATGGTGTCCGCAGGGCCGTTCGTGAGCGCAGTGACCATGGCTGCTGCGCCCTGCAACGAGTAGTTGTTATAAGGACCGCCGGAGAAGGTCATGCCGCCGGTGATGGTGAGCGGACGGGTGAGGTCGAAGCCGAGCTCGGCAGCCTGCACCTCGACCGCTGCCGGGAAGCAACTGTAGAGATCGACCAGATCGATCTCATCGAGGGCAACCCCGGCAGCTTCGAGGGCCGCGCTCCCGGCGATGCCGCTGGCCGGCCAACGGTGGATCTCGTCGCGCTCGGGCATCGGGATCACCAGATTGGAAAGACCAGTGGCGAGCGGGAACACCCAATGCTCCTCGTCGATTCCGAGATCGCGGGCGACACCGACCGTGGTCACGACGAGCGCAGCTGCCTGGTCGACGTTCCACTGGGAGATGAGCCATTTCGTGTACGGCGCAGCGATGACGCGATTCGCTTCCGAAGCAATGGCGATGTCCTCGGCCTGCATTGCTTGGTGGTTCCATGCGCCGGGGGCCTGCGAGGCCACTGCAGCAAAACCTTCCCAGAGCGAGCCAAGTGCAGCCTGATGGGTCTCGATGCTCCGGCCCAGATGATGACGCAGCGCGGATTCGATGATGGCGTACTGATGCGCGGCGGTCGTGAGGTTGCGTTCGATCTCGATCGCCGATATGACCATCTCCGCCGGTGCAATGACCTCATCGGGTTCACCCACTGATGCGGCTGGAGGCTCGGGCACTGTCTCGCCCGCTTTCGCAGCGTGCACTCCCGACCAACGGTTCTCACCGCCGGCGACGATCGCTACGTCGACCCGACCGTCAGCTACCGCAGTGATCGCGCGCACCAGCAAGGTGTGTTGGAGCACGCCGAGTTCGGAGCGCACGGTTCTGGCATCGATGGCACCAATCGCATCGGCGATGGCACGAGCTGGATCGGACTCGGACCAGGTGCCATGGGGCACGAGCACCTCACCGACTCGTGCGCCGAGTGCGGCGGCTGCGCCGGACTGATCGAGTGCGAGCCGCACTGTCTCGATGAGCAGTTCGGTGGCCGAGCAGGGCCGGAAATCGGGGCCGGGTCGGTGCACAACCTCAGCCGCACCCACCACGATCGGCGTGGAGTCGGGAATCGATTGTCGGTCAGTCATGTGATGCGGACTCCTGATCCTCGGAGACGGTGAGAGCAGCCAGGCCGGCGAAGAACACCGCAACAGTGGGGTTGAAAATGTCGGCTCGCTCCCATTGCAGGAAATGACCCGCACCCGGAAGCACGAGCGGACCGACACGGTTCGGGAACGCGACCTCACAACAATGGATGAAGTCCGGACCGACCACCTGATCATCGGCGCCGTAGAACACGAGCGTGGGCACCGTGACAGGGCGGTCCATGATCGGGTTCTCCGCCGCGACGCGTCCGAAACCGAGTTGATACACCGCCCAGCCAGCCCGAAGTCGGGCCTCGTCGGCCCAGGGTTCGGTCATGAAGTCGATATCAGCATCGGTGAATGTGCCCGGCGAAGCCCAGAGTCGGGGCCCGTACATGGCCCCAACCCAGTTGCGCCGCAGTGCCGGCGAGTTCAGTTCGGCAGCGAGAACATCGGGTTCTCCGCCCTGCCGACGGCGGTAGTCGCCGGAGGGCCCGTCGCCGATCGCCCGGATGGATCCGAGGTCGATACCAGCGGCGGTGTACTCATCGAGCAGGATCGGCGGCACGGTGTCGAAGAAGCAAAGGCCTTCGACGAAACCCGGGAATCGATGCACCATGTCAACCGCCACGACACCGCCGACGTCGCCACCCACGACGCCGCAGCGGTCATGACCGAGCACATCGTGCACCAGTGTGTGGAGGTCGCGGCTGTAGGTGACGACGTCGTAGGTGTCTTCGGCCGACAGGTCCGAATCGCCGTGACCGCGCAGGTCAGGGACGATGACCTCGTAGCCGGCGGCAACCAGCGCTTCGATATTTCGCCACCAGATCCGCTTGGTCTCGGGGTAACCGTGGATGAGCAGCAACGGCCGGCCACCGATTCCCTCATGCACGTAGGCGAGTGAGAGGCCATCGGCGACCTCGGCACGATGGATCGTGAACGCATCGGGAGCCGGAGTGGCCGGTTGTGCGGGGCGGAGTCTGAGGTCATATCCGCCGACGCTCACGCCACGACCCCGCGCTCGAACATTGCGTCGATCTGCTCGGAAGAGAGGCCGAGACCCTCGAGCACCTCACGGGTGTGCTCTCCGAGTGCAGGGGCAGCACCGCGAGCGCTCCATGGTGTTCCGTAGAAGTCCGACGGGCTCGCAACGCGCATGACGCCGCCATCGCGCTCGGGTACCTCGATGAACGCCCCGGCCGCATGCGCCTGCGCGTCGATCAGCACATCGTCGATGGTGTTCACCGGCGCCCAGAAGAGTTCCGGCTCACCATCGAGGATGACCGCCCACTCATCAAAGGTTTTCGTGGCGAAGATCGCATCGAGAAGTCCGATGAGTTCCGCAGCATTGGCCCGTCGACCCATCGGCGAGGAGAACCGTTCGTCATCGATCCACTCAGGGTGACCCACGGCCCGGCACAACGGCGGCCAATGCCGTGAGATCTCCTGACCCACCAGCCAGAAGCTGCGCCCGTCAGAGGTCGAGTAGTTGTTCATCGCGGGGTTGCCCATCTCCTCGCGTCGACCTATGCCGATGTGGTCGCCCCAGCCGAGCGTGATGGCCAGATCGAAACTGATCGTGTACACGCCCTGTCGCAACAACGAGGTAGAGACGAGTTGCCCCTTGCCGGTTCGTTCACGGTTGAAGAGCGCAGCACACACCGCCGCCGAGGCTGAACTGCCGGTTGGGTGATCGCCCATGCCACCACGCTGGAACGGCAGCGGACCGTCGGGGGCCTGCAGCAGCGAAGCGATTCCCGACCGAGCCCAGAACGCTGCGATGTCAAAGCCGGGACGGTCGGCGTCCTCGCCCTCCATGCCGTAGCCGGTGATGAGTTGGTAGACGAGGCGAGGATTTTCTTCAAGGAGCTCATCGGGACCGAGCCCCCATTCCTCGAGCGCGCTGCGTCGCAGGTTGGTGACGAAGACGTCAGCGTCGGCGATGAGTTGGCGGGCGATCTGCTGGCCCTCGTTGACGCGCAGGTCGATCGCGATACCGCGCTTGGAGCGATTGTCGAGCTCGAAGACCGGATTGTCCGGCATCATCTGGCCGAAGAGCGCCTGGAAACTGCGGGCCGGGTCACCGCCGCCGGGGGGCTCGAGCTTGATGACATCGGCACCCCAGTCGGCAAGGATTCCGGCACAGGCCGGACCAGCCACCCACATGCCGAGTTCGACGACCTTCACACCTTCCAACGGACCTGCCATGGACTCCCCCGAGAGTGATTGCTGATCTGCGTCGATCAGCGCACTGACTCTGCCACATCACCACGAGTCGCCGACCCGGGAACGGATTCGGGAACATGCATGCTCAGATCAGTCGGGCAGCGAACCAGTCGTTCATGGTGCGTTCCCATGCCGAGGTGATCCCACACGGAAAGGCCTGGAACCCATGCGGCATGTCAGGGGCCACAAAGAGCTCGAGTTCGTTCTCGGCGGCGGCGAAACGCGATGCGAACAGCAGCGAATCATCGAGAAGATGATCTGCGGTTCCGACCGACACGAGTGCCGGTGGGAGTCCGTGGAGATCGGCGAATGCCGGCGAGATGGATCCATCGCGACGCTCATCGGCAGTTCGACCCGGGAGGTAACAGTCACCGAACATGGCCATGCCTTCCGGGGTGAGCATGTCGGGCCCACCAGCCGCCCGAAGTCCTCGCTGGCTCGGCGAATGGCCCCAGTCCATAACGCCAAAAACCAGGTTGGCGCCGAGCACGCGATCGATCGCGTCGAGTTCATCGCGGATACGCAACAGCACAGCAGCGGCCATGTATCCGCCGGCGCTCTCGCCTCCAAGGATGAGTCGATCGGTGCCGAACCGCTCGACGCCGTTCTCGAGCATCCACCTCACGACGGCGAGGCCATCATCGGGACCCGCGGGATATGGATGTTCCGGCGCCAATCGGTACTTCACCGAGACGACAACGACCCCATGCCGACGGGCGAGCGCAAGGTTGGCGCTGTCATTCATCTCCGGAGCACCGATGACCATGCCGCCACCATGGAAGTGCAGATAGATGCCATTGGCGGGACCATCAGGCTCGAAGAGTCGACACGGCACGCCTGCGAATTCGGTGACGACCGCCTCAGGTACCGGCGCATAGGTCGCAGCAAAGCCCGCCCGTTGGAACGCAACTAACCCTTCAAGGTCGGTCGGGGGTTGCCCCTGCCCGGCGAACATCGCGGCCACGACCTCCATACCTGCAGCCACAACGGCACGAGCCTCCGGCCGCATCGCCTCGATCTCATCGCTCCACAAACGCATTGACATGTCTGTCCCCCTTCGGCTCCGAACCCTATTCGGATCACTGAACCCTGCCCGCCGTTATCCTCGCTGAATGGGTTTTTACCGCGAGCAGATCGTTCCCCGCGTCATCGACAAGGCGTGCGGAGGACCCGACATCAGGCCGATGCGAGAACGTGCCTGCGCCGGACTCTCCGGGGTCGTTATCGAACTCGGATTCGGTTCCGGATTGAACATCACGAGTTACCCGCCGGAAGTCACGCTCGTCCATGCCATCGAACCCTCGAAGGTCGGGACCTCCCTCAGTGCCGAGCGAGTGGCTGCCTCACCGATACCGATCGAGTTCTCGGGGCTCAGCGGAGAATCACTTCCGCTCGCCGACGCATCCTGTGATGCCGCACTCTGCACATTCACGATGTGCACCATCCCCGATGTCGACGCCGCAATGCTCGAACTCAGGAGGGTGCTGCGCCCGGGTGCACCATTCCACTTCCTCGAGCACGGAACCGCTCCCGACGAGAACATCAGACGCTGGCAACATCGACTCGAGCCATTGCAGAAACGCCTCGCCGACGGCTGTCATCTCACCCGTGATCCCGTCGAGATCGCGCGGACTGCCGGTTTCCGGATCGAGTCGTTCGAGAGTTCGTATATGCGCGGACCCAAGCCTTGGGTGTATTTCACGTTCGGTCGGGCAACTGCACCCCAATAGCGGGTAAAGCGTTTTCCAAGTCGCTTCCCCCCGATGAGTGAGCCACCTACGTTCCGCCCAGCGCAGATGCGCCGGACGAAAGGAACGCAATGGCTGGACAACCACCGCTGCTGAAATTTGAGGACTTCCGCACTGAACTCGACAGGTTCCTCCAGAAGTTCGGAGCCGGGGGAAGCAACGCAAACAACGGCCAGAACGGAAATCGCTACAACGAGGATGATGATCCCTACACCGGTCGTCGAAAGGGTCACACCACCATCCCCAAGGGAGACGCTGCGGCACTTCACGTTGCTCGCCGTCTCACGTTCGGGGCGACACCGGCACTCGTGGCCGAGATTTCTTCGAAGGGAATCCCGGCTTGGATCGACGAGCAACTCAGTCCATCGTCGATCGACGATTCGGCCATGGACGCGATCCTCTCCAACTTCCCGGGCATTGACATGACCGCAGCGCAGCTCAGGCTGAGCACCATTCGCAACGAGGTGACGAATAACCTCGCCGCCGCCACTATGGCGCGGGCCGTCTGGAGCAAGCGTCAACTTCATGAGTTGATGGTCGACTTCTGGACCAACCATTTCAACGTCGATGCAACCAATGGTCTGGTCAAACCGCTGAAGCCAGCCGACGATCTCAGTGTCATCCGGGTCAACGCCCTCGGGAAGTTCTCCGACATCCTCATGGCGGTCACCAAGTCACCATCGATGCTCACCTTCCTTAACAACGCCCAGTCCCGAGCGGACGGCACACACGTTCCCAACGAGAACCACGCCAGAGAGCTCATGGAGCTCCACAGCGTCGGTGTGGCCAGCGGCTACACCGAACAGGATGTGGCAAGGGTCGCCCACATCCTGTCGGGGTGGACGATCGCCAAGACCGGAACCTTCACATTCGACCCGAGCAAGCACGATCTCGGTCCAGCCGTCGACGGAAGTCCAATTCTTGGGTGGATTCGCGATGGGCAGACTGGAGTCGCTGCCGGCGAGTCGTTCCTCAACCACTTGGCCCGACATTCAGACACTGCCGACAGGATCGCCTACAAGCTATGTATTCGCTTCATCGGTGACTATGTAACGCCCTCCGACACCATCGTCGCCACGGTGGCGGACGCATTCCTCGCCAATGACACCCAGATCGCTCCAACGCTGCGGGTGCTTTTCCAGTCGAATGACTTCAAGGCCTCGGCGGGCCTCAAGGCACGCCGCCCGTTTGAGTTCGTCGCAGGCACCCTTCGAGCCGCCGGAGTCACATTCGACGCGACACAGGCTGTGCCGTTCAAAAACGTGGTCAACAGTCGAATGAACGTGCTCGGTCAGCCGCTCTTTGCCTGGTCCTTCCCCAACGGATATGCCGATGCCGATTACAAGTGGGTGACCGCGGGGTCGATCCTCGACCGGTGGAACTTCGCCCGCAAGGTCGCGGTCGATGGACTTGCTCTGTCGATGTTCGATATCGACCAGATTCTCGGCACACCAGTGCCGACGAGGGTCGGGGCGGTCATCGCGAAACTCGCAAACGCTGTCCTGAGTGAACCGCTCGATCCCGCTGTCTACGGGTACATCCTCGACGCGACCGATCTCGACGCAGACATGCGCTGGCAGCCGTGGTATGACGCCCGACCCCTGCTCGCCTACATCCTCCAATCTCCCCAGAACCAGATCAGGTGATCACCTTGCCCCATGACGACTCCTCCAACTCAATGCTCAGCTCACCTGACGAGGCGAAGTCCTCAGTCATGGGCGGAACTGTCGGCCGGCGCAAGTTCATCGCTGGGGCTGGCGTCGCTGCAGGATCACTTGCGGCCACGGCGTACCTGAGTCCGTCGTTACTGACCGGCACCGCAGGTGCGACTGCTCTTCCGTCCACAAACCTTCTCCAGGCGCCAGCCCGCGCTGCGGTGGTCCCGAAACCCTCGAACAACATTCTCGTGGTCCTGTACCTGCGTGGTGGGTTCGACGGTCTCTCGGCTCTGGCGCCGATCTCCGAGCCTGCGTACTACGCGCAGCGACCAACCATTGCGGTGCCGGCGGCCAGCGCGCTGCCCATCAACAGCGACTGGGGCCTGCACCCGGCGCTTGCGCAGATCAAGGCGATGCATACAGCCGGCAAGGCAGCGTTCGTGCCCGCCGCAGGGGCGTCGTTTGTCAACCGTTCGCACTTCAGTGCTCAGGCGCTCACCGAGATCGCCGTCGGTGCAACCACGACTTTCTCGTCGGGCTGGCTGGCCCGGTACCTCTCGTCCACCACGGGCACGAGCGAATCACCGTTACGCGCCTTCGGCGCCGGCGCCGTGGTCCCCGATGCGTTGGCGGGATCCTTCGCCCCGAGCACATCGAGTCTCGCTGCGCTAAATCTTCAGGTAGGCGGCAACTTCGCCGGAGATGGCGCCTCGGTGACCCAGACACTGAATCGGATGTACCGGAGCGTGAGCAACCCCCTGCTCAAGGCGCAGGCACTCTCAGCGATCCAGACACTCAACACAGTGGGTTCCACGCTCGCGACGGCGGTGCCACCGAAGAACCTGTCGACCGGACTCGGTGCATCGCTGTTCCAGATCGCCAAGCTCATCAACAGCGGGTTCCCCGTCGAGGTCGCAACCGCCGATCTGGCCAACTTCGACTTCCACGCCGCGATGGGTTCGGCAACCAATACCAAAGGGGGCCAGTACGCACTACTCGCCCAGATGGACGCTGCGATTGGAGCGTTCTTCGGCTATCTCGGCACCAACGCCTCGCGGGTCACTCTGGTGACAATGAGCGAGTTCGGGCGACGCATCGCTGAAAACAGCTCCGGCGGTACCGACCACGGCCATGCCACGACGATGATGGTTCTGGGCGGGGGCGTGAACAGCGGCGTAAGGGGAACCTGGCCCGGGCTCACCAACACCATCGACGGCGATGTGATTGTGGCGAACGACTATCGCACTGTGTTGGCTGAGGTGATCGCCAAGCGGATGCGTCCGGTGAACATGGACACGGTGTTCCCAGGATTCAGCGTTCCCAGTTACACAGGTGTGATGGCCTGATCGGGTTGGGCAGAACCTGACCCGGCCATGTTCGGGGGTAGGAAAAGATCAACGCCCCCGTCGCTGTGACGGGGGCGTTGATCGTGATCATTGCCTCAGTTGCGAACGGAGCGTCGCAACCGGCCGCGGAGGATGAGAACAGATCGGCCGAAAGAGCCGGCGCGATCTGGAGTGCTCATCGGCGAGTGGGACTAAGAACAGCCACTGGTGGTGCCGCAGCTCGGGCAGGCATGACAACTGCCGGCCCGTTGCATGGTGACACCGCATTGCATGCACATCGGAGCGTCGTGGTTGATCGAAGCCGCCACCTTGGTGACAACCCTGGCCTCGGCGAGCAACGTGGTGACCGACTCGATCGACGGCGGATCAGAGGGCATCTCGGAACCCTGACGGGTCTCGACGACCGCATCCTCCACACCCGGGAGGGTGGGCTGCATGCGCTCGGAGGTGGTGAGGATGTTGAGTTCGGCGCGCTCCTCGGGTGACAGGTACTCGAGCGCCATACGGCGGAAGAGGTAGTCCATCAGGGAGTTGGCGATGCGGATGTCGGGATCGTCGGTCATGCCGGCTGGCTCGAACCGCATACCGGTGAAGGCCTCGATGAAGCTGCGCAGCGGCACGCCGTACTGCAGACCGTGGCTCACCGAGATGGCGAAGGCGTCCATGATGCCGGCGAGGGTGGAACCCTGCTTTGACACTCGCACGAAGATCTCGCCCGGGCGACCATCTTCATACTCACCGACGGTGACGAAACCCTTGCAGTCAGCGACGCGGAACTCGAAGGTGCGCGAGACACGGGTACGCGGGAGCTTCTTGCGAATGGGCTCGTAGACGACCTTCTCGACGATGCGTTCGATGACTTCGGTGGCGGCACCGGCGGCGACATCAACGGAGTCGTCGTCCTTCTTGGAGGCCGACAGCGGCTGCGCCACCTTGCAGTTATCGCGGTAGACGGCGACTGCCTTGATGCCAAGCTTCCACGCGTCGATGTGGAGCTGCTCGACCTCTTCGACGGTGACTTCTTCGGGGAGGTTGACAGTCTTGGAGATGGCGCCGGAGATGAACGGCTGCACCGCACCCATCATGCGGATATGACCCGAGTAGTGGATGGTGTTGTCACCCATCGAGCAGGCGAACACGGCGATGTGCTCGGCCCGGATGTGTGGTGCACCGAGGATCGACATGTTCTCGTGGATGTAGGAGGTGATCTCCTCCACCTGCTCGGGGGTGTAGCCGAGACGCTTGAGGGCACGCGGAATGGTCTGGTTGACGATCGACATGGTGCCTCCGCCGACCAGTTTCTTCATCTTGACCAGACCGAGATCGGGTTCGACGCCGGTGGTGTCGCAGTCCATCATCAGACCGATCGTGCCGGTCGGGGCGAGCACAGTGGCCTGGGAGTTACGGACACCGACCTGCGAGGCGACCGAACATGCGGAGTCCCATGCGGCGCGGGCTGCGTCGAGGAGATCGGCGGCAACGCCGAGTTCATCGATGCCGTATGCGGCGGTGCGGTGCTGGTCGAGGACGCGCAGCATATGCTCTGCGTTCTCGTCGTAGCCGGCGAACGGACCCAAACGGGCGGCGGTGCGGGCCGAGGTGGCATACGCATGGCCGGTCATGAGCGAGGTGAGTGCGCCAGCCATGGCGCGTCCCTCATCGGAGTCATAGGGCATGCCGAGCGCCATGAGCAGGGCACCGATATTGGCGTAACCGAGACCGAGCTGACGGAACTTATTGGAATTCTCACCGATCGGGCCGGTGGGATAGTCAGCGTTGCCCACGAGGATCTCCTGGGCGGTGAACATGACTTCGATGGTGTGCTTGTAGGCCTCGACATCGAAGGTGTCATCGGCACCGAGGTACTTCAGCAGGTTGATACTGGCCAGATTGCAGGCCGAGTTGTCGACATGCATGTACTCCGAGCAGGGGTTCGAACCATTGATACGACCCGTGTTGCAGGCGGTGTGCCAGTGGTTGATGGTGGTGTCGAATTGCATACCGGGATCGGCGCACTCCCATGTGGCCTGGGAGATCTGACGCATGAGATCGCGGGCCTTAATCGTCTTGACGATCTGGCCACCGCTGACCGCACGCAGATGCCAGTCGGCGTCGTCGACAACGGCCTGCATGAAATCGTCGGTGACTCGAACCGAGTTGTTGGCGTTCTGGTACTGGATCGAGGTGATGTCGACGCCGTCGAGGTCCATGTCGAAGCCGGCGTCGCGCAGCGCACGAGCCTTCTTCTCCTCACGGGACTTGCACCAGATGAACTCCTCGATATCGGGGTGATCGACATTGAGGATGACCATCTTGGCGGCGCGGCGGGTCTTGCCACCGGACTTGATGGTCCCGGCTGAGGCATCGGCTCCGCGCATGAAGCTCACCGGGCCGGAGGCCGTTCCACCACCTTTGAGAAGTTCCTTCGATGAGCGGATGCGGGACAGGTTGATGCCGGCGCCGGAACCGCCCTTGAAGATGGTGCCCTCCTCCACGTACCAGTTGAGGATGGAGTCCATCTTGTCGTCGACCGACAGGATGAAACATGCGGAGGCCTGCTGGGGAACTCCGGGTACACCGATGTTGAACCAGACCGGGCTGTTGAAAGCGGCCCGCTGGGTGACGATGATGAACTTGAGTTCGTCACGGAAGGCCTCGGCCTCGGCCTCGTCTGCGAAGTAGCCATCAGCGATACCCCAGTCGGCGATGGTATTGGCCACGCGGTCGGCCACCTGCTTGAGTGACCACTCACGCTCATCGGTGCCGGGGTTCCCGCGGAAGTACTTCTGGGCGACGATGTTGGTGGCGTTGAGCGACCACCCGACCGGAAATTCCACACCGAGCTGTTCGAAAGCGACCTCGCCGGTCTTCCAGTTGGAGATTCGGGCGTCGCGTCGCTCCCACTCCATCATCTCGTAGGGCGCAGTGCCCTCGGTGGTGAAATGCCGACGGATTCCGATGGTTCCGAGGCCGGTCTGTTCTGGGGCGATTGCCATGGTGTTCCTCCGCTGGAGTGGTGTTCGGGGTTCCGATGACGACGTCACCGAAAACGGGAGTGCGATGAAAATGCTGCGGGATCGTGAGCTTGTTGGACGGTGTTTCGCGGGTACTTCGAGCCTGGAGTCTGCGGATCTGGTTGTGGGTGGATCAGAGACTGGGGTACGGCTCGGGGGCGGCCGTCGGGCCCGATCGCACAGATCCGATGGCTGCGGAACCGTTACCGGGTTCGGTCCTAGGGCCGATCCCGGTGAATCTCCGTCCGATGAGGCGGACACAAGATGTTGTGGTTTCGAAGCCGGTCGCACCTGACGGGCCACAAGATGTCGGGGAATTACATCAGAGTAATTCCACCGGTGTCAACGTTTACCACCAAGATTTTTCGAAACCCCTGATCAGGGGAGCCTCGAGGGCCTCAGAACACGGCGGAGCGGTGATGGAAACTCCGCAGGTTCCGGAGCTTCCGATGGGCTGTTGTTCGATCGGTTGGGTTTGCTGCGGCGCGGGCGCCAGGTAAGAGAGCCTGAGAGGCCGTCCCCAAGGAGGAGTCCTGCCAGCGGAGTCGCCAGAACGTCGCACCACCGTCCGTCGTCCACGCCGCAGCGATGTACCCACCACGCACGATAGGGACATCGCCCTGTGGACCGATAGGGGTACAACCCTGTGAATTTCAGGTGGACAAGCGGCCGAGTTCTCCACAGAACCCACAGGCAAGGGGTCACAATCCGACGCCATCCCGAACACAGACACAGACACAGACACAGACACAGACACAGAGCCGGATCCGAGCACGCGCCGGCATCGCGGGTCAGTGGCGCGACGCCCTAGCGTGAGGTCATGCGTCAATTGCTCCCCGAGCACATCACTGAGGTCGATCCGGTGGCCTTGTACACCGCCGATGTTCGAGCCCGCATCAATGACCGACCGTGGGTCGTGGTGAACATGATCACCAGCATCGATGGTGCCACTGCTGTCGACGGACGCTCGGGCGGCCTCGGTGGACCCGCTGATAAAGCGGTCTTCCGGGCCCTGCGTGAGGTACCCGACGTGATACTCGTGGGAGCTGCCACAGTGCGCACCGAGGGCTACGGGCGGGTGCGCCTGGATGCCGACGCCATGCGACGTCGACGTGAACGCGGCCAACGCGAGGTCCCGCGCCTGGCGGTGGTCTCGGGTTCGTTGGACCTCGATCCGGACTCGCCGATGTTCACGGACTCGGATCAGCCGCCGATAGTGCTCACCTCCGAGCAGGCGGACCCACGCCGGAGAAGGCGCTTGGAGTCCGTGGCTGAGGTTCATTCCGTGGGCACATCGCGGGTCTCGATGACGGAAGCGCTCAGCCTGCTCGGGCGCCTCGGGGTCGACTGCGTGCTTTGCGAAGGGGGCCCGACCTTGAACGCCCAACTGCTGGCTCAGGATCTGGTCGACGAATGGTGCCAGACCACCTCCCCGATGCTGGTCGGCGGCGAGTCGAGCAGGGCGGCAGTAGGACCAGAGGCACGTGTCAACGGCGACCCGCAAGGTTCCGGGCTTCCCCATCTGCACCTCGACCGACTGCTCGAGGCCGATGGCAT